>OGKG01001567.1_pt1 | contig 26980 bp, 20 predicted proteins | sample 1572201 | NCBI WGS metagenome assembly OGKG01 (sample SAMEA2582146, study PRJEB24529) | metagenome | biome: Human gut stool | place: China | collected 2011 | reverse complement strand
CTCTTGATTATATCGTATGTAAAATTCCTCGTTGGGACTTGGGAAAATTTCAAGGTGTAGACAGGGAGCTCGGATCAAGTATGAAATCGGTCGGAGAAGTGATGGCTATCGGCAGAACATTCGAGGAAGCCATTCAAAAAGGACTCCGTATGATTGGTCAAGGAATGCATGGATTCGTTGAAAATAAAGATTTGGTTATTCCTGATATCGACAAGGCATTGCATGAACCGACGGATAAGCGGATATTCGTGATCAGCAAAGCCATGCGTGCAGGGTATACCGTCGATCAAATACATGAATTAACGAAAATAGATCGCTGGTTCCTGCAAAAATTAATGAACATTGTTCGTACAGCTCAGGAGCTAGAAACTCTCGACGAATCGGTCACACAATTCAAAAGCGATAAAAAGGCCGGGGCGGAATTGATACGTCGGGCGAAGATACAAGGGTTCTCCGATTTCCAAATAGCACGAGCCATTTGGAAAGATAAAATGGAAGATTGCCATATGCAATGGGTGCGTGAATATCGTAAATCATTGGGGATCGTTCCTGTTGTAAAACAGATAGACACGTTGGCAGCTGAGTATCCGGCTCAAACCAATTACCTTTATTTGACTTATAGCGGTATTGCCAACGATGTGAAATATCTCGGAGACAAAAAATCTATTGTCGTATTGGGATCTGGCGCTTACCGTATAGGTTCCTCGGTGGAATTCGATTGGTGTGGAGTCCAAGCGTTGAACACAATACGTAAAGAGGGCTATCGGAGTGTAATGATAAACTACAATCCCGAGACTGTTTCGACAGATTACGATATGTGTGCCCGACTCTATTTCGATGAATTGACCTTTGAACGGGTAATGGATATTCTCGAATTGGAAAATCCTCATGGGGTTATTCTTTCGACCGGAGGTCAAATACCGAACAATTTGGCTACCCGTCTTGACGAACAGCATGTTAATATATTGGGGACGACAGCCAAGAGCATTGATAATGCAGAAGACCGTCACAAGTTCTCTTCTATGCTCGACTCGTTAGGTATAGACCAGCCCCGTTGGCGAGAACTAACCTCGTTGTCAGATATTTACGATTTCGTGAAAGAAGTCGGTTATCCAGTATTGGTTCGCCCCTCTTACGTGCTTTCCGGTGCGGCAATGAATGTTTGTTCGAACAATACGGAGTTGGAGCAGTTCCTACAACTGGCAGCTAATGTTTCTAAAAAACACCCTGTCGTTGTGAGTGAATTTATTCAGAATGCCAAAGAAATAGAAATGGACGCTGTTGCACGTAATGGTGAAGTCCTGATTTATGCCATATCCGAGCATATTGAGTTTGCCGGGGTTCACTCTGGTGATGCGACCATACAATTTCCACCTCAAAAATTGTATGTCGAGACTATGCGGCGTATCAAGAAGGTTGCCGGACAGATTGCTCAGGCGCTTAACATATCGGGGCCTTTCAATATCCAATTTTTAGCCAAAAACAACGATATCAAGGTCATCGAGTGTAACCTAAGAGCTTCTCGGAGCTTTCCTTTTGTATCGAAAGTATTGAAAATTAATTTTATCGAGTTAGCTACCAAAGTAATGATGGGGCTTCCTGTGGAAAAACCGAATAAAAACGAATTTGATTTAGACTATGTCGGGATTAAAGCATCTCAATTCTCGTTCTCCCGGTTGCAGAAGGCCGACCCCGTATTAGGTGTGGATATGGCATCGACCGGCGAAGTCGGTTGTATAGGGCTCGATACGAGTGAAGCAGTATTAAAGGCTATGCTTTCGGTCGGATATCAAATACCCCAAAAGAATATTTTACTCTCAACGGGAACAACAAAGCAGAAAGCCGATATGCTTGAAGCTGCGCAATTATTGCATCAAAAGGGATATAATTTATTTGCAACAGGAGGGACTCATCAATTCCTTACCGATAACGGTATTCCTGCGGTGAAAGTATACTGGCCCAGTGAAAGTGACCGTGAGCCTCAGGCATTAGAAATGTTGCACAATAAACAAATCGATTTGGTAGTCAATATTCCCAAGAATCTAACTCAAAAAGAGTTGGATAACGGATATAAGATACGCCGAGCCGCCATTGACTTTAATATCCCGCTTATTACGAATGCCCGATTGGCATCGGCATTTATTCAGGCATTTTGCAGTTTGAGTATCAATGATATACAAATCAAAAGTTGGGACGAATATAAATAGCAATAAAAGATTGATGATCGCTAGAAAGAGGGTATCTTTACTGGATACCCTCTTTTTTATTTACTCAATGTTTTATATGAAAGAATATGCCAAGTTATACCTATCGCTAAAACTATAAAAAGAGTTGCTAACCATATATTTCCAGCCATGAAGAATGAACAATACAGCAAAGTCAGCCAAACTAATGAAACGGAGATAACCTTTACTCGTAGAGGAATTGCTTTGTTTTCCATGAAATTTCGAATGTATGGCCCCAACCGTTTATGATTCAATAGCCACTTATATAGTCGCGGGGAACCACGGAACCATAAAATACTAGATAACAAAAGAAATGGTGTTGTAGGTAATAAAGGTAGAAAAATTCCCATAACTCCTAAACACAGAGAGATACTTCCTAAAACGATATATATGACTTTCACATCACAAAAATACAATAAATATCGAATATGCTTTATAAATAATAAGAAAGGGAGTATCTTTTCAGATATTCCCTTTCTTATTATTTGTCAGAAAATCGAGGAATTACATCATTCCACCCATGCCGCCCATTCCGGGAGCTGGCATAGCGGGTGCAGGATTTTCCTCTTTCTTATCGGCAATCACACATTCTGTTGTCAAGAACATGCCTGCGATAGAGGCTGCATTTTCCAAAGCTACACGAGTTACCTTAGCCGGGTCAATAACGCCTGCTGCAAAGAAATTTTCATAGGTATCTGTACGGGCGTTGTATCCAAAGTCTCCTTCTCCGTCTTTAACCTTTTGAACAACAACAGCACCTTCTACTCCGGCATTAGCGGTAATTTGGCGAAGAGGTTCTTCTATGGCTCTTTTTACAATTTCAATACCTGTCGTTTCATCTTCATTTGCTCCCTTTAAACCATCTAATGCGGGGATACAACGAATGTATGCAACACCTCCACCTGGAACGATGCCTTCGGCAATAGCTGCTCTTGTAGCGCTTAATGCATCGTCTACACGGTCTTTTTTCTCTTTCATTTCGACTTCGGAAGCGGCTCCAATATAGAGAACTGCGACTCCACCGGCTAATTTAGCCAAACGTTCTTGCAGTTTCTCACGATCATAATCGGAGGTTGTCGTTTCTATTTGGGCTTTGATTTGGGCAACGCGTGCAGCGATGGAATCTTTGCTTCCCATACCGTTGACAATCGTGGTATTCTCTTTGTTTACCGTAATCTTTTCAGCACGACCTAACATTTCGATTGTCGTCGATTCCAATTTCAATCCTTTTTCTTCAGAAATAACTACACCACCTGTCAAAACAGCTATGTCTTCGAGCATTTCTTTACGACGATCCCCGAATCCGGGAGCTTTTACAGCACAGATTTTGAGAGACCCGCGCAAACGGTTTACAACCAAAGTTGCCAAAGCCTCACTATCGACATCTTCTGCTATAATCAGTAAAGGACGACCTGTTTGTGCCGTAGCTTCAAGAACGGGAAGCATATCCTTCAAGGCAGAAATCTTTTTGTCGTAGATCAAAATATACGGAGTATCCATTTCGCACTCCATTTTCTCGGTATTCGTAACGAAGTAAGGAGAAATATATCCTCGGTCGAACTGCATACCTTCTACAATATCGACAGTCGTATCGGTACCTTTGGCCTCTTCTACCGTGATAACACCTTCTTTCTTTACTTTTTTCATAGCCTCGGCAATGAGCTGGCCAATCTCGCTATCGTTGTTGGCCGAGATACGAGCAACCGATTCGATTTTCTCAAAATCGTCGCCTACTTCCTGAGCCTGAGCCTTGATGCCTTCTACCACTTTGGCTACGGCTTTGTCGATGCCTCGTTTCAAATCCATGGGGTTGGCTCCGGCAGCTACGTTTTTAAGGCCTACGTTTACGATGGCTTGTGCCAATACTGTTGCTGTCGTTGTTCCGTCACCGGCATCATCGCCTGTTTTAGAAGCAACTTCTTTTACCAATTGAGCACCCATGTTTTGAAATGGGTCTTCCAATTCTATTTCTTTGGCAACTGTCACACCATCTTTTGTAATATGAGGAGCACCAAACTTTTTCTCAATAATTACATTACGACCCTTAGGACCGAGAGTGACTTTAACGGCATCTGCCAATTCATCGACTCCTTTTTTCAATTCTTCACGAGCTTGAATATTGAATTTAATTTCTTTTGCCATAGTTCTTTACCTAATAAAGTTAAACATTAAACACATTAAAGAATAGCTAAAATATCGGATTGTTTCATGATCAGATATTTCTCACCATCTAACTCGATTTCGGTACCTGCATATTTGCCATATAAAACAGTATCGTCGGGTTTTACCACCATTTCTTCGTCCTTCGTACCATTACCAATGGCGATCACTTTACCTTTGAGGGGTTTTTCCTTTGCCGAATCGGGGATAATAATACCACCGATTGTTTTTTCTTCTGCGGGAGCTGGAAGTACCAATACTCTGTCTGCTAATGGTTTAATCTTCATCGTTTTTTATTTTAGTTAATGTTTCGTTTTATATATAATGTTCTCGCTTTCGTGAGAACATTATATATATATCCAAATCTATGCCAAAAGATTTATTTGCTTAAAATCTGACAAAACGTCACCTGAGAATTGTGGCGTCGAAATAATTACTGACAAAGATTCCTCCTCTTTTCACTTAGAAAGAACAGGTGTCATTGTCGAAAATTTATTCAAGAAGGAATGGCTATTAATGGAGTGTCGGTGTGAAATAACATTTTGTGAGCGATACTCGGATTGAAAAGACGTGCAAATATATTTCGTTTACGATTGGGAACAACCATAACATCTATGGCCGATTCATGAAAAAGTTTTTCTACGTTATCTAAAAAATTTTCCTCACCGATAATCTTGTAATCTATTTCTCTTCCCGGATAATGAGATTGACAGTAGTCTCGAATACCTGCTAATTTAATTTCTATCCATGCATCGCTTTTCTCCGTTAAGTGTAAAAACATTATACCAAACGAATAGTTTTCGAATAAACGCATGAACGTGTCCAGAGAGATTAAATCCTGTTGATCGAAATTAGTAAAAAAAGCAATGTTTTTTATTTCGTTCATACAAGTATGAGTAAATCCTTCTGGGACAGCGAACACCGGGAAATTACCGGAATCTACTACTTCTGCGGTGACACTCCCTATTAGATCGATCTCTTTACGAGTTTTTCCCCTCGAACCCATAACTATGAGCGATGGATTCAATTCCTTAGCCATTAAGATTATCGTATCTTCAGGGACACCTTCACACACCCTATAAATGAATGGTGCAGAAGGAAAATCTCCATCTGTCATCAATCGCTGCAATTTTTCGCAAAAGTTTGCCATCTCCCGATTGGCCTTTGCGAATAATAGTTTATGTTCTTCACTCTCTTTTAACTCATAGGAGATTGTCTCTGTCAAGGAGAGTGACCCTGTGGAAAAAGGAGATAAAAAAGTATGTAGTAATACGACTTCTGCTTGACGGGTAGCCGCAAAATCAAAACCTAATCGACATGCCTGTAAAGAATAATCAGAAAAATCGATAGGTATAAGAATCCTATTTTTCTGTGGTTTGTCAGAAATTTCTGATTTTCCAAACACTGGATCGGTTTCTAAAATCTCGAGGGCGTGAGGCAAATCTTTCTCATGAATTCGCACTCGCACCCCCGGAGATATAACTGGTTTTAATAAATTGACATTCTGAATTACGACAGCTATTCCTTGACTTTCCAAAACGCCCTTTAAAATAAGAGCCTTTGGATAAGTATGAATCGCCAACGTTATCAACCTGTCTTTTTTCATTGTCAATTTATCCCTTTTATTTTTTATTTTCTTCTTCAAGAATACGAATTGCCATATCGTATATTTGCGTATTATCAAGGACTACGATTCCCCCGTCGGGCCCCGGTTCTATGTGAAGGCCGCAATTTTTCCCAAATGAATAATTACTGCCTCCGAAATAGTTACGTACGGTCTGTGTGGTAACATTCAACTCATCTGCTATTCTATGCATTGAACCATCTGGCAAACTGTCTTTGATGCGACGAAGTTCGTTAAATGTGATTGTCTTAGTCATAAGGGTAATGTTTTTATGGTTAATTATTTGGTTAATTGTGCTCAATTGAATACGCAATAAATTTATGCTCTATTTTCTTTATATCCAAATTTTGTGAGTAAAATTTTATGAAGCATCAAGAATATGTTGCAATCAAGGCATAAACAGCTATGCAGGGTACACTTAAAGAGATGACTCCCGTCGTTATTCGTATATCGGGATCTTTTATGTATGGCGATTCCCTATTGTTCAAGAATTTTTTATTTACCAAAAAACTTCGGAATCCATTTAATGCAATACAAATTATGACAGCAATAATTGTTCCCGAAATTATCCCCGCTAAGATATCACCCGGATAATGAACGCCTAAATATATGCGTGAATAGCAATTTACGATAGCCCAAAGGAGCGATGTGACTGCAAAAAATTTATTCCGAAAAATCATGGATAACAGGACCACTGCTCCGAAACTATTCGCGGCATGGCTGGATATGAATCCATAACGTCCGCCTCTATAACCATTTACTATTTGCACAAATTCGGATAATTCAGGATCACGGGCTGGTCTCAATCTGGCAAAGTAAGGTTTACACAAAGTAGAGGCGAACTGGTCGCAGCATGTAATGGTTATTGCAAGAGCTACACAGACCAATAGAGCTTCTTTCCAATTTTTTCTGAATAGGACAAATAGAAGAGATAATATCAAAGGTATCCATGTGTATTTTCCTGTATATACCCACATGAATTTATCTCCAAACGGGGTATGCATACTATTTAAAAATAGTAATAATTCTTTATCCCATTCTATTAATTGTTGGAGTATCGACATAGAATTAGATAATTTCTATTGACGAAGAGGGTAACCACCCGCGATTTCCGTCACTTATCTTGACCTCGGACCAGTCTCCCAATTTACTTAATATAGAGACCTTAGTCCCCTCATGTAAAATAAAGAGGTCTGTTCCACTTTCTGCCGGAGAACTTTTTACCGGAACAGTCGCAGCAAATACGATGGCTTCACTACGGGCTTTTAACTTACTATTCAGTCCCCATGCAAACCAATTGGCAAGAACAGCAATCAAGAAAAGTATAATTCCTCCAAAAAAACCGAATTTCTTTGCTTTGACAGATTTGGAGAACAGATATAAATATAGACCTCCGATAAACAATAGAAATGAAACTATTCCTATGACTGCCCATGTATTCGATGACAAAAAATTGCGTAATGAATCTATCCATACGGAAAGAAAGAACTTACCTACCGGGTCGATTTTATCAACGATGTGGGTATTGGCCATCTCTAAATTAAAACGGGCATCTTCATTACCGGGATTCAGTAATAGAGCTCGTTCGTAATTTAGTATTGCTTTCGCAAACTCATTGTGTTTATAGTAAGCATTGCCTAAATTATAATATAAATCGGACGATACGCCTTGTTCTCTTAATGTCTGCTCATATAATTCTATTGCCTTAATGTAATCTTCCTGCCCATAAGCTTCATTGGCTTGTGTCAAAGTTGTCTGGCTATATATAGGCGATATTCCTATAACTACAAAAAGTAAATAAATATATATCTTTTTCATTTTTCCCTATTTTACTTTTTTACTGTATTTTCCATTCTGCTTATAGCATCGAGAGTTTGTGAATATAACTCCTCCATAGTTTCATTTGACTGTGCCGGTGCATATTGAGCGAACTCACATCGACTCAGGATATCATTGAACGTAGATATTAGATCTTCTCCTGCCCCATATTTTTCCAGCTCAGTTGCAACATTGTCCTTAGTAAGTTCAGAAAGCGGCAGACTGAGTTTATCGCTCAAATATCCCCATATGGCTTTGAGTACTTCGTCGTAAAAATGTTCTTTGTCATGATTTTTCAGATATTTCCCTGCAACTTTCAATCGCTTCAATGCGACCTTATTGGCCTTTTTGTTTTTCATCAGAGCGACATTGGCATTCGCTTTTGCTTGTTTGCGATTTATAAGTACAAAAATACAAAAAGCTAATGTCGGTAAAATATACCAGAACCAATATTTCCAATTATCTACATATATCGAAGGAGTCTGCACCAAGTTCATCTTGTTTAATTTAATGTAGTGAATGTCCCGGTTCAGTAATTTTAAATCTTCTTTGTTGGAAAAATTAGAAACGGTTTTTCCTCCCTCACCAGAAGCACCTTTTTCGACTGTAATCTCGTACTCTTCTGTATGTAAAGTTTTATATTGTTTGGATTTTGTATCGAAATAGGAGAACTCTACTGCCGGTATTTTGAATTTACCCGCAAAACGAGGAATCGTAGTATATTCTACCGTCCGAGTACCGCTAACTCCTCCTGTCGTAGCTTTTACCGAAACATCTACTTTGGGGTCGTAAGTATCGAAATCGTTGGGTAATTTCAAATCGGGATTTTTCATATATTTCAAATTTCCCGAACCCTTGAATATCAATTTTAAAGTTATTGCTTCATTTGCTTTCACATGTGTAGAACTAATCGAGCTACTCAATGTAAAATTACCTACTCCTCCCATAAATGAGACCGGTTTACCCGCCGGTAGAGGCATTACTTCGACAGAAGCAGCATTCGAACTAACAGATCGACTTACCCCTTGTGGGACTCTCATCGGGCCGAACGGTCCATTAACGAGTTGGTATGTTTCTACTTGAAATTCGAATTTTCCCGGATTTATAGTTATTTTCCCGGTACGTTGAGGGAACAAAAGGCATTGTTTCAAAATCGCCATTTTATAGTTCACCCCATTGTAATTTTCCAATTCGAACGACGTGTTTTGAGGTAAGTCTATATCCTGTACCACAAATCCTTCGAATGAAGGGAAGCTATAATTCTCTGCTTGTACACCCGATGCCCGAGTGTATAATTTTATCGTTGCCAGCAATGCTTCTTGTTCATATACTTTTGTCTTCGAAAGTACAGTCCGAATAAATAATTCCGTATTTCCAGCTTCTTCTCCCATCGACTGTCTCGAAGCACCGCCTGCCGAGGACGATGTTTTATCGGGAGGAAGTATCGTTAACTTCCATGTATTGGTAGAAAAAGTACGCCCATCGGCCGAGATTGTAGCCGGTGCAAAAGTGTAGCTACCTTCTTTTTCCGCTCTCAAAGTAATTACATGTGTTTCCGTTGTTTGTCTATCGACATTTCCGTTTACAACAGATACACTCGTGCCTGAGCTCGTTCCTTGATATAATACTTTACAGCCAGAAAATTCAGGTAACCTCAAATCTTTACCTGATGCATTATACAAAGTATATTCCAATTGGAATTGTTGCCCTTGTATCACTTGTCTGGGTCCATCTACTGCAAACCGCACATTATCGGCCCACAGAGTTGCCATACAGACCAAAGCCCCAAACATTATTAAATATTTTCTCATAACTATTTATATAACTATGTTATATGATTCTACCATTCTTTATCGGTCTTTTTACGTTTTTGTTGCTGCATCAGCGCTTTTTGGACTTTTTCTTGTGTATCTCGTTCGTCCTGTTGAATCGCATCGAGAATTTGTTGTGCATTCTCTTTCGACATTTGAGATTGTTGTGGTTGTTGCTGCTGTGGTTTATTTTGTTCTTGTTGATCTTTATTTTTATCTTGGTTATTTTGATTGTTGTTTTGCTCTTGTTGATCTTGCTTTTGGTCTTTTTGTTGATCTTTGTTCTTATCTTGCTGGTTTTTGTCGTCGTTTTTATCTTGATTTTGTTGCTCTTGTTGTTGTTTCTTTAACAGCAATTGTGCCAGTCTGAGGTTGTAACGCGTCTCGTCGTCCTTCGGATTTCGTCGGAGAGCATTTTTATATTCTTCTATACTTTGAGCATAATTTTTTTCTTGGAACGATATGTTTGCAAGATTATGCCAAGCGTGTGCTGCTCGTAAAGAATCGGACGATGCTTGTACGATTTTTCTATATTCGTTGCGAGAATCATTCCATTTCTGCTGTTTGTAAAGCGCCGCACCTAAATTGTATGTTGCAATTTCCGACGAAGGGTTAGCTTCCAGAGCTTTACGGTATTCGATCTCAGCTTCGGTATATTTTTTATCGTTAAATAATCCGTTCCCTTTTCTAATCGTATTGCGTTCGACTTTTTCATCTATTTTATTTTCACCTTGCGCAACAGCCTGTGCATTCTCTTGTGCGAGCAAACTCATTGTCATGCTCATCAACACAAAATACATTATATATCTGATAGATTTCATATCTCAACATATTTATGAAAAGAAGGTTATCTTTTTTAACCAACTGTTCTTTCTGTCTACAATAAACACATCTACTATTAATAATAACAATGCTATCCACGCCAGCCCCTGAAATTGTTCATCATATTGCGAATAGACCTTACTCTCAATATCGGCTTTTTTCATTTTCTTTACTTCTGAGGTCAAGGCTCTCAATGCACTATTGGTATTATCGGCTCGAACATAAATACCAGTTCCTGCCTTTGCTATTTCTTGGCCGAGAGACTCGTTCAATTTCGAAATAACTACATTACCGTCTCTGTCTTTAATAAAGTTATTTTCACTGTTCCCGGTCGGGATAGGAACACCTTCCAACGACCCGATACCGATTACATCTACTTTGATATTTTTTTCGGCCGCAGCTTTTGCCATTTGAACAGCATCGTCTTCATGATTTTCTGCATCGGTTATGACAATGATTGCTTTATCTACCCCTTCGTTGGGTGTAAATGAATTCATCGCAGTAGAAATAGCCCGACCAATAGCTGTACCTTGTGTCGGAACCATATTGGGATTAATGGTATTCAAAAACATTTTAGCAGACACAAAATCCGATGTAATCGGTAACTGAGTATAAGCATCTCCTGCAAAAACAATAAGACCTATCTTGTCGTTGTCCAATTCATCTACGAGTTTGGACAACATCATCTTTGCTTTTTCCAATCGATTAGGCGCTATATCCTTCGCCATCATCGAATTGGAGACGTCTAGCGCTATCATAATTTCGACTCCTTGTTTCTTTACGGTTTCGAGTTTAGAACCGAACTGGGGGCGCGCCAACATAAATACAATGACAATAAACGCCAATTGTTGAATAATAAATTTAATCCATGGTTTATATTTTGAGACATCGGTCATCAAAGGAGCCAGCACCGACGGATTGCCGTACTTGGCCAAATTACGTCGGGACCGATAACGCCCATAGATAAACAGTCCCCACAATATAGGAACAATGATCAATAAATATAGGTATTCAGGTTGTGCAAATCGAAACATAATCAACTTCTGTTTAAGGAATATTTTTCAATAACGTATGACGAAGAACAATTTCCAAACCTAAGCATAAGAGAGCCATTAATGCCCAAATAGTGTATTCTTCCTCTTTTACGCTGAATTCTTTAACTGTTAGCTTCGTTTTCTCCAATTTATCTATTTCCTCAAAAATACCTTTGAGGACGTTTTTGTTCGTTGCCCTGAAATATTTTCCATCTGCTGTCTCTGCAATTTGCTTCAAGGCCTCTTCGTCCATTTCGACCGGCATATTCTGATATGTAATGCCATACGGTGTCTGAACCGGTGTAGGCGCTAATCCTTTTGTTCCCACCCCTATCGTATAAACGTGGATTCCAAACGACTTCGCTATTTGTGCCGCGGTCGCCGGCGCAATGTCACCGGCATTGTTCGTACCATCGGTCAGCAGTATAATTGTCTTCGATTTGGCTGGTCCGTCTTTTATTCTGTTAATAGCGGTTGCCAAACCATCACCGATTGCTGTTCCATCGTCGACCATACCGCAATGGACATCTTCCATTAAATTAAGAAGGACGGCATGATCTGTTGTCATCGGACACATGGTAAAACTTTCCCCGGCGAAGATCACCAAGCCTATATTGTCGTGTTCTCTCCCGGAAACAAACTGTGCAGCTACATCTTTTGCCGCCTCTACTCTATCCGGTTTGAAATCGCGGGCTAACATACTTCCAGAAATGTCAAGGGCAAGCACTATATCCACTCCTTCGGTAGAGGAATTTTGCCAGCTATCGGTAGATTGGGGACGAGCTAATGCAATAATCAAAAGAACCACTGCCAAAACGCGCAAAACAAAATTGAAATGCCGCAGGTAAATTTTGTATGTACGCGGCATTTTATCGAATGGCTGTGTCGTAGAGACTTGTAGTGCAGCCTGCATACGCTTCTGTTTAAGAATATACCATGCTATTACCGGTATAATCAATAACAACAGAAGTAAATATAAAGGATTCGCAAATACCATTTTCAAATTATTTTAAAGGCTGTTATCAACCTTCGTTCAACATCTCTTTTCATTCCGTTTTTTCGGAAGTCTGATTCTCGGATTCAGGAGCCTTTTCTTCCGGTTTAGTCTCTTCAACAAAAGTCTCGGCATAACGCATTACCTGCTCATTGTCGTCCGGCAGAGGTCTCATTTTTGCGAACTTCACGAAATCGGCCATTTCAAGAATATCTCGTAATTGCCGATTGACAGCTTTTGTCTCTTCGTTACGATGCAATGTTTCAATAATTTGAGAAGAAGTCATTTCCATTGCATTGATATGAAATCGTTCGTCGATATACTCTCTAAGAATCTCCGTTAAAGTCGTATAATAGGCCTTCTCCTGACCTTGTTGCCAAAGTTTAGAGTCCTTTAATTCGTGTAAAGCTTGTATTGCCCGGTCATAAGGCGGAACCAACATTTTTTCATCGATAGTTTCTTCGCCTTTTTTCCGCCGGCCCCAACGCCAATATGCATATATTCCTGCCGCTATGACGATTAAAGCGACCAATAAATATATTACCCACGACGGAATGTAATCCATCAATACGAAAGGTGGTGCATCTACTCCTTTTATATCGAACTCTGCATGAGTTGTATCAACCGGAACCGGTACTACTTTGAGACTCAACGCCTGAGTCTCGAAAGTATCGTCTTCTATGACATATTTGAACGGAGGTAGATAATAAAGTCCCGAATCGAACGAGGTGACAAGAACTTCATTATTTATTTGTATCCGATTGTTTTTCAAATCGATCGTATCGGGTTTGGACACCTTCAACACTTCTACACCTGTAACAAGCGTATCTTGAATAATGGGTAACCTCACAAATTTATCTTTATCCTGAGAAACCTCTAATCGCACCGTAGTTTGATCTCCCATCATAATAGCGGCAGAATCCATTTGGGCTCGCACGACTATATTATTCTGGGCAGATACAGTTGCCATAAATACCGGCAATACAGAACAAAGACCTAACAACTGTAATATTATATACCTTCTTTTCATATATACATAGATTTTTAATCTACCCTCTTCGCTTGAAGAGAGTCATAAGGGCTACGACAAAATCATCGTTTGTTGCGATAGTCGCTAAATCGACTCTACTTTTACGTAAAGTCGAAAGCATTTTTTCTTGTCTCGAATTCCACCAAGCGGCATATCGGTTTCGCACGTTTGCCGAAGACGAATCTACCCACTGCTCACACCCTCGCTCGGAATCTTGGAGTTTAATCAATCCTACATCGGGTAATTGAGTTTCACGTCGGTCATATACTTGTATTGCCACCAAATCGTGACGACGATTTGCTATCGATAAAGCATTTTTATAGTCGTTCCCGTCCACGAAATCAGAAATCAAAAACGTCGTGCATCGTTTCTTGATCGCGTTTGTCATATATTCCAGAGCCAAACTTATATTAGTTCCTGTACTCTCGGGTTGGAAGTCTATAAGTTCTCGTATGATATACAAAATATGCTTGCGGCCCTTTTTAGGAGGTATGAATTTTTCTATCTTATCGGAAAAAAATATCATACCTATCTTATCGTTATTTTGTATAGCCGAGAATGCAATGGTTGCAGCGACTTCGGCCATCATCTCACGTTTGGCCTCTCCTACCGCTCCAAAATTTCTACTGGCAGAGACATCGACCAAAAGCATGACTGTCAATTCCCTTTCTTCTTCAAATACTTTCACGTAAGGTTTATTGTAACGTGCCGTCACGTTCCAGTCTATATCTCTTACGTCATCGCCATACTGATATTCTCGGACCTCGGAGAACGCCATACCACGACCTTTAAAAGCCGAATGGTATTGTCCCGCAAATATATTACGGGAAAGACCTCTCGTCTTTATCTCGATATGACGAACTTTTTTTAACAGCTCACTGGTTTCCATAAATTATATCCCGAACATCGTTTAGGGAACTTCTACCTTATTGAGTATTTCACTAATAATTTCTTCTGCGGTCATATTGTTGGCCTCGGCTTCGTAGCTCAACCCGATACGATGACGCAATACATCGTGACAAACGGCACGCACATCTTCGGGAATAACATAGCCCCGTTGTTTTAAAAATGCATAAGCCCGGGCGGCTAAGGCCAGACTAATAGATGCACGAGGAGAGGCTCCGAATGATATCATTTCTTTCAGCTCTCCCAAACCATAATCTTGGGGGAAACGTGTTGCAAATACGATATCGACAATATACCGTTCTATTTTTTCATCTATATAAACTTTTTGGACAATCTCTCTCGCTTCAATAATCTCAGACGGTTGCAGAACGGGTTTAATATCTATTTTTCGTCCGCTTATATTCTGACGTATAATGAGTTTCTCTTCTTCTTTTTTAGGATATCCGATGATTACTTTAAGCATAAAACGGTCCACCTGTGCCTCTGGTAACGGATATGTACCTTCTTGCTCTATCGGGTTCTGAGTAGCCATAACCAAAAACGGATCGTCTAATTTAAACGTCTGCTCACCAATGGTAACCTGACGTTCCTGCATGGCCTCTAATAGCGCACTTTGTACTTTTGCCGGAGCCCGGTTAATTTCATCTGCCAAAACAAAATTGGCGAAAATAGGACCTTTCTTGATTTGAAATTGTTCTTTTGCCTGACTATATATCATCGTACCCATGACATCGGCAGGCAGTAAATCGGGCGTGAATTGTATGCGGCTATATTTTGCATCAATGAGAGATGCCAATGTTTTTATAGCCAAAGTTTTTGCTAACCCCGGTACACCTTCAAGCAAGATATGTCCGTTGGATAACAATCCTATCATCAGTGAATCCACCAAATGTTTTTGACCGACAATAACTTGATCCATGCCTTGTGTTATCATATTCACAAACGAACATTTACTGGCGATCAGATCGTTCAACTCCCGAATATCTACTGTTTCACTCATACGTTTTATCTTTTTGTATTTTTAATTTATACGTTTTTTGACTTTCTCTGTCGCAAAATTAGCCATACACTGGTTCTATATATACCCAATCGCGTTAAAAATGGCTAACTATTCACTTAAAAAAGACTAAGTCGCTAACTTATTCAGCTAACGACTCTGTTGATATTTATTCATAACGACTCTGTATTTTCGCGGCTAATGCCTTAGCGTTCTCGACAGAAGTCCTATTGTTTGCATCAATATCATATTTCGATGCACTTGGAATGGTTAAACGAGTCCCAATCGGAACTTGATTAGGATTTTTAATCACGTCCTTGTTTTCTTCATAAATATACACCCAAAATGCCTTATGCCCAAAATATTTTCGAGCCAATGTCGTCAGAAATATTCCTGATCGAATAGTTTCTATAACCGGCTTGACCTCAGGCGCTGCGAGGGGAGAAACCGAGATTACCGAGTCTTTAAGGACAGAATCCTTTTCCATTTCTGAAAGTGTATCTTTATTTTCCGGTAGAACAACCGATTCGGGATTGTTGTTCATGGGTCGCGAATCGATCGACTGCTTTCCCAAAGACAGAGTATATTCTCCGATTTTCACAACATAAGGGCTATCATTTCCCATAAAAAATATACCTCCGGCCAAGCATATAATAATGCCGAATGCGGACAGTACACCCCACCAGAATGATTTTCGAGAAGCCGATTTCCGCAAATAATCTTCATAACAATCTTCCTCTTTTTCTTCTACTTTCGTCTCTGATTCGGGTTGAATAATTTCCTCTTGAAATTTCTCTATTTCCTGTGATGATACAGTAGATTCAGAAGATTCTTCATCGGCTGATTTATCTTCCTGAATATATTCATGAGCCGGTTCTATGGGTTCATCTTCCTCTTCTTTTTCTCGAATTTCTTTTGAATCTTGTAGTTCTACATTTTCGGTATTACAAATGTCGTTATTTTCATCTATATCTTGACTTGGAACGGCCGTCATATCCTCAATCGGCACATGATCATTGAGGACTTCGACAGAAAAGCTGGAAAATGGGGCATTAACAGCTTCACGCAGTACTTTATCAGGAATAAAAGACAGTTTATAGTGCCCCGGTATCTCCACAGGTTCTCCGGTTTGAATATTGATACTTCCTCGAGCTTCTACCCATATAGGTTTAAATAAACCTAACCCGTTTATTCTCAATTCTTCACCAGAAGTTATGACTTCTGTTGAAACAGTAAAAAATTCTTTCAAAAAAGTTTCAGCTTCTTTCTTCGTAATATTCATCTTTGAAGAAAGCAATCCAACCAAATCGGGAAAAGATATTTTTTCGTTCATTTGGAAGACAACATTTTAAGTTTAGTTTTAATAGCACTCCCCGGTTTAAATGACAGAATCATCTTGGGAGGGACAAGCATACGCTTACCGGTTGACGGATTCACGACTACTCGTTCCAATTTCTTTTTGGGCTCGAATAACCCGAATCCTTGTATTGCCACAGTGTCCATCTGAGAACAACGTTCCTTCAAAATTTGAAGAAATGCAGACATGTAGCTGTCGATTTCTCCTTTATCTTTGCCCAATCGGGATTGTAATTGTATTAAAAAAGATTTATGATCCATTCTCTATTATTTTTTATTGAGAGAAGTTTGTTTGTACCATTAATAGCCTATGTGCAAATTTAGAAAAAAATTTGTACAAACGTACATTATTTGTATATTTACCGTTACTTAATCAACATAAACCACTATGGAAAATGTTCGAAAATATTTTAAACGCGATATAAGTTGGCTTTCTTTTAATTACAGAGTATTAATGGAAGCTATGGATCATACGGTTCCGTTATTTGACCGAATAAAATTTTTGTCTATCTATCAGTCCAACCAAGAAGAATTTTATAGAGTGAGAGTATCGGAATATCACCAAATACTATCTGATCCACTGCAAAGCATCGAGGATAAACGACAGGCCGAAAATACACTGAGCGCAATCAATCAAGAAGTAAATCGACAAGTAGATATTTTCAATAAGTTCTTTTTCAACGAGATTATACCTGAACTTGAAAAAGAAGGAATGGTATTGTATCACAACGAACAAATAGAAAATTGTCATCAAGAAGAGATTCGTAATTTCTTTAAAGAAGAGGTATTCCCTTTCCTACAACCGGTCTTGATCCTAAAAAACGATATTGTATCTTTTTTACGAGACAATCGACTTTATTTGGCCATAAAAATGTACAAGAAAGGAGATCCCGATAGACAACCGTTTTATGCCCAAATAAAGATACCATTTAGTAAAGTGCCTCGTTTCATAAATCTCACACCTCACGATGGCAAAAATTATCTGATGTTTATCGACGATATGATCGCCTTAAATTTAGACATCGTATTTCCCGGATTTATTATCGATTCTCACTATGCGATAAGAGTCTCTCGCGATGCAGATTTTTCCATAGAAGCCAAAGAGGTAGCGAACATCGTCGATGCGGTACGCAAGCGCGTAAAAAAGAGAAAAATAGGGAATGCCAATCGACTGGTTTACGATGGCTGCATGCCCTTAGATATGCTGCAATACATTTGTGATGCCTATGATATTCCTCACGGACAGTGTATTCGTTCAGGGAGATACCTTAATTTGGAAGACTTATCGAAGTTACCGAATCTAACCGGAAAAGAATTAAGCGAAGTACTCCCCTCGCCTATGCAGATACCGGCATTCGACAGAGTACCAACCATGTTCGAAGTTATTCGGCAACGGGATTTTCTAATTCATTTTCCATATCAGTCGTTTAGTTATTTAACCCGTTTTCTTACCGAGGCTGCCGATAATCCTAATGTTACCGACATAAAACTCACTCAATACCGTGTTGCTGAAAATTCCGAAATCATAGATCGTTTACTTTATGCTGCACAAAAGGGAAAACAAGTAACTGTATATGTAGAGATAAAGGCACGGTTCGACGAGGAAAATAATATCATAACTTCCGAATTGATGAGAAAATCTGGGATTCGCGTGGTGTATAGTACTCCCGGATTAAAAGTGCATGCAAAAGCATTATTGATTAAATGTTCTACGCTTCACAAAAATCAACCACAAGCTTATGCTTTTTTAAGTACAGGGAATTTTAATGAAAATACGGCTCGAATTTATTCGGATATGGGTCTGTTCACTATAAACAGGGAAATTACCAGCGAATTGGATAAATTATTTTCCATTTTAGACGGCTCGTCAAACGACCGATATTTCCAGACTTTATTGGTCGCTCAATTCAACATGGTCGATGTGCTGAAACAGAAAATAAATTTTGAGATCGAAGAGGCTCGTCAAGGTCGGAAAGCCCATATTATATTAAAAATGAATGGGCTGCATGATACGAATATGATAAATGCTCTTTATGATGCCAGCGAAGCGGGTGTACATATAGATTTGATCGTAAGAGGTATTAATTGCTTAGTTCCTAACCAACCTTATAGTCGCAATATCCGTATGATTCGCATAATTGATTCTTATTTGGAACATGCGCGTATTTGGTATTTTTACGCTGGTGGACATGAGGATATATACCTTTCTTCGGCAGATTGGATGCGACGGAACTTGAACAGACGCATTGAGACTGCTGTTCCCATATTCGACCAAAGCATAAAAAATGAAATATTATCGATTATATCTCTTCAACTACAAGATAATGTCAAGGCTTGTTATATAGACGAAAATTTAGAAAATCACTATGTTCAAAGTCGGGAAGCAAAGTTCCGTTCTCAACGACACTGCTTTCAACTGTTAGAAAAATATTCTATTCCCGACACTCAGACTGTGATACCCGAAATTTTTATCAGTTGATTGGGATTTTCTAATTCATTATTCGGGAGTTTCGACATTGTTACCTTCCGGGATCGAGTATAGTACTTTCATAAAATCCATTACCGGTAAGCCGTGGTTGTCCTATAACCGTATATCCACAGGTTTGCAAACGTCGGGTAAACTCGTCGTCAGCTTCTCGACTACCTACCGATATATATTAGACTGAACTATGGATCTTATTTTAATACAGGTTTAGCAGACTCTTACAAAGTTATATCTCTTGGCTCCGAATATCGTTGGGGTACGACTTCCTATAAGATAGATGAAGACAATCAAGACTGGAAAGTATTTGGCGCATACCTATATGTTAGTTTCCGATTCTAATCGTTATAATTTATCATAGAGGCACAGCCGATAGGATTTTTTTCTTATCGGCTGTGAATTTTTCGAACAATTTGCCAATATATAGATTTTATATCTGTGTCTTGGGCAGATATAGCAAAACTACCGGTCTCTATGCGGCAATTGATACATGGGGTGCAAATAACTTCATCTTGAAAAACAAATCCAATTCGTTTCCCTATCGAATGTTCTGTCGCATCTGCCCACTTTTCTACACAATCAGCTGCTACGTGGCCCGTAATTTGATATACGAACTTACCTTTTGAGGTTTCTGCCGAATCTAATTTTATTTCTTCAAAATCATTAACAGCCACGATAGGTTCTGAAGAAATACTGTCTTCTACACGATCGGTGATATAATACCACCCATTTGGTCGATCGCTTTTTTTCGGATTGCAGGCACTCAATAAAAAGAGACATAAAGGAATACAAATATACCTATTCATCATACAAATTGTAACCGAGGTAAAAGTACATAGAGCTTGGTTTACACCAAAGCATAAAATTTATATTTAGTACAAATGTACTAAATTTCACTGAATATCATTACCTTATATTCCAAATTATTGGCAAAACAATTTAGAGATAAAGAATGTTTAAAAAATGAACTGACATTTTATAGCTTGCTTCATACTCATAATAAAAATATATCTTGTTAATATTAAAAAATTAAGTATATTTGGATTCCAACAATTATAAATACATTTCTTTTTATACTTTATTTTCCTCTCAAATCAAACATAACAAAAATGAAAAAATTGATTTCTTTATGGATAACGATTGTTGTCATTCTATTTCAAGTTCAAGTCTCAGAAGCCTGTACCGGCATTACTTTAACAACAAAAGATAACTCTATGATTCTTGCCCGAACAATCGAATGGGGCGGCAGCGATTTAAATAGCCAATATGTTGTCGTTCCTCGTGGTTACGAGCAGTATTCCTATATTCCCGGAGGAAAGCTATCGGGAATGAAATTTACGGCTCGTTACGGTTATATCGGGTTATCCGTCGAACAAAAGGAATTTGTAGCAGAAGGATTAAATGAGGCCGGACTATCTGCCGGATTGTTTTATTTTCCCGGATATGGTCGATATGAGAATTATGATCCCCGACTAAAAGATTCCAGTATAGCCGATTTACAATTAGTATCATGGATATTGGGGAACTTTTCAACGGTAGACGAAGCTATGAGAGCTATAAAACAGATACACATCGTGCCGATTGACCCGAGAGCTTCAACCGTTCATTGGAGAATGGCAGATATTACGGGAAAACAAATCGTATTGGAGATTGTTGATGGTCAGCCTAATTTTTATGAAAATACATTAGGAGTACTTACCAATTCTCCCGGTTTTGAATGGCATATGACCAATCTGAATAATTACATCAATCTTTATTCCGGGACTACTAATCCGAGGACACTCGGAAATATAAAGCTCTCCTCATTGGGTGCAGGCAGTGGTTTCCTCGGCATTCCCGGTGATGTCACTCCCCCATCGAGATTCATACGTGCCGCTTTTTACCAGACTTCTTCTCCACAAAAAGAGACAGCGATAGAAGCTGTTATACAGAGTTTTCACATTTTGAACAACTTTGATATACCTATCGGTATAGAGTTTTCTGAAAGTGAAACACCCACCGATATACCGAGTGCCACACAATGGACATCATCGACAGATCTTACACACAGAGTTATCTATTATCGTACTATGTATAATAGCGACATTCGTTGCATAGACTTGAAAGCCATCGATTTTAATCGTGTAAAATATCAAGCGGTTCCACTCGATTTGATAAAACAGCAACCTATACAGCCGGTACAAATCAATTGATCAATACTCGGTATACTTTGTAAATGTAATCACAAAAAGACCGTATCTATCATAACGATATGGTCTTTTTTCATTTTGGAAATATCGCCTTTATATTTAAATTTAATAATTAATTATAAATCAAACAATTATATAAATTTCAAACTATGGTATTTTAATTGCAAAGTATAAAACGAAAACTCTGTAATAGAGACATGTGAGAAATGGAAAAGCAGAAAATGGATCGTAAACAAGAAAAATTCAAAATCTTGAAATTCGGAGGAACTTCATTAGGAACCGTCGAGAGAATCAAACATGTAGCAAATCTTATTTGTAATAATGAGTTGAATCTGGTCGTACTATCGGCAATGTCGGGTACGACCAATTCATTAGCAGAAATAGCCTCATTACTATTTAATGGAGATATCGACGGTGCACAACGTGACATTGAGTGTTTGAAAAGCAAGTATATCGAAGTCGCCGATAAGCTCTATCTTTCTGCAAAGAGCATAGAAGAAGCTAAAAAGTTTATTCTGTGCTCTTTTTCATCGCTACAAACAATAGCTCAATCTCCCATTTCTTCAAAACAAGAAAAAATTATACTGTCACAGGGCGAATTACTGATAACTCGACTGATGCATATTTATTTGAAAGAAATTGGAATCGTGTCGGTTCTGCTTCCTGCGATTGAGTTCATGCGTACCGACAGAAACGGAGAGCCCGATATACACTTTATCAAAAAGAATGTATGCAAATTATTAAAACACTATCCCAATAATCGTTTGTTTATTACGCAAGGTTATATTTGTCGTAATGTCTCCGGTGAAATAGACAACCTGCAACGAGGCGGTAGCGATTATACTGCATCATTATTGGGTTCTGCCTTGAATGCATGTGAGATACAAATATGGACCGACATAGACGGACTACACAACAACGACCCAAGAGTAGTATCGACAACAGCACCAGTGCGTACTCTGACTTTTGACGAAGCCTCCAAACTCGCTTATTTCGGTGCAAAGATTTTGCATCCGACATGTATCCTTCCGGCCAAATTAAAAAATATCCCTGTAAGGTTACTCAACACTATGAATCCCCAAGCTCCGGGAACGCTTATTTCCGATACTGCCGACACCGGGAAAATAAAGGCTGTTGCAGCCAAAGATAACGTAACTTATATTAAGTTGCGCTCTCATTATAAAATACCGTGTTACCGTTTCCTCGAAAAAATATTTCACTGCTTTGCACAATCCCATACACCTATCGATTTGGTCGTAACGTCTAATGTGGAAATATCTTTATCAATCGACAATAAGATACATTTGCCGAAAATAATCTCTATGCTGGAACGATATGCCGATGTTTCGGTCGAAGATGATATGGTAATTATTTGTGTTGTGGGTGATCTGAAATGGTATAATGTGGGCTTTGAACATCAAATAGTCGAAGCCTTAAAAGATATTCCTGTACGAATGATCTCTTACGGAGATAACTGCGATGTGTCGTTCGTTATGCGTCGTGATGATAAAAAGCGAGCTTTGGAAGCACTTAGTCAACGTGTCTTTTCTTAATAAATAGCAAAATAACCCTGTTAAAACGGGTGATAAAGTCAGACAAAAAAGGTCATTCATTTTCAGAATGACCTTTTTCTTATAAAAATAATTTTAATTCTACTAATTTACATCTTTCACTCCCGCAAGTTCCGGGTCAATCATAATACGTCCGCAATATTCACAAACGATAATTTTCTTACGCATTTTGATATCGAGCTGTCTTTGAGGTGGAATACGATTGAAACACCCTCCACAAGAATCGCGTTGAATATAAACCACTGCCAAACCATTGCGTGCGTTCTTACGAATTCTCTTAAATGCAGACAACAAACGAGGCTCCACTTTATTTTCAAGTTTCTTGGCCTTTTCCCTCAGCTTTTCTTCATCTTGTTTGGTCTCCGAAACAATTTCATCAAGTTCGCTTTTCTTTTCGTTCAAAATATGCTGGCGATCCTGTAAAATCTCCTCCGAAGCTGCGACTTCATTACTCTTGGCCTCTTGTGCTGCGATAAATTCATTGATACGTTTTTCGCACAATTGAATTTCAAGCGTTTGATATTCGATTTCTTTCGACAGAAAATCAAATTCTCGATTATTCCGCACGTTATCCTGCTGCTTAGTATATTTCTCTATAAGCGTTTGGGCATTTTGTATTTCTACTTTTTTAGCCGACACAGCAGCTTTAAGGTCTTCTATTTCTGTATGAAAGTTTTTGATACGAGTTTCAAGACCTGCAATTTCATCTTCAAGGTCTTGAACTTCAAGAGGAAGCTCACCCCTCAATGTTTTTATTCTATCGATTTCCGAAAGAATGGTTTGCAAATCATACAGTGTTTTCAACTTCTCCTCCACTGTATATTCTTTCTCTGCTTTTGTTTTGTCAGTAGCCATACTTTACAAATAATTTATCGGATTTGTATCTACCTGTGTAGAATGGATTGCAAAGGTAGGGAATTTTTTTTGAATTATCTCACAAAAAATTTCTTTTGTATATTGTTCGCTCTCATAATGACCGATTTCGGCCAATAGTATACGAGATTCAAATTCGAAATAGTCGTGATAACGAATCTCTCCTGTAACAAACATATCGGCTCCGGCTATGACAGCTTTTGTCATCAATGAGGCTCCGGCTCCTCCACATAATGCTATTCGTGAAATTTTTCGGTTATGCAACGGAGAATGTTTTACGCAACCGGTCTTAAAAATTTCTTTCAGCTTTTCCAAGACCAACACTTCATCGACAGGTTCCGGCAAGATTCCTACAACACCGCTCCCGACTTGTTCCCATCGGTTGGATAACGGAATCAAATCGAATGCCGGTTCTTCATACGGGTGGCTCCTTTTCAGCGCATCGATAACCGCTTCTTGTACATGTACAGGAACTATCACTTCCAAGCGCGTCTCTTGTTCCCGGTGAAACTCCCCTATCGTACCGCAATATGGATTAGCATAGGTTCCCGCACGAAACGTCCCTGTTCCTTCTTGTCCGAAACTGCACTTGTCATAGTTCCCTATATGACCGGCTCCTGCTTCAAAAAGAGCGCTTCTTACGCTCTCGACATGAGTCGAAGGTACATAGGTAACCAGCTTTATCAGTCGGCCGCATAACGGGTCTAAAACTCGAATCGAGGTCAATCCCAGTTTCCGAGCCATTCTGTAAGATACCCCCTCCGGGGCATTGTCGAGATTGGTATGGGCTGCATAAATGGCTATGTTGTGTTGAATAGCTTTAATGACAATCCTCTCGACATAACTATTCCCCGTTATCGATTTCAATCCCTTGAAGAGTAAAGGATGGTGAGATACAATCAAATTATATCCCATAGAGATAGCTTCGTCGACTACGGCTTCCGTGACATCGAGACAAACAACCGCACCCGAAACCGATTGAAACCGACCGCCCACTTGCAATCCTGCATTATCATAGGATTCTTGCCAATTCAATGGAGCGACCGATTCTATCGCCTTTATGATATCGTTAACTATTATCACGAATCTCTAATTCTTCGGGTTCACTTTTATACATAGTTCTTCTAACTGGGATTCCGCCAAAACAGAAGGTGCATTAAGCATAACATCTCGACCGGAATTGTTTTTGGGGAATGCGATGCAGTCTCGTATAGAATCTAATCCGGCGAACATCGAGACTAGACGATCCAAACCGAACGCCAAACCTCCGTGAGGCGGTGCTCCATACTTGAATGCATTGATTAAGAAACCAAACTGATCCAATGCTTGCTCTTCGGTAAATCCCAGCAAACGGAACATATGGTCTTGCAATTCACTGTCGTGTATACGGATAGACCCGCCACCCAATTCGACACCGTTGATAACCATGTCGTAAGCGTTCGCTCTGACGGCTCCGGTATCGCTATCCAATAGAGGAATATCTTCCGCTTTCGGGGAAGTAAACGGGTGATGCATGGCATAGAAGCGCTGGGTCTCCTCGTCCCATTCGAACAAGGGAAAATCGATAACCCACAAGGGTGCAAACGTATCTTTATCCCGCAACCCCAAACGAGAGCCCATTTCCAGCCGCAACTCACAAAGAGCCTTACGGGTTTTCATCGCAGGACCAGCTAATATCAACAACAGGTCGCCCGGTTTTGCACCGAATCTTTCGCCCCACTTTTTCAAATCGTCTGCCGAATAAAATTTGTCGACCGATGACTTTGGCGTGCCGTTTTCATCGAAACGGACATAGACCAACCCTTTGGCTCCTATTTGTGGACGTTTGACGAACTCGGTCAATTCATCGAGTTGCTTACGGGTATATGTCGCACACCCTTCGGCGCAGATACCGCCCACATACTCGGCACTATCGAACACCACAAAATTATGTCCTTCGGTTAAATCTTTCATTTCAACGAATTTCATACCGAAGCGCATATCGGGTTTATCGCTGCCATAGTATTTCATGGCATCGGCCCATGTCATACGCAAAAACGGTTCGTTGAACTCAATGCCACGAATCTTTTTGAACAGGTGTTTAATCATACCTTCAAAAATATTCAAAACATCTTCTTGCTCGACAAAAGACATTTCACAGTCTATCTGAGTAAACTCGGGCTGACGGTCTGCCCGTAAATCCTCGTCACGAAAACATTTCACGATTTGGAAATAACGGTCGAATCCCGATACCATCAATAACTGTTTCAATGTCTGGGGCGATTGAGGGAGCGCGTAAAACTCTCCCGGATTCATTCTTGAAGGCACTACAAAATCACGAGCCCCTTCGGGAGTAGACTTGATCAACACCGGAGTCTCCACCTCCAAGAAATTCAATTCGTCGAGATAACGGCGGACTTCGAATGCCATCTTGTGACGTAATTCGAGATTACGGCGTACTACCGATCGTCTCAAATCGAGATAACGATACTGCATACGAATATCGTCTCCTCCGTCCGATTCGTCTTCGATAGTAAAAGGCGGTGTCTCTGCGGTATGCAACACGACCAAATTTTCGGCTATGATTTCTATTTCACCGGTCGGCAGATTGGCATTTTTACTCGACCGTTCCGTTACTGTACCGGTTACCTGTATGACATACTCACGCCCCAATTTATTCGCTTTATCGCATAAATCGGCATCTGTTTCTTGATTAAAGACCAACTGTGTGATACCATATCTGTCTCGCAGATCGACAAATGTCATTCCGCCCATTTTGCGACTGCGTTGTACCCACCCTGCCAACGTTACCTTTTGGCCGACATGGTTCAACCGCAATTCTCCGCACGTATTCGTTCTATACATTATTATATGATTTATTTTCGTTGATTATACTCCGACATTCTTATGAAAAATTATCTTTGCAAAATTAAAATAAAACATCGGTAAACAAATATGATTCCTTAAAGAATTTGATAAAAATATGGGAGCATAGTTGTGGATATAAAAAAAAGCTGTAAATTTGCAGCACCAAAATCGAGAAACGATTAATGGGATTCGGGGTGTAGCGCAGTCCGGTTAGCGCACCTGCTTTGGGAGCAGGGGGTCG
>OGKG01001556.1_pt1 | contig 27116 bp, 38 predicted proteins | sample 1572201 | NCBI WGS metagenome assembly OGKG01 (sample SAMEA2582146, study PRJEB24529) | metagenome | biome: Human gut stool | place: China | collected 2011 | reverse complement strand
AACTGGTATCTCGGCGATACAGATACCGGTGTATCAGCGGGTGGCGGCACTGCCGATGCTGTTCTGTATACTGCGCAGACGCTGACTGACCCGCAGCAGCTTCAGGCACGAAAGAACATCGGCGCACTTGGCCACAATAGTCCTCAGGTTCAGGGGTATATGACTTTGACCCCTGCAAACGAAACGCTTGGGCATGGCGTTGGTCTGTCCCCGTCCGGAAGTGGCTATGATTACACGCTTGACATTTCAGAAGTTGATACGCAAGAGCCCACAAAGCTTATTGGCGTGAAAACGCCCACCGACGCAGACACCAATGCGGCTGCGACTGTGGAATATGTGGAGGCTAAGGTTGCAAGTGGCGGCATCACACCGACGATCGGCGACAATGGCAACTGGTATTTCGGCACTACCGACACCGGCAAGCCGTCACGCGGAGCAACCGGCGCAAAGGGCGACACGGGCGTAACAGGTCCGGCTGGCCCGGTCGGCCCACAAGGCCCTGCCGGGGCTCCCGGCAAAGATGGCGCGGGCATGGACATCACCGGCGCGACTGTCGGCCAGATTGCCAAGATCACAGCCGTGGACGCATCCGGTGTGCCCACCGCGTGGAGCCCGGTGGATATGCCGTCAGGTGGTTCGTCTTTCACCGACGATGGGGAGGGCAACATCTCTGTTGACGGCGCGACGGCGCAGAGTGTAAACAGGTTTCTGCAGTCGATGACCTTCCCCGGCCTGAATTTCAAGTATATCAATCCGCTGAACAGCGGAACTTACAGCAACCCCTACGGGGTGTATGTGGGAAGTGGTGCTTCACTGGTTGATACGATCCTCGCCAAGACGGTTCCGGGTGTCTATACGGTATACATGAACAGAAACGCTACGGACGTACCGGCAGCTGCAGCAGCGGCATCCAGCTCCTTGCGCGGATTGGTTATCTTGTCACAAATCAAAAAGCACTATGCCATTATCCTGCTGGTAGACCAGTCGAGCAATTTTTACGTGCAGTACATCCAGAACGATGTCGGGGGTGGGTGGAAGCAGATGCCAGATTCAAGCGCTTCTGCCGAAGCTGTTCTGTATACCGCACAAACGCTCACCGACGCACAGAAGAAACAGGCGAGGGAGAATGTGGATGCGGCGAGTGATTTTGTAGTTACATTTAGTGCAGGTTCAGCTGGCACCTTTACGCCTGATAAGACGTTCGCTGAGATTCAAGAAGCAATTGCCGAGGGGAAAAGAGTATTTGCACAAACAACATATGGCCCTACCAATTATCAACTGCGCCTATCGCTAGTCCTTTACAAAGCGGGCGAATCTGCCGTCTTTGGCGCTACGTTTACATCAGGGCCGGGCGTTAATGCAATATTCATTGGTATTCGGGCTAACAATAGCTCCGGTTGGAATACGCTATACTGGCCACGTTTTGACGATAACGGCGCTATGCCGCAACTTAGTATGGCCTCTGCCCCTACAGAGGATATGCAAATTGCCACCAAAAAGTACGTCGATGACAACAAGAGTGATGGCACTGTTTTGTACACTGAGCAGGCACTCACCGCCCCGCAGCAGCTTCAGGCACGAAAGAACATCGGCGCTCTACCCAGTGAAGAACCTATTATCAAGGGCGGCGCATTCACACTCGACACTCCGGGGGCTCAGATTCGAGCGCAACTTGACGGATACCTGACAAGCGAAACAGGTGAGGACTTTGCAAATATAGGATTCGCAAGCACGCACCCTGATGCCACGAACGACCATATTGTCATTAGTGGACTGGCTAATTTTGGCGACGCAGAGATGGTTGGGCTTGAAGATACCGCAGTGTCGTATGCCCAGTTGATGGATTATACGAAGCCTCTAATGCTGACCTATGATAATAATAATAAGGTTACTGGTGCATCGTATTATGAAATCCGTAAGGCAATCGAGCGAGGGCGGCAGATTAAACTTGCAGTCGCAAATACCCCCGATATTATTGCCGCTAACGCCAAAAATGAAACAGATAAGAGTGTTTTGCAGTTTATCAACACGGACGTCGGCGGGGATACTGTGTTCATCACACAGTACTATGTGACAGCGCAAACAAGCGGAATTACCGTAAACGTGAAATCAATGGAGCTGCCATAAAGCAACCACGAAAGGCTAGGAATTACAAATGGAAATCATACAAGCATACGCAACCAAAAACAGATGCTACCAGATTGGTTCGCCGCTTAAACCGCGCGGCATCATGCTGCACAGCGTCGGCACGCCGCAGCCGTCGGCAAGAGCGCTGGTGCGCTACATGGATCAGTACCAGCCGGGCGGACAGAGCGTGTGCGTGCACGCCGTCGCGCAGGCGGACGGCACGGTGTATCAGCTCCTGCCGTGGGAGATGCGCGGCTGGCATTGCGGCGGGAGCGCCAATTCTACGCACATCGGTGTGGAGATGACCGAGCCGAGCGCAGGCATGACTTACGCGGAGGCGGCGGAGCAGATTGCGGGCACGTACCGCACGGCCGTGGAGCTGTTTGCCACGTTGTGCAAGCAGTACGGTCTTGACCCGGCGCAGGATGGCGTCATCATCGGGCACGCCGAGGGACACCGGCGCGGCGTGGCGAGCAACCACGCAGACCCGGAGCTGCTGTGGCGCACATATGATATGGGCTACACGATGGACGGCTTTCGGCGCGACGTCGCCGAGGCAATGAGTGAAAATGAGAATGAGGAGGACGAGGATGACATGGTGAGGTACAACACGATCGAGGAAGTCCCGAGTTGGGCGCAGGACACGGTGCGCGCGCTGGTGGATGCGGGCGCGCTGCAGGGTGACAATCAGGGACGGCTGGACCTGTCGCTGGACATGATCCGCGGCATGGTGATCGGCAAGCGGTACGCAGACGCGCGCAGCCCCAGATACGCCACGATCGACGACGTGCCCGCGTGGGCGCGTGAGGAGACGCAGCGTCTGATCGACCGCGGCGCGCTTCGCGGTGTCGGCGGGGACGGCCTGAACGTCAGCGAGGACACGCTGCGGTCTATGATTGTCTGTCAGCGGATGATCGACAAAAACAAGTGATGGAGGAACTACATATGAAAATTAACTGGAAACTAAGACTTCAGAACAAGACGACGTTGACCGCGCTCGTCATGGCGCTGGTGGCGCTGGTGTATCAGGTGCTCGGCGTGTGCGGCGTCGTGCCGCGTGTGGCACAGGATCAGGTGACGACGATCGTCAGCATGGTTATCAACATCCTGTGTCTGCTCGGCATCGTGGTCGACCCGACGACGGCCGGAGTCGGCGACAGTGCACGCGCGCTGAGCTATGATGAGCCGAGAAAAGAGGGCTGAGGATGGCGATCTCTCTGGCAAATATCATCTCGGCGGCGGCGTTTGTGCTGACGCTGATCGGCGCGTGCTGGCGCATGAGCACAATCATCCAGCGAAACACGGATGCAGTCGTGGCACTGACGGCGCGCATCGACCGCATGGACGCCGGTAACGCCAAGGAGCACAACGAGATGTGGGACAAGATCGAACGCAGCGAGGACAACGACCACGAGACGCGGCTGCAGCTGCTGGAGCGCAAATAATAATCGACACGGGGGACGCTGCCGGGCGCGGCGGTGTCCCCTATCCCCTATCCAATGATTATCAAGTGATGAGGTGACACGATGGCATACAATGACGCAATCATGAACAGCGCCGACAAACAGAAAATCGCCGCGCTCGGTGAGCAGTGGCAAGCCGCGCAGAAGGCCGGAAACCAGGGCGGCATGAACGAGGCACACGAGCAGGCGGAGATGATCCGCAAGAAGTACGGCTACAGCGGCGGCGGTGACGGCAGCGGCTTCAAGATCGTCGGAAACAACACCGTCCTGCCGGAAGCAAAAGACCAGAGCGAGAGCATCAACAAGATCTACGACGCGCAGCAGAAGGCAAAGACCGACGCGCTGAAAGCGGCCTACGACCAGAACATGGCGGACTATGACGCACAGGCCGCGAAGATCCCGCAGACATACAACGAGGCACGGCGGCAGGTATCGACACAGGCGGACATTTCCCGCGCGAACCTGAACGAACAGTTGGCGGGCAGTGGCATCAATGTCGGGGCGGGCAGCCAGCTCGCGCTCTCGCAGCAGAACAGCAGGAACGCAGCCATGGGTAAAGTATCGTCCGCAGAGGCAGACGCGATGTCAGCCCTCGAGGCACAGCGGCAGAAGGTAAAGACGGCGTATCAGAACGCGGTCGCGCAGGCGATCAGCGAGAACGACGCGGCGCGCGCGAAGGCACTCTATGCCGAGGCGCAGCGTGTGGATAACTCCATCGTCAACACGGCGGTCAAGCAGCTTAGCGTGGACACGACGCTTGCGGAAAACGATCGCAGCCGCCTCGAACAGCAGGCCGCGACGCTCGCCAAGTACGGCGATTTCAGCGGTTATGCGGCGCTCGGCTATACACAGGATCAGATCGACGCGATGCAGAAGGTGTGGGGCGCGCAGAACCCGAAGCTCTACTACGAGCGCACAGGCACATATCCGGCGAGCTACACGGCATCAAACAGCAGAACGGGCGGTGGTGGCGGCGGCGGGGGTTCAGATGATGATACGATCACGCCGGTCAGGGATAAAACGGACAGCGGCCGTGTCACTCACAACGACATTGACTTCACGGATCCAAATGCTGTTGCAGACGCCGCGACCGTTTACGAGCGGGTGAAGGAAATGATCTCGAAGGGCGTACCGGTTTCGGAAGTGAACCAGTACATCCAGAGCGCGTCCGACAATGGGCTTATCTCCGACGACAGCCGCAGACGGATGAAATACATGAACAACTCCAGAAAGTGAGGAAATCAGATGGCGTTCAAAAAAGCGACAGTCTCGATTGACGACTGGCTCAAAAGCACAGGCGCAACCGAACGACCGAGAGCACAGCAGGATGCCGCTGACGCGCAGAAACCTGTCACCAAACCGATCTCTGAACCTGTGCCGCAGAAGAAGAAAGAGAACATCAGCTTTTGGGAGAAGCTGCTGAACGCTTTCGGCGACGCCGGGTACAGCGGCGACACGAGCGCGCCGCTGGGCATGATGAACCAGGCGATCAGCGACGACTACCGCAGCAGCGGGATGCAGGAGAGCAAGACGGCGCAAGCGGGCGGCAACATCGTGAAATCCGCTGCAAAGGGCGCGGAAAGCGCCTATGAAAGCGCCGTCGGAGCGATGATGAGCAAGCGCAGCGGCACACAGATCATGGGCGTGACGGTCGCGGACGATGCCGTATCGGAAGCGGACAAGGCCACGGCGGAAGCTGCCCGGCAGCGCAACCAAGCGGACATGTACGCAAAAGCAGAGGCGGCAGACACGGCGGCGTGGGAGGCGCGCGAAGCGGCGAAAGACAATCTCGGCGGCAGCGCCGCAGCGGGCGCGCTGGTGGACATCGCCTCCGGCGGGCTGCAACTCGGCGCGGACATGGCGGTCAACGCGCTGATTCCCGGCGCAGGCCTTGCCAGCATGGGCGTGCGGGCTTTCGGCAACGGCGCACGCGAGGCGATGATGGACGGCGCAAGCGGCGGAGAGCAGGTAATCTACGGCGCGGCGCAGGCGGCCGTGCAGATCGCAACGGAGAAAATGTTCGACGTCGGCAAGCTGTTCGGCGGCGGCGCTGCGGACGACGTGGCAGAAAAGCTGATACAAAAGCTTGCAAAGACGGACACGGGGCGCAGCATCGTGCGCGCGCTGACCAATGCCGTCGGCGAGGGCGCCGAGGAAGCTGTGAGCGACCTGCTGACACCGGCGATCCGCGCGATCTACGACAGCGGCAAATCCGCCGCGAACAGCTACACGACCGCCGAGGGGCGCAAGGAACTGCTGGCGCAGTCCGCCTATGACGCCATGATCGGTGCGGCGCTGTCTACATTCGGGACGACCGCCGGAATTATGAAAGGCGTGGACGCGCAGAAAAACGCCGCTCTGCGCGCCGTGGAGGCCGGAACGAACACCGATGTACAAACCGGCGGGAAACCGGCTGAGGCGAGCAAAATCGCGGCACAGGCGCAAGCGGCGGCGGCAGCACCGGCAGCGAACGTGCAGGCAGAGAGCGCGCAGGACACCGTGCGCGCAATGCTGAAAAAGGGCGTTGTCTCCAACAAGGAAGCGAACCGCATCCTATCGGACGCGCAGCTGCGTGCAGCGTTTGAACAGCAGACGGGCGAGCGCCTGACCGGCGCGAACAGCGAACAGCGCGCGAAAGTGAAAAGCACCGTGATGCTGCAAAACATCACGGGCGCTGCCGCGAAAAGCGAGGCGCAGACGCAGAGCACGGCCATCAACACCGACCCACAGCAGCACACGCCGGAGCAGCAGGCACGCATTCAGGAGTACCAGAGCAGTGTGGACAGCCGCATCCTCTCGTTTATTCACAAGTGGAACGGCCTGAAGAATGCGGACTACAAGAAGCGGGCTCGTGTGCGGCTGGATACGGTCTCCGAACGTGCGGCCAGCGACCTGAAAAGCACGGTGGGCATCGACGCCACGGGGTACAGACACTCCATCGACGGAAACGCCCTGCAGCATATTGAAAAACGCCACGGAACGAACGGCGAGGCCGATCACTCCATGGCGAATGAAAACGATATTGCGCGCATCAGCTACGTGCTGGAAAACTACGACAGCGTAAAGCCGCTGTTAAACGCAGACGGCAGTCAGAAGCTCAGCAGCATGTTCAACAACGCGGACAACACGCCCGCACCGCTTGTCCTATACGCCAAGCAGATTGACGGTACCTACTACGCAGTGGAAGCAGCGCCTGATTCTTCGGCGCACGAGCTGCGCATCGTGTCCGCGTATATGACAAACAAAAATAGCGGAAGCGCCGGCAAAGTGCTGAACATGCCGCCAAGCGGCCCGCAGCTTACATCCGAAGTGCCACATCGCGCAAACGCTTCCACTACTGCGGATAGTATACCCGCTGTGGGCAAAGATGTCAACCCCAAAACGCCGGAGGGACAGTCACAAAAAACGGGTGAAATTGTGAACGAACGCGCTGAAAACGCGGTTGAGGCACAAAACAGTGGCAATTTTGTAGACGTGCAGCAGCGAGAGGCAGAGACGGATGCCGGGCAGCGCGGCACGTTGCCGGAAGGACAGGGCGCAAAATCTGCGGAGTTTGGCTATGACGAGGCAAAGACGCAGGCGCGCTCGCTCAAGAACCTGTTCGAGAAGGGAGACCGCAAAAAGCTCGGTCTGACGGAGCAGGATCTTTCACACAAGGTCGAACATGACGCGGAGGCAGAAGCGAAAGCACAGGAGCGATTTGAATCGGACTACGAGGGCGAAAAGGCAGACCTATTCGGCGCAAAGCGCGACTGGGACAAGACGGACACGGCGCTTGCGTACAAGATCATGGATGCCGAGCTGGACAAGGCGCGCGAGAGCGGCAGCATGGACGACTACGCAGAGGTTGCACGGCTGGTAAAGCGTTGGCACGAACAGGGCACGGACGTCGGACAGGTGATGCAGCAGCGGCAGGCGCTCTCCAAAAGCCCGAAGTTGATGGAGGCGGCGGCGATTGAGCTGCTGATGGACGAGAAGCGCACGCGAAAGATGACTGCGGAGACGCGCAAGGAGCTGCTCGACGCCGTGACGGAAAACGCGAACCGGCTCAGTGACATTCCGGAGGGCGACACTGCGGAGGTGGTATCGCTCATCAAAGACCTGAGCTCGATCCGCAAGACGAACGGAATATGGTTCGGTAATGTAGAGCGGCGCATGAGCAAGGCCATGAATGGCGCGCTGGACTACGCCGCTGACATGGAAGGCGGCGAGGCATTTTTGCGCGAGATCGCAGCGACGCAGATCGTCAACATTGCGAGGGACTACGCTCTGCCGTCTCACATCGAGAGAGTAAAAACGTGGCGCTATCTGAGCATGCTGTCAAAACCGGCGACGGCTTTGAGAAACTACGCCGGAAACAACGTCATGAACGTTGTGGACGCCACGTCGCAAAACTGCGGCGTGCCGCTGGACATGCTGCTGTCCAGATACACCGGCGTGCGCTCCGTGGCGCCCGACAAGGGCTTGGCCGGAAAAGACAGAAAAAAAGGCGCTGACGATGCATTCATCAAGGCGTACATCGAGATCGGCCTTGACGCAGACACGTCCGGAAGCCGCAGCAAGATGGAGACCAAGGCCGGAAGAACGAACAAGATGACCGGAAACTTCATCGAACGGCTGGTATCGACATTCGAAAAGTACAACAGCTATGCCATGGTAGCCACCGACCAGCGGCAAAAGGGCGGCATCGAGGCGGAGGCGCAGCGCGGAATCCGGGAGCTGGAGCGCGCGGGGAAAGTAAACAAGGGTGCACTGGGCAGCAGACCGCAGGAGCTTGCGAAGGAGCGCACATTCCAGAACGACAGCAAGATCGCGCAGGCGACGAGCGGTGCGCGGAACGCACTGAACGTATTTAGCATTAAGGACAAACGCGGCGGAAGCTTCGGCGCGGGCGATCTCATTCTTCCGTTCACAAACGTGCCCGGCAACATCGCAGACATGGCGATCCAGTATTCCCCGTTTGGATTTATCCGCGCAGGCGCCGAAGTCACCAAAGTAGTCAGCAAGATCAAGGGCGCGCAGCTCACGGCCGAGGAGCGAGAGGGCGTGCAGAGCAAGCTGAATCGCGCCTACAAGCGCGCGGAGAGCGGAGAGCTGACGAAGGAGGAGCACGCGGCGCTCTGGCGCGACGTTGCGAGCGTAATCCGGAAGTCCAGCGGCGTGGAACTGATGCCGAAGCAGCGCGACAACCTGAAAAAGGCAGTCGACCAGTACCTGATCCATGCGCAAAACGGCGCGAAGGCGCAGTGCGAGGCGGCAGTTTCCGAGATGGCAAACCTGCTGGCAAAGGCAAAGGCGGGCGCGCTGACCGCTCCGGAACAGGCGAAGGCCGTGACGGACTTCGGGCGCGCGTTTAACGGCACGATGGGCATTGCATTTTTTGCCGTGCTTGCCGGGGCAGGCATCATGAAGGTGGCCGGAGACGACGACAAGGACAAGGAAGCGCTCGAAAAGTCCGAGGGCGTGAGCGGCACGCAGCTCAACACGTCCGCGCTTGTGCGGCTGGTTTCCGGAGGAAGCGCAAAGTGGCAGGACGGCGACACGCTTGTGTCGATCGGCTTCCTTGACCCGATCAATGCGCAGATGACCTACGGCGCGCTGCTTGCAGATTGCTACGAGGATGACGGCAAGATCACGTTCGGAGACGTGACGCGCGAGAACCTGTCGTCCATCTATCAGAGCGTGATGGATCTGCCGGCAATGTCACAGATTCAGGAGATCGAAAATAGCCTCAAGTATTCCAAAGCGGACACCACGGGCGGCAAGCTTGCGGACGCAACGCTCCGCTACGGAGCGTCTCAGGCGACGAGCTTTATCCCGAACATCGTGTCCGGCGTGGCGCAGGGCATCGACGGCAAGGTACGCGACACCTACAACGGAGACACGACCGGGGAAAACGCATGGCGCGCGGTCAAGAACAAGACCATTTTTCTGCGGCAAACGAACCCCGTTGCGCTCGACAGTTGGGGCAACGAAAAAACCTACGGAGACTCTGCGTTCCAAAACTTTATGAACGCAACGCTCAACCCCGGAAGCGTCACGAAATACCGCACGGATGCAGTCAATCAGGAGCTTTACCGGCTCGGCGAGGAGACGGAGATCAAATACCCGGGTCGCAGAGCACCGACGAGCGCGAACCGGGGCGGAAAATCCGTCACTCTCACGGAGGCAGAACGCCGCAAGTATCAGGCCGCATACGGAAAGACCGCGCACGCGGACATCCAGAAGGTCATCAGCAGTGCGGTCTACAAGCAGGCAAGCGACGCGGAGAAGGCGGAAGCCATCCGCAACCTGTTCAGCAATGCGACCGCAAGCGCGAAGAAGAAAACACGGCTCGACGGCGGAGACCCGCCGTCATGGACGGCGAAAAGCGACGGCACAGTCGGCGAGAACGCCGTGTACAAGGCAATGCTCGGCACGGCGAAGGACGCGCTGCCGGAGGACAAGCGCACGAAAACCGGTAATGTGCTGCAGTCCGTCCTGAAAACCGCCGGAAGCAAGCGCGGCGGCGACAATCTCATGCTCAACATCATGGCGCAGCAGCTCAGTGAGGGCACACAGGATAAGTTCGAGACCGCATACAACGGCGGGTACGAGCTGAAACAGATAGTGGACTTCTATCAGGCAAAGTACGCGGCGAAGCCGGGAACCAACCAGCGGAAGTACAAGAAAGCAGATCTGTATGCGTGGGCGATGCAAAACGGCTATACCGCGAAGCAGTTCAACCAGCTCTGGAAACTCTTTTCGTGACGGACACACAACAAGAAAGCAGCACGCAGGATATGCGTGCTGCTTTTGCTTTATATTTACGATCCGGTGCGCTCGTACTCCGCGATGATGCGCATGGCATCCGGCAGGCTGTGTGCCTCCGTGATCGTGCAGCCGGTCGTGACGATATACGTCCCGTCAAGACCGCGCGCCATGCGGACGTTCTTATTCTCCGCGAACGTGGTCTTGTGCGGCGCTTTTTCTTCTGAGCCTGTTTTTTGCGTCTCTGCCCGGCTTTTATTCTCAGCACCACATTTCACGCCTTCGTGGGTGCGTCCGCTCTCCGTCGAGATTTCCCCGGCGCAGGCGGCATATCCGGCGAGGTCGATGAAGTTATCCGCCTTATCGCCTCCGGTTGCGATGCGGCCGAGCTTGAACAGCGCCATCATCGCGCCGACGTCGGCTGCGCCGAGCGGCTGCTCCATGCCGCGCGCGCAGAGGTAAACGCTCCAGAGCATGGAGATCGTGCGGAAATTGTCCTCCGGCTCACCGTACTGCTGATTTCGGTCGGTGCAGACGCAGCGCTCTGCGGCTTTCAGAATTTCGGAACGGGTCAAAACACATCACCGTCCTTTTCAGCGCCCGCCTTGAGCGCTTGCAGATTTGCGAGCACGCCGTCGTAGTCATCCGGGTACATCGCCCGGAGCACGGCACAAAGCTCGTCGTCGTCAAAGGCGAGCTTTGTGCCGCTGTAGTTCAGCCGCGCGGCGTTGAAGATCGCATCCGTCAGGATGCTGAGGCGGAGCTCGTTGCGCGCGTCGTTACGCACGCCTTCCCACATTGCGTTTGCTTCCATTGTTATTTCCTCCTGTTTTCAGATGTTCCGGCATCGCCGGTGTCGTTATATTCCAGCCATCGCTTTGCGGCAAACTGCACAGCCTGACAAGCCGCCTGCGGTTTTACGCCGCGGATGTCGGCAATGTCTGCGTAGGTATACCCTGCCATGCGCAGACACACGGTCTGACGCTGCACCGGCGTGAGACCGTCCAGAAAACGGCTGATGTCCGCCGCAGAATCATCGAAATCTTTGCGCGGACGATCCTTTGGCTTGACTGTGTCGCGCTGCGTGTAATCGTACTTACCGGCGCTGTCAAACGGTACGTCATTATCGTCTGCGTACAAAATAAGCATTCCAGACCGCTTGCGCTGCTGCGCGTACAGCTTGCGGTGCGCGATCTCGCTGCGCATGCACCACATCGCGTGCGTGGAGAACTTTCCGCGCGTTGGATCATATGTACTTGCAGCCATGAGCAAGCCCTCGGCAGCGTACCCATACAGCTCATCGGCGTCCTCGTCCGGCGCGTAACGGCGGATCGCCAGATAGATCAGACGCTCGTTATCCGCCGCGAGCTGCTGCTGTTCCGGTGTGAGCGGCGATAGCGGTTTCTTGCGCATGTCTTATCCTCCCACGATATCGATCTCATACTCCTCGCGCAGCACGCGGGTAAGGTCCGACACAGACACATATCCGTCGCGCACGCTCTCCGACAGCGCCTCGACCTCTCTCCAGATGCGCTGGAGCTGCTCGGCGTCCATGCTCTCCTTGTCCAGCAGGGCGGTGAAAAAGATCGCCAGCGTCACCCGGCAGGCATCCGCCGTCGCCGTGTCCTTTGCGCGCTGCACGTCTGCCTGTGTCGCCGGCCTCCGGCGTGGGTTAATCCGTTTTGACATCGTCGTCACCGTCCATCCTCGCGCCGCAGCTACAAAAATCATAGGGATACGCTGACGGCAAAATCCCATGGTAGCGTGGGTGCCCGCAATTACCCATCTCAGTCCTATGGGCACAGTCCTTGCAGTGCACCACCGGCGCAACGTCAGCGGCGGGCAGGTTCTGTACATATTCCAGAACCGACTCAATGCCAAAGATAAAATGCTCATTCGCGTGCTCCTTGTCGCAATGGTCTTTCCGGATTGGGAACTCCATTATCGCTGCGCGTTTGACGTATTCATCCATTTTCCTTCCTCCTTTCATCCGCTTCTTTCAGCGCTTGAAACACCATCACGTAGACCTCCGTCGTCATTCTATCGCTCGTGATCGGTATCAGCGGCGCGATGTAGTGCCAGCAGTCCATGTAGGTCAGGTCAGGCATCATTCAATTCCTCCAGTTTCATAAAACACGCCCAAAATGTGTTCATCTTCTTCCCGCTATGGTGTCCAAACAAGGGCTTTTGCCCAATCGCATTCCATACATCTTTTGCAGGTATGTCGTATTCCGACCACTTGAATATCAGAACACCATCATATTTCAGGACGCGCATACATTCAGCGAAACCGTCATGAATCATCTGTGGCCATGTATTATCCAACTTCCCATACTTCTTGACAAGCCATGCCGTTTCCTTTGCGCCCGTTAAATGTGGCGGGTCAAACACAACCAGTGGAAAAGACTCGTCCGGAAACGGCAAGTTTGTAAAATCGCACAGGACATCGGGGGCAATTTGCAACGAACAGTTCCCTGCGTTTTTCCACAGATTGTGATACTCCTCTCTGCGTTTGTCGCAATATACGGCTGCTGGGTGGTTTTTATCAAACCACATTGTTCTAGCACCACATGTAACATCAAGTATCTTCTTGTCCATCACTCCACCTCCTGCATCCAGAACTGGCGGCGGCAAACCGCGCAATCATTATTCGGGCACCCGTTCGCACTCCAGGATTTATCGACAAAGCAAGGCGAAACGTCCACGGTTCGGGAACGCTTGTCCATTTTGGCGTTGGGATACACACTCAGAAACACATCCTGCCGTGTCTTGGTCTTGCGCGGATGCTCCTGCGACCACTTCTCCACCGCAGCAACAGTTTTTTCAAGAAGCTCGATGGCATTATCGCACATGTCGCCATGATACTGACACTTTGTGCAATCGCTGGACGCTTTGCACATTCGTCTAAATTCGCTAAAAAAATTCTACAACGTCCATCATTTTCTCCTTTCGTTTCCGTTATCCCCATTGTTCTGCCATAGCTTTTGCAATACCGGGGTATGTTTTGCTCCGCTCTTTTGCGTGATTGCTACCCAACCACCATACTCTGGCTCTTTCTTTTTCGGGAAGCATCATCATGTACTCGTACACATTGTCCGTTTCCCGTAATAACGGAAGGTTTTTAAGCCATAACGCTGTCTTTTTCTGCTCAGGATGCCCAAATTGCCACGGATTGATGACCTGATCTGGTTTGCGATAGAGAGAACTCATAACACAAATCGGATTTTCTATTGCGATTTTTTCAACATCCGCTTCTGCGAACTTCAAGAAAAACGCAGCGGCTTCATATTTTAGACTGATCGGTTTCACGCCCTCTTTGAACCAACGCATACCCGATACCGCCAGGTGGGTGCATGGCGGATGCGCAATCAGCAAATCCCATTTTCCAACATTGTGCTCGATTCCATCCATCGTTACAATCTTCCCACCATTTAAGGCTTCCAGCGCATCTCCGAGAATGTGCCATTCAGGGTGCCCACCGGATGGTCCTTGCACATCGCAACTGTACGCTTCATGCCCGCGAGCGCGAAACGCTTTACAAACTTCCTGCGATTCTTCGCAAGCAATAAGCACACGCATCATCACACCCCCGCATCCTGCATCGCCTGCCGCAGGAAGCTCAGCTGCTGCCGCAGGTCGTCGATGGTCTTGTCCTTGCGCTCTGACTGATGCCTGATAAATGCGTTGTTTTCGCGCAGCACGTCCAACTGCGTTGAGATCACTACGCGCGCACAGTGCTCTTCACGCGCGTAGTCGATCAGCTTCTGCACCGCGTAGCGAGAAGCCGGTGAAAAATTCAGGTTGCCTTTGTCGTTATCGAGCAAATCGCGCACGGCAAAGATGATGTTCTCAGCCAATACCATTGGTTACACTCTCCTTTTCGTACTCCGCCCGGTCGAGGGCGGTCGTTGCAACGGCATACGCGCTCCACTGGTCGGCGCGGAAACCGTAAAAGAAATCCGGATTTGCTTTCGTGCCCTTACCGGTGCGGAAGTCGTGCGACGCGAAGCGGTCAATGAGCGCGTGGCGGATCGTGGTATCGTTCGCGCGGGGGCTGCCGCAGATGGTGAGCTTCTCTTCCTTGCGCGTGATGATGTGGTACGGTACGCCGCGGTCGTCGAGCAGCTGCTTATAGCGTCCGATCCATTCGCAGGTCTCGAACACGTCGCGCCCGACCGGCATACCGTAGGATTCGATGATCTCTATTGCAGCGACCTCGAACGCGCCGCCGGACACGATGCCGGAGACAAACTCGTTTGCGTCCTTTCCGCCCCGCAACGGCTTGCGGGTGATCGTATCGACGATGCACCAGCCGGTTTCCCGGTTGCCGGGGTCAAGGGCTAACATGGTCGGCATCCGGCGCACCCCCCTTCATGGCAGCGAGCATCTGCTCGACCTTCTCCAGATCGTCACGGTCTGACACCGGAGCCGTCTTCTCCTGTTCGGACTTCACGCCGTCGGCGATCAGCCACTTGCGGATGACGGAGTAATGGGAGTTATAGCGCGCGCCCTTTGCATCAATGTGCAGTGACAATCGCTGTATGTACTCCGCAAAGTGCGCGGGATAATCGTGCCGCAGCTTTTCAAGCTCTTCGTCTGTGAGCCACACGTTGCTGCGCTCTCCATACGGCTTTTTCTGCTCGTCTGCCGCCCGAGCCGGCGCTCCTGCATGGATTGCCTCCGGCTTTCCGCTCTTTTGCTCCGTATAGGCTTTGTTCTCGGCGATACACAGGCGCGACAGCTCCGCCTGATAGTTTGTGGGATGGTATCTGTCGGAGCGCAGGGTGTTGTGCAGCCGCCAATGCCGGATGACGATGACGCCGGAATCGTCAAAGACGATGATAAAGCGCTTGGCGAGCAGGAGCTTGAGATCGTCCGAGGCCGCACCGACATAGTCCGTGATGCGCTTTGGGTTGTTGACAAACCCGTCGTCATCCGCGCGCATATTCAGGTGGAAATAGAGCGCCTGCGCCGAGAGCGGCATATCCAGAAACGCATCACTGTCGATGAGCGAGCGCGCAAACATTCGCTTTTCTGCCATGGCGCGCCCCGGTTAGAACGGCAGGTCGGATTCGTCGTCCGGCAGTTCCTCAAACTTCGGCTCATTCGTGAAGTCGTCCGCGACAACTCCGACGCCGCGCACGACGCCGGGATAGGCGGCGGCAAGCTGATCTACGCTGGCGGAAGAGACCGGTACGGACGCTTTGACGAAGGCGTCTGCACGCAGGCGCTCCTCGGTGCGCTCCTCCCCGTCGCGGGTGGTATAGCTGCGCGTGGAGAGCTGTCCGCAGATGATGACAACATCGCCCTTTTTGAGCTGTGCGGCATTCATGGCGGCCTCATACCACACCTCGCAGTTGATCCATTCGGTCTGCTTGCTGCCGTCCGGCTGCACGGTGTCGCGGGCGGGGACAGAAAACTTCGTCAGCGGCGTGTTTTTCGAGCCGACGTTGGAGAATTCGGCATCTCTGGAGAGTCTCCCGGCGACGATGCAGTCTCCGGTTCTGGTGCGAATAATCATGTGATTTACTTCCTTTCTTTTGTGGTGCTGCCGATGTGGACAAACACGCGCTTGTTCATGGTCGTGTTTCGGACGGATAGGTTCAAGATTTCGTGACGGTCGGAGCCGTCCGCATTCTTCGCGTACTCGATCTTCTCGACCGCAAATTTGTCATAGCACTTGCGGCCGTTGGCAGTGTAGTTTCCTGCCGGGATCCAGATAAACGGTGCAGTGTACAGCTCGCGGCCGATGCCCCAGTTGACGCACGCGCGCTTGAAACTGTCGGACGCAAGGCCCTTTTCCGCCTCCGTGTTGGATTCCGTGCCGGTGTCCTCCTTGCTGATCCACTGCCCTTTTTCGCTGTCCCAGATAGAGACGACGCAGTTGGCGTTATCGCGCCGGTGCTCACGCTGCCAGTTCATCGCGCCGACCGTCTCGTCCAGAATGGTCATGTCGCAGCGCGCGTCTTTGTAGAGCAGGAGGGCAAGGCCGTTATCCTTGACCTGCTGCACGCGGCACTCGATCTCATCCGCGCGCAGACATCGGAATTTGTTCATTCGGTTTCGCCTCCTTCCGGCTCAAACTCCAGCGGGCAGTTGTACCCGATGGTGCGTGTGTCGAGCAGATACTCGCCGGTAAGGCGGCACTGCTTGCGGCTGTATGTCTCCAGACACGGGCAGTAATCACAGGCAATGTGCTCGTCGGCAAAGTAGATGCGTGCCCGCGAGAGGGTGTAATGCAGCGTTGCACGATCCGCTTTCATGGGTTCGCCTTCTTTCTCGATCTCGCGCGGCGGCGTCTGTCCTTGAGCACGGCAGCACCGAGCGCAGAACGTGCCCAGTCCGCAAGTGTGATGTGCTTGTCGCAACCGGGTCCGGGCTCGCATCCGCGGCGGTGCCCGGTATCGAGTATGTACAGACAGACGCGCGCGCTGCCGCCGCAGTTGCCGCCGATGCTGCTGCCGGAAAGCGCCTGATAGTGTGCGCAGGTACTGCAGTATCGGCTCTGCGGGATGCCGCCGCGAATGTAGGTGTCACTTACAATGTCCATGCGTCTACCTCCTTCACGCATTCCGGGCAGCCGACAACGTTTCCACATCGATCACGCAGCAGCTTGTCCGTCTCCGCATCGCACACCGGGCAGCGCGGGCAGGTGTACTCCGGCGGTTCAACCGGCGGTTCGATTGTCAGATGTCGCATCATGCCACCCCAAGCGCCGCGAAGACCACATGGAAAACCCACCCGGCCAGCGCGATGCCGCCGAACAGCCCCGTGCAGAACAGCACGTCCTCCGCGCACCACACGATGTATCTGCGCGCCTTTGCCCGCGCGCGCGGGTCTCCGAATACCTTCATTCGTCGTCACCTGCTTCCATAAGCTCGCCATTTTTCAGCCGATACCACGTATCCGCCTTCACCGTTTTGCCATCGACTTCGACGGCTTTCCAGTGCGCAATGTTATAGCTGCTAGATGGTTCTTCGACGAGCACCAGCACGGCGCCGATGCCGCCTCTTGCCATAGGCGCACAACCGCGCGCGCACGCAATGCCATTTGTGCCAACCGACGCGCTCCCGCGCGATGTAGCTGCGCCAAAGTTTCCGGCGGTAGCTGCGCCACTGTCTCCGGCGGTAGCTGCGCCAAAGTTTCCGGCGGTAGCGCGTTCCGGGTCGGTGTGCTCCGTCGTTGTGTGCACTTTTACGTACTCGATGTGCGCTTTGACAAGACCGGGGATGCCGATCTCTGCATCCACGCGCATCTTGCGGGACGCGACTTTGCTGTCGCTGCCATCGCGCGCCATTTCGCCGGACTGCTCCACGCGGAAGTACCGGCTGCCGTCGCCCGGCGCGTAGTAGCCGAGCACATCCAGCGGACGCTCGCAGGCGTGCAGCCCGTTGCCGCAGCACTTGACCTCTCCGTCGACGGAGAATTCCTTGCCGACTTCGTACTGCATCCCACGGCACTGCATTTTGCTGTCCATGCCCTTGTAGGCAATGATCTTATCTTCCATGTTGTTTCCCCTTTCTCACCATTTACTGATACCTGATTGCCGCGCGGAGGTCGGCGATCGGAATGTCCAGCCCCCGCCCGAGTGCGAGCAGGTCGCCGACCGGCATGCGGTCGATGCCCCGCAGGCGCTTCGCCGCCGTCTCGCGGCAGCAGCCGAGCAGATCCTCCGGCTTCGTGCCGTGCAGCCGGAGCTGCCCATAAAGCAACGCCTGCAGCTGATCGTAGCGGCTGGTGCGCCGTCTCAGCTTCGGCATTACGCATCACCTCCGCTGCCGCAGAGCATCTCGTTGAGGTTGTCCATCGTCACGCCGAGGGCGGCAAGCTCACGGCCTTTCTTCTGGTAGTAGCGGAGCTGGTACAGATACTGCTTGCGGCGGTTGCGGGCGTATTTGTAGCGCTTGGCGAGCTTGACGTGCTCGTCCTCGCGCAGCCGCGCGATCTCTGCCTCCAGCGCTGCGTCTGCATTGTGCTGGTTGGCTGCGTTCTTATCCATTCGTTTTCTCCTTTCGTCGGGGGCGGCGTCGCGCTCGCGCGCACGCTCTCTCCCTCTTACACTTCTCTTTCCTAATTCTTGGCTAAGACTAAACCTTTACTTATCTCGGTTGCCAGATGGTTGCCAAACGGTTGCCAGATGGTTTCCGAGGTCGAAAAAGCCCCTGTTACGAGGCTTTTCCGGCTTCGAGCGCCATTGCAAAGCCCTCGGTGAATGCGCAAAGCTGCGCCTTCTGGAGGTTGGTCATGTTCTGCATGGCTCGCATGAGCTGCTCGAGCATTTTCTGTTCGGATTTTGTCAGCATAAGATCACTTCCTTCCTTGCTGCACATTGATGTTTGTGGTAGGATTGTGTTATCCCATTTGAAAGGGGGGTGACAAAATGCAGCTTTATGGAGGCCTTCACGACAGCCATTATCAGCGGCAGCTTTTCACCACCCCGTGCCTGCAACCGGCCACCCATGCCGGTGCCTTGATGCGTGGATACCCAGAACCGAACTGGGAGTGATAGGAAACAGCTAAGAAGAGTGTCGCTTGCTCGCGATACTGCCAAACCATAGGCGGGACGCGCTGCAGCTGCTTGCAGGCCAAATTCGGGAGAATACACCGGTAAAGCGACTGCCGGTGTATTCTTTACGCGGTTGCGCTCATCCTCCTCAACAGCGAAAGGAGCCGTTGGCTTGTTATCTTCTGGTGTTTGTGTTATTTTATTGGCATCTCTTATAGAAAGGTGGTGAGTTGTATGCGATCGATACCCGAGCCGGAGAGTGCTTGCGCGTTTCCCTGCCAGAAGTGCGGCGCGCTCATGTACATTCCAGTTACTTTCTCCGGCGATGCGTTCCGCTGCGATGCTTGCGGAGCCATGAACCCGATGCGTGAAGATTGGATTGCTCAGCTTCGGGCCATGGCCTCGCTCGCGGGCAAGGTTACGCTTTAGTCCGCCCATCCACTCTTGTTGATGTCCTCCGTTATCTGCTGAATCTCCCGCAGGTGGCGGAGGACAATTCTTGCGTGCCGTTCTGCGCGAAACACGCAGAAGCAGCGGCGCAGAAAGTCTTTGGACTTGCTTGACTCGATCCATACGTCCGCGCCGAGATAGTGGAAATGGACGCACGGGATGCCGATTTGCCCGTCCTTGTAAAAGACTTTGGTTTTCTCGTTTCGCTTCATCAGGTTCACCTCCTTGCAATGCTTGGAATTCTGTGCTAATCTTGCGGTAAAAGGGATGATGCGATGCGATGAAAAGATTTCTTGCGTTTGTGTTTGCGTTTGTGCTCCTGCTCTCTCCTGCTGTGCTGGCACACAGCGGGAGGACGGACGCAAACGGCGGGCACTATGACCGGTCAACCGGTGAATACCACTACCACCACAGTTATCCGGCGCACCAGCACTACGACATGGACGGAGACGGCATTGTCGACTGCCCATATGATTTCGATGACCAGACCGGCCGCAACAGCGGCGGAAGCTCCAGCAGGTCGAAGAAATCAAGCGGCCAGAGCACATCTGTGACACCAACACCGACGCCGGCACCTAAGAAAAAGGGCATCACCGTTCCGCCTATGCTTGTGCTTGGCATCTCCGCGATACCAATCGGCGCGACGGTGCTCATCGTGATATGTGCGCCTATTTATGCGCTCGTTGACCGGATTGTGAAAAAGCGGCAGGAGAAAAAGGAAAAGGCGGAATGCACCGCTTTGTACGCGGGGAAAGCAATCACCGATCTGGTAGACATCCCGCGCGGCTCTTCGATTGGTGCCGACGGGCTGCCGCGCTCTGGCGGCGGTGGCAAATGGGGCGCGCTGTATACGTTTTATGTAACGGAAACGGGGAAAACGTATCATCGCAAATACGGATGCAGCCACGCCAGATTGGCCAGAAACGCTTACAACATCCGGGCGGATACCCGACTTCACCCCTGCCGCAGATGCAAACCGGAACTGCCGGACATGACGTGGGTCGAACAGTACAAGACAGTCAAGCACAACGCGGAAAAGTTTGGGGTTCAGGTTGATGGGCTATAGATGCTGCGGAGCCTGTTTCTGTGAACATTCTACTTCACGAAAACATATTTGTCAATGGATTTTTGTGTTTCTGTGAATTTTTTTGTTTTTGTGAAAATGTTCTGTTGACTTTGAGAAGGCTTCGGATTATAATTTGCATTGCAGAAAGGCGGTGAAACAATGAACACCCGTATCAAGAAGCTGCGCAGGGAACTTGACATGACGCAAGAGAAGTTCGGCGCCGAAATTGGCGTGAAGGGAAATACGGTCGCGCAATGGGAATCCGGAAGAAATGACCCGCCTGATTCCTCCATCGTTTCCATCTGTCGCGAGTTCCACGTTGACGAGCATTGGCTGCGCACCGGTGAGGGCGAGATGTTCAACCGCGTGTCTCGCAGCGAGGAAATTGTGCAGTTTGCCGTTCAGGCAGCTGACAGCGGAGGAGACGACTTCAAACGGCGGTTTTTGCTGGCGCTGGCGCGCATACCCGAAGATCGCTGGGCAGAAATCGAGGCCTTTGCCCTCCAGCTCGCCGAAGAAAACAAAAAAGCGGATCAGGATTGATTTCCTGATCCGCTTTGCTTTTCTTTGCTTTTGATTACGTGGCAGTGCGTAAGACAACCAACGTTAGCCGCAGCTTGTTTTCGCTGGCGTCTACCAGCAGCCGCTCGATTTCCGCCCGTAAGTACGCCGTCCATTGCTCATCTGTCATAGTTCTCCCTCCATAGTTCTTCTACTGTCGCGTCCAGCGCCCGGGCGATCCGCAGCGCCAGGTATACGTTGGGCGCGCTTTCTCCGCGTTCGATTGCCCCTAGTGTGCTATGGCTGCACCCCGCTTTCTGCGCAAGCCAGCGCTGACTTACGCCCTTGTATAATCTATAGTAACGTACGTTGTTCCGCATATTGGCACTACCTTACCACATTTTTGCGGCTTCGTGTCGTTTTTGGCCGGTATTCCGACCAAAAAATTTCCGTTTTCGGGGATTTTGTTGCAGAAAGCGGAAAGCTGTGCTATCTTGATGGTGCAGGCCGCTTGTGGTATTGTGGCACAGGCGGAAAACAATATGCAAAAAAAGGGGGAAGCGTTGTGAATTATCAGAATGCCACGCCGGAAATACAGCGCAAGCGGGTGCCAAGGAAGGCGGCCGTCGTTGCGCTCTCCGTGCTGTCTGCCGCGCTGGCCGTCTCCTGCTGCCTGATGGGCTATCATCTGCAGTGCACGCAAAAGAGCCTTTCCGTCTCGCAGCGCCAGGTCATAGAGGCCGCGTCCTATCTCCGCTATGCCGATTCCGTAGTCGATGACTACGCCGACCGCATCGAGACTTACATCCAGTACCCGCCGTATGCGCGTTACGCAGAGCGGTATAATTTCAGCAGAACATTTGAAAGCTACCAGCATGATCACAAAGTTCCGGAGCCGAATCCGTACCCGTGGAACAAAGCCATACCCATTGAAAAATAACGCGGGTGGAACGAGCGGGAATGAATATACAAAAAGGGGGATATGCAAATGCGGAAACGCGGGATTGCTGCGGCGCTGGCCGCTGTGCTGCTCTCGCTTACTTTGTGCGGGTGCTGGCAGGACAAATGGTACAGCGAGGACGCTTACGAGCAAAATTATGAGGACGGGTTTCGTGCTGGCGTAGCTGCGGCAAATAGAGCGGACGCGGCCTATCTTTGGGACGGGCCGGGCGGCGACATCGGCGTGCATACGGAAATACTGGACAGCTATCTGGCGGGTGAGGGCGTCTACACCTACGATGATGCGAAAGACGCGATAGAAAGCCTGTATCGCTGCTATGACGAGCTGCTGGAATTGTACGGTGACATCGAAGACGGCCGCGTAGACGTGGATTTCCCGAATTGAGGAGGCTGTGAAATGAAAGTGCCAGAGCCGCGAAAATTGAAAAGCGGGACGTGGTTTATCCAGATGCGGCTCGGCGGCGAGAGCGTGCCGGTGTCGGCGGCGACACGGACGGAGTGCATCCGGCAGGCTGAAAAGATCAAGGCGGACTATCGCAATGGGAAGAGACCGCAACCGGCAAGCGCGTGTGTCACGCTGCGCAGCGCGATCGAGCAGTACATACAGGTGCGAGAGAACGTGAAATCCCCGGAGACGATTCGGGGGTATTATGTGATCCTGAATAACCGATTTAGGGCATACATGGGGCGCGACATCCGGCAGATACCGTACCAAAGAATGATAAACGAAGAGGCGAAGGCGGTTTCTGCGAAGACGCTGTTTAACGCATGGAATCTTGCGGCAGCATCGGTCGAAGAAGCTGGGCAGGGACGGCCAAAGGTATCACTGCCGGACAGGCAGAAGAAAGAACACGTCTATCTGACTTACGATCAAATCCTTGTTTTTGTGGACGCGATACGTGACACAGATGTGGAAATCCCGGCGTTGCTGGCGCTGCACAGTCTGCGCCGATCGGAAATCTGCGCGCTGGATTGGGGGCAGCTACGCGGGCAAGAAATCACCGTAGCGGGGGCACTGGTGTACGACAAGGACGGAAATAAGGTGCGCAAGAAGACGAACAAGAACGCAACGTCGCGGCGTACCGTGCCGATTATGATACCGCGGCTGCAGGAGCTCGTGGATCTGCACGCGGATGATATCGGGCCGGTCGCGACAGTCGCGCCGAATACGATCTATCGGCGGGTCAACCGCATATGCGAGACGCGCGGTCTGCCGCTGGTTGGCGTGCACGGCTTGCGGCACAGCTTCGCGTCTTTGTGCTACCATTTGGGCGTGCCGATGCTGATCACCATGCGCCTCGGCGGGTGGAAAACGGACCGCATCCCGCGCGAGATTTACACCCACCTTGCGGACGCGGATATAGCAAATCAGGTAGATGCAATTCGTACATTCTATTCTCAAAATGCTAACGAAAATGCTAACTAGTTTCATAAAATCTAGTGTTTTCAGCGGTTTTATAGCAATGCCACAGGGGTTCAACTCCCCCCATCTCCACCAAAACGACCCTAGACGAACTTAAATCGTCGATGGTCACATCAGAATGGCTGTCCTGTGTATTATACAGGACAGTCATTTTGTCGTCATAGAGGTAAATCCTGTTGACAAAAGTATCCACCAGTGCCTGCCGATATTTCAGGTCATTCACATCGCCTTTGCGGAACTGGTTCAGGAAGAACCGCACTTCATTGACCGTGGGCGTAGGGTGGGAGGAAGTCTCCAAAAGAATCTGCTGTTCCAGCTCGTTGCGTTCCCGTTTCTTCTGGGAGATACGCTCCGCAATACACGCTATTTTTACACTTATATTTTTATGTGTAATCTATTGCGATGCGCCAAAAGATGCTTTATCATGTGGGTATGAATTCAAAAAAGCAGAGAGGAGGACGGATGCCATGAAATTTCAAGAGCTATTGGCTGGAAAGCAAATCAACTGGGACAGAGTAAAGCTGATTCGTCACAACCTTACCAAAGAGGAGATAGCCGCCAACTACGAGCGGGGGTATCTGGAATTGTATCAGTCAGTTCAAAACCATGCGCGGTTTCGGGACTGTGATATGGTCATCAGCTTTTTGGGGACGGAAGGCACGAATGGTGTTTTTCAGGGCTGTTATTGCGTTGGTGGTTCAAAGCCATATATCCGCACAAAATTCCCAGAAGACTTTGTACCAGATAGCGGCATGACTGAGGAGAAGTCTGTGGTATATGAACTGGTCAAGACGGACTTACTTGCTGATATGAAAGACCGCCTTGTGATTGACTGGGGCAAGGGAACGATCAATTGGTGTCAGAACGGAACAACAGAGAAGGAATTGTTGGAAATCCGCCCTGCCGTGTCTGAAATCAGCTTTACCAGCTATGACAGGGTATTGCTGTCTTTTGAGACGCTCCACAAAATTGTTTACAACAAAGCAGCATACAAAGAGTGGGAGGAAAAACTGTCTGCTGTGGCTGGGGTGTATCTTATTACGGATACCAAAGGTAAGCACTATGTCGGCTCCGCCAGCGGTGAGCAGGGCGGTCTCTGGGGCCGATGGAGCGAATATGCCCGGACAAAGCACGGCGGCAATAAGCGCCTCAAGGAGCTTATCACCGCCGATGCTGACTATTGCAATAATTTCCAGTATTCCATTTTGGAGGTATTTCCCATCAAGAGGGATAAGCATGAGGTATTGGAGTACGAGCAGTTGTATAAGAAAAAGCTGTGGTCGATTCAGTTTGGGTTAAATGATAATTAAAATGGGTTGATATTATCTCTTCATTTGGGTATACTTTTAGTGTATAGATAAGATTATACAGATGAATTTGTGCAAAATATTGAGATGTCTATATAATTATGTTATACGAGTATAATTCTGAATATGGTTTCCAGATAGGCTACTCCGTTGATATGTCCTAGTTAACAGTTACATTTAGCAAAAGCCCTCCTGCAAAACACCACAAGTTCTTATTTGGCCCGCCTAGGTCCACCATTGCAGAGCCAGACGAACCGGCATGGTTCGTCTGGCTTTTTTATGCTCGAAGATCTGCACGGTCAGTGGTATTTTCGCACTGTCCGATCCGGATCACACCGCCCGGTGGGCTTTTTCGCGCAAGGCGAAACCACGCCGCGTATTTTTCGTCTGAATGTGCAAGACTCTGTATGGGGCGCGGCGGCAGAATTAAGACTATTTCAGGTGTCATTGACTGTTTTTTCGCCCAGCCCCTGCTATAATGATGCCACAAAACGAAGCATCTTTAGGAGAACGGAGCAAATGGCAGGTACAAAACCACGGATGACCAAACAGCATACACGCGCGGCAGCACTGCCGGGAAAGCCCTGCTTCCCAACCGGAGCGGCGCGCTGCAAACGCCATCCGGACAGCGGCGCCGCAGGATCTGCAGGCGCTCTTTTCTGCACCCGCGCGCTGTCGTTCGCGTCCGAAAACGACCTCATGCAGGTGCTCGGGCTCATCCCCGGCGCCGTGACGCCGCTCGGCCTGCTCAACGATGCAGAGTGCAAGGCGCAGCTCTATCTCGACGAAGCGTTTTTCGCCGCGCCGGGACTCATCGGCGTGCACCCGAACGACAACACGGCCACCGTGTGGCTGCGCGCGGACGATCTCGCAGCCCTGATCCGCGAGCACGGAAATCCGGTGCACATCGCGGAGCTGTAAACACAACTGCATACACGCAAAAAGCAAGGCTTCCCGAATTAGGAAGCCTTGCTTTATCTATTTCTCTTTTTTGCAGTCACAGTTTCTGCCGCACTGCGCGCAGTTGCCGGTGCAGCCGCTTCCGCAGCAGCCGCCCTTTTTCATGGCGCGGCGCCAGACGCGCCACGCGATGACGGCGCACACGGCCACGATGGCCAGCAGGATATAATCGAGCGGACCCATCACACCAGCCCCGCGATCGCATACGCAACGAGCGCCACGACCCACGCGACCGAGCACTGCAGGACCACAACGCCGACCGTCTTGAGCCGGGAATCGAGCTCGCGGCGGATGGTGGCGATGGCGGCCACGCACGGCGTATACAGCAGCGTGAACACGAGGAAGCTGATGGCCGAGCGCGTGGTGAGCAGCGACGAAATGGCCGCGCCGCCGAGCAGCACCTGCAGCGTGCTGACGACGGACTCCTTGGCGATGAAGCCGGAGATGAGCGCCGTGGCGCACCGCCAGTCGCCGAAGCCGAGCGGCCGGAAGATGGGCGCGATGAACTGCCCGATGAGCGCGAGCAGGCTGTTGGCGCTGTCGGCCACAACGTTCAGGCGCGTGTCAAAGCTCTGGAGGAACCAGATGATGATCGTCGCAAGGAAAATGACCGTGAACGCGCGCTGGAGGAAGTCCTTCGCCTTCTCCCAAAGCAGCAGCGCCACGCTCTTGAGCCCGGGCATGCGGTAGTTCGGCAGCTCCATGACAAACGGCACGGGCTTACCGCGGAAAGCCGTCTTGTTCATGATGAGCGCCGCGATGATGCCGATGAGGATGCCGAGGACATACAGTCCCAGCATGACGAGCGCACGGTAGCGCGGGAAAAACGCCGCCGTGAAAAATGCGTAGATCGAGATCTTCGCCGAGCAGCTCATATATGGCGTGAGCAGGATGGTCATCTTCCGGTCACGGTCGGACGAGACGGTGCGCGTGGCCATAATGGCCGGCACCGAGCAGCCGAAGCCGATGAGCATCGGCACGATGCTGCGCCCGGACAGGCCGATCTTGCGCAGGGGCTTGTCCATGACGAAGGCCACGCGCGCCATGTAGCCGGTGTCCTCCAGAATGGACAGGAAGAAAAACAGCGTCACAATGATCGGCAGGAACACGAGCACGCTGCCGACGCCGGCAAACACGCCGTCAATGATGAGGCTGTGCACGACGGGGTTGATGCCGTAGGCCGTGAGCGCCGCGTCCACGACGCCGGTCAGCGCGTCGATGCCGAGCTGCAGCAGGTCGGACAGCCACTTGCCGACGACGTTGAAGGTGAGATAAAACGTGAGCAGCATGACGAGCAGAAACGTCGGCACGGCGGTATATTTGCCCGTGAGGATGCGGTCGATCTTCATCGAGCGCGCGTGCTCCTTGCTCTCGTGGCACTTGACCACGGAAGCGGCCACAACGGCCTCGATGAAGGTATAGCGCATATCGGCCAGCGCCGCGTTGCGGTCGAGGCCGGTCTCGTTTTCCATCTGCACGATGCAGTGCTCGAGCAGCTCGCGCTCGTTCTCGTCGAGATCGAGCACCTGTGCCAGATCATCGCCGCCCTCGATGAGCTTGGCCGCGCAAAAGCGCGCCGGCACGCCGATGCGGTCGGCGTGGT
>OGKG01001554.1_pt1 | contig 27139 bp, 20 predicted proteins | sample 1572201 | NCBI WGS metagenome assembly OGKG01 (sample SAMEA2582146, study PRJEB24529) | metagenome | biome: Human gut stool | place: China | collected 2011 | reverse complement strand
AGACCCTCTCCTGGGAGAGGGTGGCAGGGCGAAGCCCTGACGGGAGTGGGGCGGTGCAAGGTCCGACTCTGTCCCGCCCCTCATCCGCCGCCTGCGGGCGGCACCTTCCCCCAGGGGAAGGCAGGACAAGCATAAATTCTAGGAGGAAACAACATGGCTGGTCAACTGACGGCGTTTGATATCGGTGAGTCTCTGGTGAAGATTGTGTCCGTATCCGGCGGGCAGGTGAAGAAGGGGGTCTGCGCCCAGATGCCGGACAACCTGGTGTCGGATGGGGTGATCCGCTTCAACGATGCCATGGCGGATACCTTAAAGGCGACCCTTTCCGCTGCCGGTATGGGCAAGGGAAAGGCGGCGGTGATCCTGCCGGACCGGCTGGTGTTTTCCCGGAACGTGACGGTGCCGCCTATGACAGAGGCCCAGCTCCGCTACAATCTGCCCTTTGAATTCAAAGACTACCTGACCCAGGAGAAGAGCCAGTATTATTTCGACTACTCCGTCCAGGAGATCGTGAAGGAAGGGGAGGAGCCCAAGCAGATGCGGCTCTTCGCCTGCGCCACCCTGAAGCAGACCATTGAGCAGTACCGGGCAGTGCTGGGGCTGGCGGGCTGCAAGCTGGTGAACGCCATCCCGGAAGAGGTGGGCTATGGCTCCCTGGTGGCCCGCTATATCGAGGGTCACCCGGAGGAAGCAGGTTTGGACTACTGCCTGGTGGACGTGGGCTACCGGGGAGTGCGGATGTACATCTACCGGGGCAGCGAATTCCGGAACCGCCGGACGGTGGACCTGGGGCTCTACGATCTGGAGCGGGAGATCTCCGAGAGCCGGGGCGTGGACATCCATGTGGCCCACACCCACCTGATGACCGACTATCAGCAGGCCCAGACCCTGGATGCCAGCCAGGAGCTGTACAATCGGATGGCCATAGAGATCATGAAGTCCGTCAACTTCTATAATTACAACAACCGGGACCGGAGCCTGCACCGCATCTGCCTGTGCGGCGGCGGCGGGGCCATCCTCCCCCTGCGGGAGGCCATTGCCCGGATGACCGATTTGGAGATCATGCCCGTTTCCGACATGATCCCCGGGGCAGACAAGCTGGAAGAGCCTTGGCTCTACGCCCGGGCCGTCGGCTGCGCCCTGCAGAAATAGGAGGCCCAGAATGAACCAGATCAAAACCAGAAAAACCGCCGGGCCCAAGGCCATAAAGCTGCCCAGCAAGACCTTTGTGAACCTGGCCCAGAGAGAATCCAAAAAGAAGAGTCTGCTGACTCTGGTGCTGGGGGTTGCGCTCATCCTGGCGGTGAGCTTCTGCGTTGCCAAGTTTGGCGTCATCGATCAGTTCGCAAGGCTGGATCGGGCGGAGGGAGCCTACAACCAGGTCCACCAGCAGTATCTGCAAGTGGAGCAGGCTGTGGCCGACTACCCCAAGGTAGAGCAGCGCTACCGGACCTACTCCCGGAAATGGATGGAAAACAGCGCCGAGGACGGCCTCATCACCGTTGACCGGACCCTGGTGCTGGATATGACGGAGCGGTACCTGCGGACCCAGGGCACCGTGGAGTCTATGACCATCACCGGCACGGTGATGACCGTGAAGATGTCCGGCATGAACCTGCGGCAGGTTTCTGCCATGCTGGGCCGGGTAGAGCAGCAGCCCATTGTGGCCTCTGCCGCCCTGAACATCGCCTCTACCGAGGATAAGAACGACCCGGAGGCTCTGCTGGAGTTCACCATGACCGTTGCCCTGCAGCCCATTGAGGAGGAGGCCGAAGAATGAACCGTCCTTTTACGACCAGAGAAAAGGTCATGCTGGTAATCCTCAGCCTGATGATCATCGGCATCTGCTACTATAAATTCCTGCTGGAGCCCATCAACGACCAGATCGAGCAATACAATCAGATGGCGGCGGGGGAGCAGGACATCATCACCCAGAACATGGCCCTGATCCAGAAAAAGAAAGAGATGGAGCAGGAGCTGGAGGCCATCTTCGCGGAAAACCCTGACCCCGATCCCATCCCCAACTATGACAATTCCGGGGTGCTGATGGTGGAGATCCACTCCATCCTGGAGGGCACCGTGGACTATACCCTGAGCTTTTCCGATACCTCCCTGCTCTCCGGCGGGTATCTGCTGCGCCGTCCTCTGGAGCTGGAATTTTCGGTGGACACCTATAGCCAGGCCAGGTCCATCATCAACCGGCTCCACGACAGCAAGAACATCAACCAGATCTCCGACCTGAGCATCACCCGGGTCAACCGGGAGACCAAGCAGATCGATGAGGACGCAGACACCATCCGTGTCAAGATGGTCATTACCTATTTCGAGTTGGCGTAAAAATGCCCATAACAACGCCGTCATTGGAGGAAACCCAATATGAAACTGTCTACCAAACAGTTACATAAGAAAAACACCGGCTTTACCCTGACGGAGATGCTGACGGTAGTGGCCCTGGTGGCAATCCTGGTGGCCGCCGCCCTTGTGGGGGTAGGACGGCTGCGGCGGAACCTGCGGCAGCGGGAGCTGGACAGCAAGGCGGAGATCATCTATATGGCCGCCCAGTCCCGGATCACCCAGCTGCGTACCGGCGGCTTTGGGGACCTCTACGGCAAGGACCGGGATGGGGTCCACAAGGATATCTATCCCCTGGATGCCGAGGAGAATTCCGAGGACGCGGCGAACCTGTACTATGTCCTCTCCGAGGAAAATTCGGACACCGCCTATGTGCTCCTGCCGGAAAGCAGCGTGGAGCAGGATCTGTGGATGCACAACTGGCTCATTGAGTTCAACCCCAATACGGGCAGCATCTACGCCGTGTTTTATAGCGAGGAGTCCATTGCCGATGCTGCCGGGGAGGATCCTATGGCCCGGCTGGATGCCCTGCGGGTCAAGAGCGAGCGGCTGGAGGATGGGGCCTGGATCGGCTACTACGGCGGCGACCTGACCCACGTGGATGTGGTGGACCCGGATGCCATGCGGGCGGAGGTGGTCATCGTCAACAAGGAAAAGCTGACGGCCTATTTCTACTGCCATACCCTGTCCACGGAGAAGCCCAGCTTCACCGTGACCATTACGGACTCTGCCGGAAACAAATTCACAAAACAGTTTGCGGCCAACGAGATCTCCCAGGACTCCGGCACCAAGTTCAGCGCCAGCTGGGTGCTGGACAGTCTGGACGCGGGAGGCAGCTTCTACACCCAGACCCAGGGCAAGCTCCTGTGCGGCACCAAGATCGATGTCCGCCTGGACACCAGCCTGCAAAAGGCCGGCGGCAAGCGGCTGGCGGACAAGGATATCCAGTCTACCAACAGCCTGTTTGACTACCGCAGCAATGACAACACCGTGGCCTATATTGCCTATGGCCGTCACCTGCAAAACCTGGACAACAATACCTCTCAAGTGGAGAAAAACAAGACGGCCTCCAATATGATCCGCTCCGCCATTCAGGTGGACGACATCTCCTTCCTGAAAAACGACACCGACCCGGAGAGCTATTACTCCGTGTACGGGGACCGGCTTTTTCAGCCGATCCACAACAGCAGCATCCACAGCTACGTGGGCCAGAAGATCGGCACCGGCGAATCCGGCACCGGCGGCATCCCCGCCATCAGCGGGCTGCACATTGAGGCGGCGGATAACCGAGGCGTGGGCCTGTTCTCCAGCTTTACCGGCACCATACAGGATCTGCTGGTAACGGGACCCCGGGTTCTGGGCGACGGGTCCAACGTGGGAGTCCTGGTGGGAGCTTCCTCCGGCAAGACCCAGATCAGCCATGTGCAGGTGTTCCTCAGCACGCTTCTGGGGGACCTGGACCGGGCGGGCACCGCCGGAGAAGTGGCGGAGGTGAAGCCCTGGCTCCAGGGCCGGAACGCGGGTGGCCTGATCGGCACTGCCGGATCCAACGGCGAACTGACCATCCACGACTGCTCCGTATCCCTGCCCATGTCTGCCACCCGCTACATGGGCGGCCTGGTGGGCATGGTAAACTGCCCCGTGAATATCTACAACTGCTATACGGACTGCTATCTGACGGGCGCCAACCTGGGCGGGCTCATTGGCGGCGCAGGCGGCCGGGCCAGGATCAACCTACAGAATTTCTACACCGCGGGCTACGGCCTGGCGGAAGACAGGGCCGCGGGCTGGATGGTCTTTGAGGAGGATGTCACCCCCCTGAAAAACGCCACCAACGGTTACAGCACCATGAGCCTGGAGCTTACCGGCGACAGCGACACCGAGGAGGCGGACCGCAGAATCTACACCACCGCCTACGACTGCGTCAATGCCACCCGGGCCTACTATCTGCCCCTGGTGAACACCACGGACTGCCGCAACAGCCAGGTAGAAGCCATCAGCTACGAGGTGCTGACGGGGAAGGAGGCGCTGGAAAGCCTACAGGCCCCCTTCGCCCTGGGTACCTCCGGCCAGACCTACCCCTATAACCTGATGGACCAGGGCCTGAGCACTTACAGCTTCCCCAAGCTTGGCGAGCTGGACCACTACGGTGACTGGTCGGCCAAATTTGAAGAGGGCGCTCTGGTTTACTTCGAAAAGGACCAGGAGGGGAACCTTCGCTTTGAGGGCGGCAATATCTCCGTGGATAACATCCGGGCAGACGACACCATCCTGGACTACGCCGACCGTGTCCGGATCCGGGGGGACGGCTACGCCCTGGCCTATCTGGCCGAAAAGAGCGACGACTGGAAGGCCGAGGTCAGGCTGGGAAACAGCACTGCCACCCTGACCAACAAGAACTGCGTCACGGTGACCACCCAGAGCGGCCAGAAGTACTACCTCTACCGGCTCCCGGCGGATATGCTGAACAATGACGGCAACGTCCGATCCGGCAGCTTCTATCAGCAGCTCACCGTCCGGGAGAATGACCAGACCCGCTATTACTATTTCAATCCCAATTTCGCCAGCTGCTTCGGCTCCTCCCTGGAGGGCAAGCCCAGTGTGCTGCACCTGCGCAGCCCCCGGCACCTGTATGCCCTGAGCAGACTCTATCCCAAATACAGAGGACTGCTCACCGCGGCCAACGCCGTGTGGCAGGACCTGGATCTGAGCTACGGACGGTACGATTGGGAGGAATACTTCGGCCAGTCCTTCCTGAGCCAGGAGCCCATCGGCTCCGAGAAGGATCCCTATTTCATTACCTACGATGGCCGGAACCATGTGATCCAGGACCTGGACATTGAGAGCTCCGCCAATCAGGTGGGCCTCTTCGGCAAGGTCAGTGCCTCCGGCAGCATCCGCAATCTGGTACTCATTGGCGAAAGCACCGGCGGGACGGCCCACGCCGTGGCCCACAAAGAAAAGGACAGCCCCATGGCCGACGGCGTGAAGACCGTCAATATGGCGGCGCTGGTAGGCTGGAATCAGGGCAATGTCTCGAACTGTGCCGTCACCGGCTACCGGATGAGCCTGTCCGCTTATAATGGGGCCACCGTCAACATCGGCGGCCTGGTGGGCCGCAACGACGGCGGCACCCTCAGCGCCTGCTCCGCCGAGACCCCTGTGGTCTCCCTGAGCAGCTACAATGCCAACATCTATGCCGCCGGTCTGGTAGGCGACAACTCCGGCTCCGTGTACAATAGCTTCGCGGCTGGCTATCTGGAGGTCACCGAATCCCGGCTGAATAAAAATACCGTCCGCATTGCGGGCTTCGCCGCAAAGAACGGCAGCGGCAACCTGATCCGCTGCTACGCCGGTGTGGCCCTTATGGGCAGCGGCGACACGCAGATGTACGGCTTTGCCTGCACCGGCGGCGCTACCATCGGCTGCTACTACTTAGACGGCGGCACCTATGCCTACCGGGGCAAGATCTATAGCCTGAATACCTCTGTAAATGCCTTCCGGGCAACTGCCCGAGGCAGCGTCACCGATGCCCAGGGCCTGGCCCAAATGAAGCTGGAGGGATTCGGTTCCTCTCCCAATACCTACTTGGGCAACGCCGACGGGCAGACCTATCCCTATCCCGCCAGCCTGACGAGAAACGGCCAGGCCGTGCATTTCGGTCCCTGGCCCAACCAGGACAAGGATGTGGGTGAATTTGGCGTGTTCTACTGGGAGTATGAGCAGGGGGGCAACTCCGGCTACCATCTGTCCTTCCAGGGCACCAGCAATGGGGAAGTGATGGAGGGCGGCAGTACCCTGTGCACCGCCCACGACGACGGCGGCGTGATCACCAAGTATGGCTACGGCTACTTCTACAAGCCCACTGCCAATACGGCCCCGGAGGATGACCCCAAGCGGCCCACCCTGGTGACGGCCAACTGCGAGCTGGGGGACGAGGACACCGACGCCAGCCGGGAGCTGGAGATCCAGATGCCCCAGTACAGATTTGTGGCCTACCGGACGGGGGTAAACGGCCTGCACATGACGGGTGAGGACGGCAACCGGGACACGGAGGCCAACCGGAACGCTGCCTGGACGCTGTACAGCCCCTGTGTGACCCGGGACGACGGCAGCGTGGACACGGCCAAATCCGGGGTGTATACCTACACGGTGTCCCCCTTCTTCGCCAACGCCTTCAGCCTGGACAGCATCTCTCAGGCGGACCTTGGGGATGCCCGGGCCACCGGGGCCGCCAGGCCCGGAAGCCAGGGGAACAGCTATGAGGTCCGGTCTGTGGAGCAGCTGCAATTTATCAACTGGAACTACTGGGCGAAGAATGCCTCGTCCTATATCTCTGCCACGGACAGAAGCAAAAACGATAGCCTGTATAATCGCTATCCCTATCTGTCGTATGGTAAATATGGCACGAACGGCAATCGACCCAGCGCCAGACTGGACCTCTATTGGGTCCAGTCCCACGACCTGAATGCCACAGACACCGGCGGGACATACACACCCATCGGCGGTATGTATGACAACGCCGGAAATACCGGAAACGCCCAGGCAATCATGGCCTTCTTCTCCTCCAGCTACGACGGACAGGCCTACACCATTCGGAATATCAGCATTGATACGGATGCCCAGTGCATCGGCGTGTTCGGTGCCACCTCCGGAGCCAAGATGAAGAACATCGTGCTTTACTCCGACAACGACGCCCAGATCATCCACCGGGATTCCAAAAGCTGGTACTCTGTAGGCGGTTTGGTGGGCTTGGCCGGTTCCGGAAGCGATCCCGACAGTACCTTCACGAACTGCACGGTATCCGGCTATTCCATCCTGGATGTGCAGGCAACAAATCCCGGCTGGGGCGGCGGCTGTGTAGGCGGAATGGTTGGTGCCACCACCATGAAGATCGCCAACTGCTCGGCTGTGACGGACATTGAGATCAATATCCGTTACAACGGCGGTTATCAGAATCTCCGTGTGGGCGGCCTGGTAGGCTGTGCCCGAGGCAGCATTGCCGAATGCTATGCGGGTGGATCCATGAAAAGCACCTCCAATATCAGCCAGGGCGGATTCAGCGGATCGGCGAATATCTGGATGGGCGGCATTCTTGGGGGCATTATCCTGCGTAACGGTGGCAACCTGGCCTCCCTGATCGGCTCTACCACCGTGGCCACCACCGTAACCGATTCTTACAGCTATGTATCCATGCCCGCCAAGGGGAGCAACGGAATCAAGAGCACTCAGGCCATTGCCTCCAACGGCGAAATGCAGGAGGGTTTTTCCAATGTTCAAAACGACTATATTGTGATTACAAACTGCTATGCGCTGGACAGCTCGGCGCAAAAAGCCGATGACTACAAGCTGATTACCTACGGCCAGCTAAAGGGAACGGCCACCTTCCAGGGGGTGAACCTGAACGCTACCCACTATGCGTCCGGTAGCGGCAAAGATTGGTGGCACCGCCGAATCGAACTGAACAACGACCGCAATCCCTACCTCTCTTATTCCGAGATGCAGAAAGCGCTCTTCGACTACCTGCCGGACTTCCAGCAGGTCACCACCACCGAGAACACCGCCTCCATCAACGGCAAATACTCCTTTCCCGGCAGTGATATCCAGCTGAAGGGCCTGGACTATCCCTTCCCAACTGTCCTGACCCAGGAAAACAACGGGGAGACCGTCAACGTCCACTATGGCCGCTGGCCCAAGTTCGGCATCTACTGGCAGGAGCATCAGGCGACCATGGACCTGCTGGCGAACCGGGGCAATACCGCCGCGGCGGATGGAGTAGCGGAAGAAGTGGCGGAAGAGGCAGTGCTCCTGGAATTGCCCCCGGAGGAAACGGGGGCAACCGAGGAAACGGGAGCTCCTGCAGAAAATGAGCAGACCGGGGACCGGGAGCTGATTGCCCTGCAGGCGGAGACCCTCCAGGCCACCCTGGATTGGCGGCTTTATGTGGCGGGAGTCGATACCAGCGGCATTTCCGAGCCTGTGTACACCCTGATGGACCAGGAGGGCAAGGAGATCCCGGAGGCTGAGGTGAGCAAGGCCGCAGCCAGGATCCTGACCTATGATAAGACCCTGACCAGTGACTATTTTAATGTCACCTTCCTGGGCCAGCATCCCGGCACGGTCAAGGTCCTGGCCACGGTGACCCAGAATGGGGTGGACTATACCGCCCTGCTGATCCTGACGGTGACGGCGGACCTGAAGATCGCCGTGGACGAGACCCTGCTGCCCCTGAAGGCCTACGAAGGGGACGGCCTGGCAGAGCTGAAAGTCCTGCTGAAGGATGCCGGGGGCAACGCCTTCCGCCCCGGCGAAAACGCCAAGCTCAGCTGGGACCTGGCCATCGATACCCAGGACAGCGAAAAGGACCTGGTGACCTGGACCAAGGACGGCTTCCTGAATGCCAAGGAGGACGGCAGCTTCGCGCTGACAGGCCTCACCGGCTTCAGCGCCGGAGAAGGTGCGCTCAGTCTGCGCCTCACCTACACCTGGGATGCCGGTGACGGCGTAAACGCGGACCCGGTGGAATCCACCCTGGTGATCCCGGTGGTGATCTATCCCAGCGATGTGCTGGGCCTGGGTGACGGCATCACAGACCAGGAAATCACCCTGCCCCATACGCCTGCCGACGGAGAATTCACCTCCGAAGCACGGGCGGAAGGGAAGGAGGGACCGGCGCTGGAGAGCGCCAAGCTCTTCCTCTATGCCTCCAACCGGAAGGACACGGAGGGCAGCGCCATCTCTTACACGGATCTCGGTGCTTTCGATGTAGAAAAGGCGGAACTGAGCCTGGGGGGCAGCTATCGGGAAATGACCAAGGTCCGTCCGGAGACTACGGACCCGGAGCCTGCCGCAGACAGCTTCACCCTGGAGGGGATCACCGTCAGCGTTGACAGGGCGGCGGTCACCTCGGGCACCCGGAATCAGAACTTTACCTACCGGCCTGTTGCCGTCACCGGCGACAGCGATGCCCAGTGGTCCCTGCGGCTGACCCTGCGGCCCAGAAGCACCGACGGCACCACCGTCAACCGGACCTATGCCCTTGTCTATGATCGGCCAAACTATGTCCGGTTCTGCTTCCAGGATACCCAGACCTTATTGAAGCAGATCCGTGTGGAGCAGGGCCAGGATCTGAGCAAGCTGGACCAGGATGAGCTGGACGGGGAGCTGCTGCAGCTGGTGAGAAATGCCGGACTGGACGCAGCTGCCGGACTGGAAGAAGGATATCACTGGACCTGGAGGCTGCCGGAGGGCACCGTTACGGAAAACAGGACCATCCTCCAGGAGGCCGGGCCGATCCGCTTCTATGTGGCCTATGATGCGGGCTATGACGACTATGAGTGGGACGACAATGTGCCCATGGAGAATTCCGTCTTCACCTATGACAGCAGCGCAAACATGCTGAAGGAATGCGAATACCAGCGTCCGGGCTACGAATTTGCAGGCTGGGCAGGGCAAGGTGGAGCCACCTTTATGCCTGGGACCTTTACAGACCGGCTGGACACCCTCACCGGCGGACAGAAGATCGAGCAGGGCCAGATCGTGACCCTCCATGCCCTCTGGACACCGGCCAGCTACACCGTCACCTACAACGGCAACTTCCCCGGCTGGGACAGCCCTGACGGTGAGGCCGGAACCATGAAGGCAAGCCGGTATTCCATCGGAACGGAGGACAATCCGCTGCCGGACTGCGGCTTCACCCGCTCCGGCTACCGTTTCCTTGGCTGGGCCTTTGAGGCCGATGCCGCCCAGGCGGCGCTGACCCCTGGGGCAACCCTGGAGGACGCTATGAAGCAGGGGGGCAGCCACATCCTCTACCAGGACGTAACGCTGTATGCGGTCTGGGAGCAGGAGGAAGGGAACCAACAGCTCCAGGAAGACGGGACGCAGGAACAGGAGGACCTGGAAGAAGGCGGAGATGCCGGCCAGAAAGAGCCGATCCTGCCGGAGACTCCGGAGCAGCCTGCCGAAGGACCGGAGGACAAAAAGCAGGAGCCCGTGGAAGAGGCGAATCGGAATGAGACGGAAGCCTGAGAAAGAAAGGAGGAGACCCCGTGAAAACCATACGCAAGAAGCTGCGGTCTGACCGGGGTTCCTCCATGGTTCTGGCCCTGTTTCTGATGCTGGTGGCCTTGATGGTGAGCCACACCGTCCTGGCCGCCGCCGCCACCGCCGGACAGAATGTGGTCCAGCAGCGGCAAAGCCAGCAGGCCTATCTGACGGTGAGCTCTGCCGCGGAAACCTTCCGGGACAGTGTGCTGAGCTTCAACGGGGACAACAGCTTCCGGCGGATGGTCACTACCAGATACAAAGACGCGTCCAAGGTAGAGGTCCTGGAGACACAGACCACATATACTACGCTTTCGGGCCCCTTTTCCAAAGAAGTGGAGAATGGGCTGAAGCACCTGATGGATTATGGGACCGCCTACACCAAGACCTGCACCATCCAGGTAGAGGGCTACGAGGATGTTTCCATGGAGATGACGCTGGATAAGGACCCGGATTTCAGCGAGGGGAAATATGTGCTTACCGCCGTTTTTTCCAACGCTGTTCCCGGTAAGCCGATTCCGGAGGCTCCATGCCGCATGAAGGTGACCATCCGGGCCAATACCGACTCCGTAAAGGACGAGGCCGGGCAGGATGAAAACAATGTCTGGACCAGACGGACCGTGACCTGGGCCTTTACTACGGCAAAGATGGAGCGGGCAGACACGGCGAAGAAGGGGGCAGGATCATGAAAAAATTGCAATCCTGCCGGGGTGAGACCCTGGTAGAGTCCCTGTGTGCCATATTGGTGCTCACGGTGATCTTCCTGTTTCTCTGCGGGGCTGTGGTTTCCGCCGCCCGGTCCAACGCCCAGATCAAGGGTGCGGACCAGTCCTTCCGGTACGCGGATATGGCGGAATCGGGAACAAAAACCATGGTGGTAAACGGCAGCTCCTACACTGTAAAAGAGTGGGTGACCCGGGAGAAAACCGGGGACCGGGAGTATGCCGACGTCATCTACCGCCGCTACACCACCCAGGAGGCAGCCAAGTGAAAAGACGCAATCGAGGGTTTACCCTGGTGGAGATGCTCTGCACCGTTGTGATCCTGCTGCTGGTGTCCGCCACAGTCACCGTAGGCACCCGGCTGGCGGTAGAGAGCTATACCGCCTCTATCACGGCCTCAGAATCCCAGACACTGTGCACTACGGTGCTGGATGCCGTTGGTGACATTCTGCGCTACAGCACCCAGGTTACGGACTGGTCTGAGGAGCTTCACTTCCAATCCGACCGTTACGACGGCGTTCGCTATTTTGCGGTGGAGGACGGAAAGGTGATCCTGGCCGCCGAGGGAACGGAAATCGCGCCCCAGAAGCTTCTGCCGGTCAAGGCCTATCCCAACGGCCTCCAGGTCCGGCTGGAGCTGGAACCCAACCAGGCAGAAAATATGGTGACCGTCAAGGTAACCGTCCTGAACAGTAAGGGAAAGGAATTGGCGTCCCGTGAGCTGGATGTCCGGATCCTGAATCCTCAGGAGGACACCCAGTGAAACAGCCCCCCGGACTCCGGCAGAAGCCGGTCCGGGGGCATTGCCTTTTTCCCGATTTTGCGGTATAATACCAGAAAAAAACAGGAGGTAAAAACCATGACTACAGAACAGCGGATCTCCGACTGGATGAAGGACCGGGAGGATGAGCTGGTAGAGGCTCTGCGGCCTCTGATCGAAGTGGAGTCCACCCTGGGGGAAGCCAGGCCCGGTATGCCCTTTGGGGAGGGGCCGGCTCTGGCTCTGGACCGGGGACTGGAGCTGGCGAAAAAATGGGGCTTTGCGGTGGAAAATCAGGAGGGCTACGTGGGAACGGCGGACCTGATGGAGGCCCCGGACGGCCTGCACATCCTGGCCCACCTGGATGTGGTGGGGGCCGGAGACGGCTGGGATACGGACCCCTATCAATTGGTCAGAGACGGGGACCTGATCTACGGCCGAGGCACCGATGACGATAAGGGCCCGCTGGTGGCTGCCATGCTTGCCATGCGCTGCGTCCGGGAGCTGGAGCTGCCGCTGACGAAAAACGTGAAGCTGATCATGGGCACCGATGAGGAGACGGGCTCCCGGGATATTGAACACTACTACGCGTCTCATCCCTTTGCCCCCTATTCTCTGTCCCCGGATGCGGATTTCCCTGTCATCAACATCGAAAAAGCAGGCTACGGCCCCAAATTCTCCAAGACCTGGGAGAAAACCCAAGGAAGCGGCGTGAAGGTCTTGTCCCTGGAGGGCGGCATTCGGAAAAATGTGGCCCCTGCCAACTGCAAGGCGGTGATTTCCGGCGGGGATCCTGCCCAGGTCCAGGAGGTGCTGGCCCAGGTCAGCCGGGAGACCGGCGTAGCACTGACGGCAAACGCGGAAGGGGAGACCCTGGCCGTCACCGCTGTGGGCGTTCAGGCCCATGCCTCCACCCCGGACGAGGGCAAGAATGCCATTACGGCCACGCTGGAGGCTCTGTGCCGCCTGGATCTGGCCCAGGGCGAGGCGGAGACCACAGTCCGGCGGCTCCACAGATGCTTCCCCTACGGCGACAACCGGGGGAAGGCTCTGGGCATTGCCATGGAGGATGAAGCTTCTGGCGTGCTGACCCTGACCCTTTCCCTTATGACCCTGACGCAGACGGGCTTTGCCGCCGTCTTCGACTCCCGGGATCCTCTGTGCGCCACCAAGGAGAACACGGTGGATGTGGTGGAGCGAAAATTTGCCGGCTACGGCTGGAGCTGTGAGGGCAGTCTGCGGCCTGCTCACGCTGTGGATGCCGACTCCGACTTTATCCGCACCCTCCTTTCCGCCTACGAGACCTACTCCGGCAAAAAGGGCTACTGCGAGGCCATCGGCGGCGGCACCTATGTCCATGAGATCCCCGGCGGTGTGGCCTTCGGCGCGGGGGACCATGGCTTCGATTCCCACCTCCACGGCGCGAATGAGCGGGCCAGACTGAGTAGGCTACTGATGACGGCGAAGATCTATGCGCTGGTGATCAGCAGACTGTGCGCATGACCCTCTCCTGGGAGAGGGTGGCCGGGCGAAGCCGGGCCGGGTGTGGGGCGGCACCTTCCCCCCAGGGGAAGGTAAAGATGCAATTCAAGAAAGAAAAACTTGCAAAATTTGGCCCAGAATTCATAAAAACTTTATACAAATCTCCAAAATGCGAAAGAAGCTATTGACAAAACGCAAAAACGTAGTATACTAGCCCCATCAAGCAAAGGCGCTGATCCCGAAAGGGACCGGCGCCTTTTTTGATTTGAATGGCCGTTCAAATCCTTGCAAGAGAAACGTAAGGAGGAAGAATTATGGAATTTTCACCCGTAAACACAATTTGGGTCCTGCTGGGGGCAGCCCTGGTGTATTTTATGCAGGCCGGCTTTGCCATGTGTGAGGCAGGCTTTACGAGAGCGAAAAATACCGGCAACATTCTGATGAAAAACCTGATGGACTTCTGCATCGGTACGCCTTGCTTCTGGCTGGTGGGCTTCGGCCTGATGTTCGGTGCCGGCAGCGCCCTCATCGGCAGGCTGGACCCCCTGATCCTTGGGGACTACAGTTATATCCTTCCCGCGGGAGTTCCCCAATGGGCATTTGTCATTTTCCAGACCGTGTTTTGTGCCACTTCGGCGACCATCGTCTCCGGGTCCATGGCGGAGCGGACCAAGTTCTCTGCCTACTGTGTCTATTCTGCCTGTATTTCCTTGTTTTTGTATCCCATTTCCGGTCATTGGATCTGGGGCGGGGGCTGGCTGGCCCGGTTGGGCTTCCACGATTTCGCCGGTTCCACCGCGGTCCATATGGTTGGCGGCATCTGCGCCTGCATCGGCGCGGCCATGCTGGGTCCCCGGATCGGCAAATATGATTCCGAGGGCAAGCCCCGGGCCATCCTGGGCCACAACCTCTCCATTGCTGCCCTGGGCGTGTTCATTCTCTGGTTCTGCTGGTTCGGCTTCAACGGCTGCTCCACGGTGGCGATGGATTCCGACGAGGCCATGGTCTCCGCCGGTCTGGTCTTCTTCAATACCAATATGGCCGCTGCCGTGGCCTGCGTGACCACCCTGATCTTCACCTGGGTCCGCTATGGCAAGCCCGATGTATCCATGACCTTCAATGCCGCACTGGCAGGCCTGGTGGGCATCACCGCCGGATGCGATCTGGTCTCTCCTGTGGGCTCCGCCGTCATCGGCATTGTCTGCGGCATTCTGGTGGTGCTGTCTGTGGAATTCTTTGATAAAGTGGCCAAGATCGACGACCCTGTAGGTGCGGTCTCTGTCCACGGCGTCTGCGGTGCCACCGGCACCCTCCTGACGGGACTCCTGGCAACAGACGGCGGACTCCTCTATGGCGGCGGCTTCCGGTTTTTCGGTATCCAGCTGCTGGGTGTTCTGGCAGTGGCTGCCTATACTGCGGTGATGATCACCGTTATTTTTACCCTGATCAAAAAGACCATTGGCCTGCGATGCTCCGCCGAGGAGGAAATCGAGGGCCTGGATATTTCCGAACACGGCCTGGCTTCCGCCTATGCCGATTGGGTAAGCGCCACCTCCATGGTGGTGGACGAGACCAAGGCCCCTGTGGCCACCGGCACCACTCCGGTGGAAAAGGCCATCCCTGTTTACGAGAAGCCTGCCGCCGATGCCGGAAAGTATACCAAGATCACCATCGTCTGCAACCAGTCCCGGTTTGAAGCCCTGAAATCCCAGATGGCTCAGATCGGCGTTACCGGTATGACGGTTACCCAGGTCATGGGCTGCGGTGTCCAGAAGGGCAAGACGGAATTCTACCGCGGCATTCCCATGAATATGAACCTGCTGCCCAAGCTCCAGGTGGACATTGTGGTTTCCACCGTGCCTCCCGAGGCGGTCATTGCGGCAGCCAAGAGCGCCCTCTACACCGGACATCCCGGCGACGGCAAGATATTCCTCTACAATGTGGAAGAGGTCGTCCGGGTCCGTACCGGGGAAATGGGCAAGGCGGCTCTTACGGGAGCCGATGACTAAGCCGGACCCGCTTTTATAGCGTGTGTTCTCCTTCTCACGAAGAGCCGGAGGTGTCGAAGGATGCCCACGGCTCTTTGTGCGTAATTCGCTGTTGCGTTTCCCGAGGGAAAATGCTATAATACCCCCGGTTATGCCTATGCTTGATCAGGAAAGGAAACGAGACCCATGATTGAGAAATCAGACCGTCTGGCCCATGTGCATTCCGATATCCGGGGGCCGCTGTATGTGGAGGCTCTGCGGATGCAGGCCCAGGGAATTCCGGTTTTAAAGCTGAATACAGGCAATCCCGGCAACTTCGGCTTCGCTCTGCCGGAAAGCGTCCGGCAGTCCCTTGTGTCCCAGGTGGACAAGGCGGTGCCCTACTGCGAGGTCCGGGGTATGCTTCCCGCCCGGGAAGCCATTCTGGCCTACCACAAGAGCAAGGGGCTCCAGGGCATTACCCTAGACGATATCTATATCTGCAACGGCGTCAGTGAGGCCGTGTCCATGCTGCTCACCGCCCTGGTTGGCACCGGAGACGAGGTGCTGGTGCCCTCTCCCTGCTATTCCCTGTGGAGCAACAATACCTACCTGGGCGGTGGAAAGCCTGTCCATTACCGCTGCGACCCAAAGATGGACTGGAACCCGGACCTGGAGGATATCCGCGGCAAGATCACCGCCCGGACCAAGGCCATCCTGGTTATCAATCCCAATAATCCCACCGGTGCGGTATACGGCAAGGAGACCCTTCTGGCCATTGCCCAGCTGGCCCGGGAGCACCATCTGCTCCTGCTGGCAGATGAGATCTACGACCGGCTGGTGATGGACGGTATCCCCAATCATTCTCTGGCCGCTCTGGCTCCGGACCTGCCCTGCGTCACCTTCAACGGACTGTCCAAGTCCCACATTATCTGCGGTTTCCGCTGCGGCTGGATGGTATTTTCCGGTCCCAGAGAAGAGCTGGCGGAGATTGAGGCAGGAGTCATGCAGCTGGCGGCCATGCGTCTGTGCGGCAATGCGCTGACGCAGCTGGTGATCCCGGCGGCCCTTCAGGACTACGCCAGCACCCACGCCATGATGGCCCCAGGGGGACGGCTCTATGAGCAGAGCAAGGCCACGGTGGAGGGGCTGAAAAAGATCCCCGGGGTGACCCAGATCCCCAATCGGGCGGCCTTTTATCTCTTCCCCGGTTTGGAGCCCGGTGCCTTCGACTTTGAAAGCGACGAGGACTTCGCCATGAAGTTCCTCCACGAGAAGCGGGTTTTGGTGATCCCCGGCCACGGCTTCGACTGGTTTGAGGACCTGCGCTTCCGCATCGTTATGCTGCCGGAGCCCAAGGTCATCACGGAGGCCATGGAGGACCTGGGGGATTTTTTGGAAGAACACAGAAGATGAATTTTTGGGAATCGGCAGGGCCGGTTCCCAATTTTTTCATTTCCTTCTATTTTCGTCATAATTCCGCCATGTTTCTCTGATATAATCACAAAATATTAGTACAGGAGGAACTTTATGCGACAACTTATCAAGCAACTGTCCTGGCGGAATTTTGCCCAGCTTTTTTTGGCCGGATGTATCAACGCCTTTGGCGTCACGGTATTTCTGGCTCCGGTGCGGCTGTATGACAGCGGCATCTCCGGCACGGCGATCCTGCTGTCTCAGCTGACGCCGCTGCCGCTGAGTGCCTTTTTGCTGCTGCTGAACGTACCGCTGTTTCTCTTCGGACTCAAGAAGCAGGGGGTCGTCTTTACGGTGTATTCTCTTTTCGCTGTGACGGTGTATGCCTGGGGCAGCTGGATGATCACGGATGTGCTACCCATCGATGTGGCCATGGCTTCCCCCTTGGCCGGGGAGGACCTGCTGCTGTGCGCCCTCTTTGGGGGGGTGATCTCCGGCATCGGCAGCGGCCTGACCATCCGCAGTGGGGGAGCCATCGACGGCATGGATGTGCTGGCGGTGACCTTTGCCAAGGGGCTGAACATTACAGTGGGCACCTTTGTGATGATCTACAATGTGGCGCTGTATATCCTCTGCGGTGCGGTCTTGGGCAGCTGGATCCTGCCGCTCTATTCCATTGTCACCTATGCCGCCGGGCTCAAAACCATCGACTTCATTGCCGAGGGCATCGACCGGTCCAAGGCGGTGATGATCGTTACGGACCACCCGGAGGAGATCAACGCCGCTCTGCTGGAGGCCTTTTCCTGCGGCACTACCCGCATCGCCGCCGTAGGAGGCTATTCCAATTCCGAAAAGACCCTCATCTATTTCGTAGTCAACCGATTCCAGATTTCCCGGGTCCGCGCTATGGTCCGGGGGCTGGACCCCAAGGCCTTCGTCACCATTACCGATGTGGCGGATGTGTTTAAGGCCAACGACTGAAAACCTTAAGGAGGCCTTAAAGAGATTATAATTTCCATTTAAGGACAATTTGAGGTTTTTGTGGTAAAATACCCCCATCACAAACAAGGAGGTATTCGGAATGCTTACTTACTACGTTACGTTTTCCTCGGCGCTTCCCCTGCTGACGGCCCTGTGCTGCCTGGCCTACGCTCCCTATGGCGCTATGTCGAACCGCCGCTTTGGAGCGCATTCCGGGCTGTACCACCTGAGCAAGATCGTCCTGGGCCTGACCCTGGCATCGCTAATGTACCTGACCGTTTTCTTCTACGGACCTTTGAATTTTCATCCGGCAGTCCATCACCTGAATCTGAAGCCCTTCGTCTGGGTCACGGAGTGCTATGACGCGGGACCTGCCGTCATGGCAGCCCAGTTGCTATTGAACATCGCCATGTTTCTGCCCTATGGGCTGCTGCTGCCAATTGCCGCCCATGTGCTCCGCAAGCCTGTGGGGACCCTCACGGTGGTGCTGCTGACCACCGTGTCTATAGAGACCTTCCAGTATTTCATCGGCCGCAGTGCGGATGTGGACGATGTGATCATGAACTTTGTGGGCGGCGCTCTGGGATACCTTCTGTTCACCTGGCTGAACCGGAGACTGCGGATGGAGGCTTGGTGGCGGCATATGCTGGGCACCCCGCTGCGCCCGGAGGAGAAGAGGGAGCGCCTGGCGGTCAAGATATGAAAATAGAAGCCATTGCGTTTGTTTGCCCGAAAACGCAATGGCTTTTCTTTCCGCAAAATTTCCACCAACACGTTATTGCGTTTCGCTTGGAAATCCGATATAATGAAGGCGCTCAAATTGAAAGAAAGAGGCGTCAGATTCATGGTTCAAACGGCGTTTGACAACGATCGCTATTTACAGATGCAGTCCAGCCACATCCGGGAGCGGATCGCCCAGTTCGGCGGCAAGCTCTATCTGGAATTCGGCGGCAAGCTTTACGATGACAACCACGCGTCCCGGGTACTCCCCGGCTTCCAGCCGGACAGCAAGCTCCGGATGCTGCTGCAATTGAAGGACCAGGTGGAGATGGTCATTGCCATCAACACCGCGGATATTGAGAAAAACAAGATTCGGGGAGACCTGGGCATTACCTACGACCTGGATGTGATCCGGCTCATCAATATCTTCCGGAACTTCGGGCTCTATGTCTCCAGTGTGGTGCTGACCCGGTATCACGACAACATGGCAGCCAAGGCCTTCCAGGCAAGATTGGAGGGCATGGGGGTGAAGGTATATCATCACTATGCCATTGAGGGATACCCCTCCAATACCGCTTTTGTGGTCTCCGATGGGGGCTTCGGCAAGAACGATTATATCGAGACCACCCGGGAGCTGGTGGTGGTCACGGCTCCCGGACCCGGCAGCGGCAAGCTGGCCACCTGCCTGAGCCAGCTCTATCACGAGCATGAGCGGGGAATCACCGCGGGCTACGCCAAGTTCGAGACCTTTCCCATCTGGAATCTGCCGCTGAACCATCCGGTGAACCTGGCCTACGAGGCGGCCACGGCGGATCTGAACGATGTGAACATGATCGACCCCTTCCACCTGGAGGCTTACGGCAAGACCACGGTCAACTACAACCGGGATGTGGAGGCGTTCCCTGTGCTGGTTGCCATCTTCGAAAAGATCCTGGGTCATTGCCCCTACAAGTCCCCCACGGATATGGGTGTCAACATGGTGGGCAACTGCATTGTGGATGACGAAGCCGCCTGCTTTGCCTCCCGCCAGGAGATCATCCGCCGCTATTACACCGCCCTGGACGACCAGAAGAAGGGCAAAGTGGCCGATGAGGTGGTCTTCAAGCTGGAGCTGCTGATGAAGAAGGCTGGGGTCAGGCCCGAAGAGCGCCTGGTGGTAGCCCCCGCCCTTCGCCGGGCGGCGCAGACCGGTGCCCCCGCCGCGGCCATGGAACTGCCGGACGGAAAGATCCTCACCGGCAAAACCTCCGACCTGCTGGGGGCCTCTTCGGCACTGCTGCTGAACGCCCTGAAGGAACTGGCCGGGATCCCCAAGGATCTGCACCTCATCGCCCCGGCGGTGCTGGACCCCATTCAGCACCTGAAGGTAGGCCATCTTGGCAACCGAAATCCTCGGCTCCACACCGATGAGACCCTGATTGCCCTGTCCATCAGTGCTGCAACCAATCCCACGGCGGAGCTGGCCATGGAGCAGCTGGACAAGCTCCGGGGCTGCGAGGTCCATTCCACGGTGCTGCTGTCCAGCGTGGATGTGAATATGTTCCGCCGCTTGGGCATCAACCTGACCTGCGAGCCAAAATACGAATAAAGATCTTTGGAGGTGGACCCCATGCTGATCCAGGAGCCCTTCAACTATTCTCCGAAAAACGCCAACCGTACCCTCCATATCTATCTGCCCAATGATTACGATTTTTCCCAGGAGCGCTACCCGGTGATGTATTTTTTCGACGGCCACAATCTGTTCCGGGATTCCGATGCCACCTACGGCAAATGCTGGGGGCTGGAAACCTTTCTGGACAGGTGGTCCAAGAAGATGATCGTCGTGGGCATAGAATGCGGCCACCAGGGCCGGGAACGGCTGGACGAATACTGTCCTTATGAGCTTACCGGCGGTCAGCTGGGGCCGATCCACGGCATGGGTGAGCAGACCATGGATTGGATCGTTCAGGAGGTCAAACCCTGGGTGGACGGCCGTTTCCGGACCTACGATTTCCGGGAGGCTACCGGTATTGCCGGATCCAGCATGGGCGGCCTCATGGCGATCTATGCCGCCGGAAAATATAACCGGTGGTTTTCCAAGGCGGCCTGTCTGTCCAGCGCCATCCGGCTCTGCCGGAAGCAGCTGCTGGCGGATATCGGGGATGTGGACCCGGACACCCGTGTGTATCTCTCCTGGGGCACCGAGGAGACCGGCGGTAAGCGGGTGGGGTTCTACAGCCCCGCGGCCCTGGCCAACCGGGAGGTGGCAGAGGCTTTTTGGAAAAAGAAGGCCCAGGCAACGCTCTACTGCCAGGACGGCGGCCGCCACTGCGAAGCCGACTGGGAAAAACAGGTGCCGCAATTTATGGAATATCTCTGGTTTTAACAAAAAGAAGGAAGCAAATTGAAATACGTATCACAAGCAACCATTATTTTCGGCTTCACCCTTTTGGGTGAGCTTCTGCACGCTCTGCTGCCTCTGCCCATCCCCTCGGCCATCTACGGGCTGGTGCTGCTGTTTCTGGCGCTGATGCTGGGAATCGTCAAGCTCCACCAGGTGGATGGAGTCAGCAAATTTCTCATTGCCACCATGGGCATCCTTTTTGTGGCCCCCGGTGTCAGCATTCTGGAGGTTTGGGAGACCGTGGCCCCCAGTATCCTTTGGGTGGTGGTGATCTCCCTGGTGTCTACGGCAGTTGTGTTTGCCGTCTCCGCCTTGGTGACCCAGGCCATGATCCGGAAAGGGGAGAAGCAGGATGATTGAAATGCTGACTTCCACAGGACTGTTTGCCGTTGTCCTGACCTTGGGTACCTATGAGGTGGGCCTGTGGCTCCAGAAGAAAACAGGGAACGCCCTGTGTAATCCCTTGCTGATTTCCATCATTCTGGTTATGGCGGCCTTAGGACTGCTAAAAATTCCGGCAGAAACCTACGGAGCCAGAATGGACGGCCTGTCCTGGCTCCTGACCCCCGCAACGGTCTGCCTGGCGGTGCCTCTCTACGAGCAGGTCCGGGTGCTGAAAAAGAATTTGCCGGCCATTTTTGCCGGTGTAGTGGCGGGGACGGCCACAAGTCTTGTCTGTGTGGGCCTCATGTCCCGTTTTCTGGCACTGGAAAGCCCAATTTTGGCGTCGCTGCTCCCCAAGAGCGTTACCACAGCCCTGGCCATTGCCATTGCCGAGCAGATGAACGGCATTCCCGCCGTGTCTACGGCGGCAGTGATCATCACCGGTATTTTCGGCTGCGTCTGCGGTTCCGGGCTCTGTAAGCTGCTGCGGATCGACTCTCCGGTGGCCCAGGGTGTGGCCTTCGGCACCGCCTCCCATGTGCTGGGCACCAGCCGGGCGGCAGAGATTTCGGAGCTCACGGGAGCGGTCAGCTCCCTGTCTCTTGTTGTGGCGGGGATCCTGACGGCGATTTGCTGCCCTGTCTGGTTCTCCCTGGTGGGATAAAAGAAAACAGAATTGAAGGAGTAGAAAATTATGCGTAAAAGCGGTATTCTCATGCACATCACATCCTTGCCCGGGCCCTACGGCGTGGGCACCCTGGGCAAAAGTGCCTATGCGTTCCTGGAGTTCCTCCATAAGTCCGGCCAGCAGTCCTGGCAAATGCTGCCCCTGACGCCCACGGGCTATGGGGACAGTCCCTATCAGTCCTGCTCCGCCTACGCCGGAAATCCGTATCTGATCGACCTCGACACGCTGGTCCGGCAGCATTTGCTGACCAAGGAGGAGCTCCTGGGCGTAGATTGGGGCGAGGATGAGAGCCATGTGGACTTCGGCAAGCTTTACAATGGCCGGACTCCGATCCTGAAGCTGGCCTACAGCCGATTCCGCAATGACCGGGCACTGAACGCCTTTATCAAGAAGAACGCTTCCTGGCTGGAAGATTTTGCCCTCTATATGGCTTTGAAGGAGACCCATGGCTATGCCCCCTGGTTCCAGTGGGAGAAGAAGCTGAAGTTCCGGGATCCCGAGACCCTGGAGGAGCAGAAGCAGCTGCTGGAGGAGCCTATGCGGTTCTATTGCTTCGTGCAGTATATGTTCTACAGGCAGTGGAACGCTCTGCGGAAGAAGGCAGGGGAGTATGGCATTGAACTCATCGGCGATGTGCCCATCTATGTGCCCTACGACTCTGTAGAGGTCTGGAAGGAGCCTCAGCTTTTCCGGCTGGATGAGACCCTGACGCCTACGGATGTGGCGGGCTGCCCTCCCGATGCCTTTACCGCCGACGGTCAGCTCTGGGGTAACCCTCTCTACCGCTGGGACGTGATGAAGGAAAACGGTTTCCAGTGGTGGATCGACCGCCTGGGTGCCGCCGGAAAGCTTTTTGATGTAGTGCGCCTGGATCATTTCCGGGGCTTTGAGGCATATTGGTCCGTTCCCTATGGGGATGAAAACGCCCGGGGCGGCAAATGGGTCAAAGGTCCGGGGATGGACTTTGTGAACGCCCTGAAGGAGAAGCTGCCGGAGCTGAACTTCATCGCTGAGGACCTGGGATATCTGACTCAGGAGGTCATTGACCTGCGGGATGAGTCAGGCTATCCTGGTATGAAGGTGCTGGAATTTGCCTTTGATTCCAAGGAGCCCTCCGAATATCGGCCCCACACCTACACCGCGAATACCGTCTGCTACACCGGCACCCATGACAATATGACCATGCGCCAGTGGTTCGAGGAGGCCTCTGACGAAGCCGTCAAGGTAGCTGTGGACTATATGGCCCTGACCAAGAAGGAGGGCTACATCTGGGGCACTATCCGCACGGCCATGAGCAGCGTGTCGGAGCGGGCCATTGTCCAGATGCAGGACTACCTGAATCTGGGCGGCGAGGCACGGATGAATTTCCCGGGAAAACCCAGCGGCAACTGGACCTGGAGGGCCAGGAAGGGCTTCGCCTCCAATGGGCTGGCAGCTAAGATCCTGGAGCTCACAAACCGGTACGACCGTGGGCCTGTTGACGAAAAAATATGAAGCAATTGTTAATAGTTCACAAAAATTAAAACATTTTTTTGTGGCACATCACAACAAAAATCAGAGAAGTTTTTGTTGACTTTGCACATGCGTTAGAGATATAATTAGACTTGCTTGTGAGGAATGTTGCGAACCTTTTAAGCAAGTCTTTTTTAGGCATTCCCGGCGTATAACGCCGTTTATGCAAAACAAAAAATTGGAGGATGTACTTATGAAGAAGACCATTGCGATGCTGCTGGCGCTTGTTCTGGTTGTCGGCCTGTTTGCAGGCTGCGGCGCCAAGACCGAGACGCCTGCCGCTACCACCGCGGCCGCTGCTGAACCTGCGGCTACCGAGGCTACCGAGGCTCCTGCTGCGGATGCCACCGCCACCGGTTCCGTCTACTACCTGAACTTTAAGCCCGAGTCCGATGCCGCTTGGCAGGAGCTGGCCAAGACCTACACCGAGCAGACCGGCGTGAAGGTCACCGTCGTTACCGCCGCTTCCGGCACCTACGACACCACCCTCACCGCTGAGCTGGACAAGGATGCCGCTCCCACCATGTTCCAGGCTGGCAACCAGGGCGCCATCGATGCTTACGGCGAGTGGTGCCTGGATCTGCGGGATACCGATGTCTACAAGGAAATGACCACCGACGACTTCAACCTGAAGGGCGAAGACGGCTCCGTGCTGTCCATCGGCTACTGCTACGAGTCCTTTGGCATCATCGTCAACAAGGCCCTGCTGGAAAAGGCTGGTCACTCCATCGACGAAATCAAGAACTTTGAGACCCTGAAGGCTGTTGCTGACGACATCCACGCCCGGGCTTCCGAGCTGGGCTTCGATGCCTTCACCTCCGCCGGCCTGGACAGCTCCTCCTCCTGGAGATTCTCCGGCCACCTGCTCAATATGCCCCTGTTCTACCAGTTCCGTGACGACGGCGTGACCAAGCAGCCCGCCACCATCACCAACAAGTACCTGGACAACTTCAAGGCTATCTGGGACCTGTACACCACTGACTCCGCCACCACTGGCGCTGCCCTGACCACCGCCACCGGCGACCAGGCTGAGGCTGAGTTCGGCAAGGGCGAAGCTGCGTTCTACCAGAACGGTACTTGGGAGTACGGCAACCTGACCGGCACCTTCGGCATGAACCCCGATGATCTGGCCATGATCCCCATCTACTGCGGTGTGGAAGGCGAAGAGAAGGCCGGCCTGTGCTCCGGCACCGAGAACTGCTGGGCTGTCAACAAGGAAGCTGCTCCTGAAGACATCCAGGCTACTCTGGACTTCATGAAGTGGGTCGTTACCTCTGAGGAAGGCACCACCATGCTGGCCGCGGAGTTTGGCCCCTGCCCCTTCAAGAACGCCAAGACTCCTGAGAACGTGTTCTTTGCCGATGCCAACAAGCTGGTTGCTGACGGCAACTACACCGTTACCTGGGCATTCAACTGGACTCCCGGCGTGGATGACTTCCGTGCCGCCGTTGTGGACGCTATGACCCAGTACACCTCCGGCACCGGCGATTGGGCCGCTGTCGAGACTGCCATCGTGGACGGCTGGGCTGCTCAGTACGCCAAGAACGTTGGCTGATACCCTGAAGTAAGTCAGTCTTTCCGGGGCGAGCAAGTTCGCTCGCCCCGGATTTTTTCCGTATCCCGGCTTTGGATAATCCCTGCCGCCGGTCCTCCGGCAGCGCCTAATAGGAGAGATGATTAATGGCCAAACTGAAACGAACGAACGATGGCGCCTCTCTGAACTCTGTGCTGGTTCGCCGGCCCATTCAGAAATGCTTCCCGCTGTTCCTCCTGCCGACCTTTATTGCGTTCTGCATTGGATTTTTGTATCCCTTTGGAAAGGGCCTGTTCCTTTCTTTCTGTGATTTTAAAACCACCAGCAAATGGACCTGGAGCGGCCTGAATAACTACATGAAGGCTTTTGCTGACGATAGCTTTATCCATGCCTTCTGGTACACTGCCGGCTTCGCCCTGGTTTCTCTGCTGATCATCAATATTCTCGCCTTTACCGTGGCCTACCTGCTGACCAAGGGCATTAAAGGCTCCAATATCTTCCGTACCGTCTTCTTTATGCCCAACCTCATCGGCGGCATTGTCCTGGGCTATATCTGGTCCATGATCTTTGACGGCATTCTGTCCCGCTACAACACCTCTATTCTTCTGAATTCTACATATGGCTTCTGGGGCCTGATTATTTTGATGGCCTGGCAGCAGATCGGCTATATGATGATCATTTACATTGCCGGATTGCAGGCTGTTCCCGGAGATATGCTGGAGGCAGCCAGGATCGACGGCGCATCCGAGTGGAAGACTCTGTGGTACATTACTATTCCCAACGTGATGCCCTCCATCACTATCTGCACATTCCTGACTCTGACGAATTCCTTTAAGCTCTACGACCAGAACCTGGCATTGACAGACGGTCGTCCCTATAAGGGCGTTATCCATACTACGGAAATGCTGGCCCTGAACATCGTCAATTCCAATACACTGAAAACCAAGGGCGTCGGCCAGGCAAAGGCTGTAATGTTCTTCTTCCTGGTTGCCATCATTGGTATTTTCCAGATGAAGATGACCCATGATAAGGAGGTGCAGCAGTAATGAGTAAAAAGCCTGCTACCATCCAGGGCGAGAAGCGTACAAAAATGGCACTTACCGTTGCGTTTACAGTCATTGCCATTGTTTATCTGCTTCCTGTTTTCCTGGTTCTGGTCAATTCTTTTAAGTCAAATGCATATGTCAACACCGATACCTTTGCACTGCCAAACGAAGAGTCCTTTGTGGGCATGAACAACTACATCAAGGGCATGACCTTCGGCAATTACCCCTTTGCGAAATCCGTTGGCTACTCCTTGTTTATCACCATTGTTTCCAGCGCCCTGATCCTGGTGTGTACCTCCATGGCAGCTTGGTACATCGCCCGGGTGGGCAGTACCTTCAGCAAGATCGTCTACTACCTCTGCGTTTTCTCCATGGTGGTGCCCTTCCAGATGGTCATGTTTACCCTGCCCAAAACCGCTGATACCCTGGACCTGAATACACCGTGGACGATACCCATTATCTATCTGGGCTTCGGCGCCGGTTTGGCGGTATTTATGTTCTCGGGATTTGTAAAGTCCATCCCCCTGTCCATTGAAGAAGCGGCGGCGATTGACGGCTGCGGCCCCATCCGCACCTTCTTCAGCGTGGTTCTGCCCATGATGAAGCCTACCCTGATTTCTGTGGGTGTGCTGGAAATCATGTGGGTGTGGAACGACTACCTGCTGCCCTATCTGGTATTGGACCGGAAGAAGTATATGACCATTCCCATTCATATCCAGTACCTGAAAGGATCCTACGGCTCCGTGGATATGGGCGCGACAATGGCCCTGATCCTCTTGAGCATTGTACCTGTCATTGTGTTCTACCTGACCTGCCAGAGGTACATCATCAAGGGTGTTGCCGCCGGTGCTGTCAAGGGCTGATATCTATTTTTCCCGCACCCAATCAGGTGCGGGAAAATTTTTGAAAAATGGGAAATAATGCTTGACAAATAGGAGAAGAGGTGGTAATATAAGCAAGCTTTCCGCAAGGGATGTGAAAATCCTCCACGGACAGCATAATATCGGACCAAAACAAAAAAGAAGTTGAAAAACCTCTTGACAGTGCTTTGAGTTTGTGATATTATAACAAAGATTTCCGAGAGGAAGTCGCGTCTGTACCTTGTAAATTGAATAACGTTAAGACGAACTATTTAACACCTTGGAC
>OGKG01001547.1_pt1 | contig 27307 bp, 19 predicted proteins | sample 1572201 | NCBI WGS metagenome assembly OGKG01 (sample SAMEA2582146, study PRJEB24529) | metagenome | biome: Human gut stool | place: China | collected 2011 | reverse complement strand
CATAGATCAGTCCCTTCCGGTCAAATGCCTCTTTATGAAGAAGTCTCTTCAGATATGTCCGGACCTCGTCTTCATCCTTCCAGTCCTTAACTTCCTTCTTCATATCATCAAACATCCTGACAACTTTAATGTTGGCACCGCCATGCTTTGGTCCCTTTAATGAGCCAAGTGCTGCGGCAATCGCAGAATATGTATCAGTTCCTGATGAGGAAACCACATGAGTTGTGAATGTAGAGTTATTACCTCCGCCATGTTCCATATGAAGGATAAGCGCAATATCCAGGATCTTTGCCTCCAGATGTGAATACTTCTTATCCGGGCGAAGCATTCTCAGAATGTTCTCTGCTGTGGTAAGTTCTTTCTTCGGATTATGGATATAGAGACTCTTATCTTTAATATAATGGTTATAAGCCTGATATCCATAAACAGATAAAAGCGGAAATACACTGATCAGATTCAGACACTGTCTGAGCACATTCGGCAATGATGTATCGTCAGGGTTGGTATCATAAGAATATAAAGTAAGCACACTTCTGGAAAGCCCGTTCATGATATCCTTGCTCGGAGCCTTCATTATAACATCACGCACAAAATTTGTAGGAAGTGACCGCTGATTTGCCAGAAGCTGTGTAAAATCTGCAAGCTGTTTCTTATCCGGAAGACTGCCAAATAATAAAAGATAGGTAACTTCTTCAAATCCATATCTGTCATCTTCGATAAATCCCTTTGTCAGATCCTTGATATCATATCCGGATGTGTTTTTCGCTACGTTGCTTCCAAACTGCATCACGTCACCGTTTGGCATCACGCATTCCATAGAAACCACATAATTTCTCGTAACGCCATAGCCTACGGCTTTCATACCACCGGCATTTGTCATAACATTTCCGCCAACGGAAGCTGTCTTTTCCTCCGGCTCCGGCGGATAATACACACCTTTTTCCTGTGCGGCATTTGACAGTTCCATAACCAGCACCCCCGGCTCAATGACAACCGTCATTGTATCCAGATCCCACTCCAGGATCTTGTTCATTGGTATTCGTTGCTTTGGGATTGTTGTTTCTGGAACCTATTGCCGGATGGTTGGAATACGGCGAACATCCCTGGTATATCGGTATGATGATGATTGTGGTAGCAATGGATGCCATTCAAAGTATTCCGTTCGCTTATTTGCGCTATAAAAAACGCCCTATCAAGTTTGCTGCACTGAAGTTGCTGTTTATCTTCCTCAATATTGCACTCAATCTTTTCTATTATGTCATATTGGAAGGGAATGACGTGGGGTATGCCTTCCTCTTCAATCTGGTATGTACCTCTGTTGTTATGGTGTGCATGATACCGGAACTGAGGGGATTTACCTATGTGTTGGATAAAGAGTTATTGAAACGGATGCTTCGGTACTCTCTGCCGTTGGTAATTCTGGGTGTGGCAGGCATCTTGAATCAGGTGGCTGATAAGATTATCTTTCCTTTCGTTTATCCCGATGAGGCGGAAGCTACCATACAACTCGGTATTTACGGAGCTGCCAGTAAGATAGCCATGATTATGGCTATGTTTACCCAGGCATTCCGCTTCGCTTATGAACCTTTTGTATTTGGTAAGAGTAAGGAGAAAGACAGCCGTGAAATGTATGCCCAGGCTATGAAGTTCTTCATTATTTTTACCTTGCTTGCCTTTCTGGCTGTGATGTTCTACCTGGACATCCTGCGTCATGTCATCGGACGTGATTATTGGGACGGGTTACGGGTGGTGCCTATCGTCATGGCGGCGGAAATCTTTATGGGGATTTATTTCAACCTGTCCTTTTGGTACAAATTGATTGATGAGACCCGTTGGGGAGCCTATTTCTCATTGACGGGCTGTATCATCCTGATTTTGATGAATATCTTCCTGGTTCCGAAGTATGGTTATATTGCTTGTGCCTGGGCTGGGTTTACAGGATACGGCGTTGCTATGCTGCTTTCTTACTTTGTCGGTCAGAAGAAATATCCGATACAGTACGATTTGAAAGCGATAGGCATGTATGTACTTCTTGCCGCTGTGCTTTATGTAGCTGCCGAATATGTATCGATAGACAATATCTATTTGCGTATGGCATATCGTACAGTTTTGCTGTTACTGTTTATTGCGTATGTCGTTAAGCGTGATTTACCGCTGAACCAAATACCAATCCTGAACAAACTCTTAAAACACTAAATGAGCCGCATGGTAAATTGTAAATCGTCAAATTGTAAATGATATGATGGAAACACCTGAACAAAACCGGAATGTTTTTGCCATTAAAAAGTTCCTGAGCGAGTACCTTGATCTGAGGAAGGACAAGGACAATGAGCTGGAAACAGTAGACTCCATCCGCAAGGGAGTAGAGTTTAAAGGGGCTAACCTGTGGATTTTGATCTTTGCCATCTTTATGGCATCGTTGGGACTGAATGTCAACTCTACAGCTGTAATCATAGGTGCGATGTTGATTTCTCCATTGATGGGACCTATCATGGGTGTGGGGCTTTCTGTCGGTCTGAATGACTTCGAACTGATGAAGCGTTCACTGAAGAGTTTTCTGATAACCACCCTGTTCAGCGTAACTACGGCTACTATTTTCTTTCTTGTAAGCCCTGTTGCCGAAGGGCAGTCGGAGCTTCTGGCACGTACTTCACCTACAATTTATGACGTATTCATCGCATTGATGGGTGGTCTTGCCGGTGTAGTTGCCCTGTCTACAAAGGAGAAAGGAAATGTGATTCCCGGTGTTGCCATTGCTACGGCTTTGATGCCGCCGCTTTGTACGGCAGGTTACGGGTTGGCAACGGGGAATCTGGTTTATTTCCTCGGAGCATTCTATCTTTACTTCATTAATTCGGTATTCATCAGTCTTGCCACGTTTGCCGGTGTGCGTGTGATGCACTTTCAGCGTAAAGAGTTTGTGGACAAGAAGCGGGAGAAGAAAGTACGCCAATACATAATACTCATTGCCGTGCTGACTATGTGTCCGGCCGTCTACTTGACGGTAGGCATTATTCAGAGTACTTTCTATGAGAGTGCCGCCAATCGGTTTGTTGCCGAACAGCTTTCTTTTGAGAATACACAGGTATTGGATAAAAAAATCCATTATCATGGCAACAAAGACAATGAAATACGCGTGGTACTGATCGGACAAGAAGTTCCCGAAGCTTCGATTGCCATTGCCCGTAACAAGATGAAGGACTATAAGTTAGGTGAAACGAAGCTGATCGTTCTTCAGGGAATGAATAATGAAGCTGTGGATATTTCTTCTATCCGAGCTATGGTGATGGAAGATTTCTATAAAAACAGTGAGGAACGACTGGTGGAACAAACAAAGAAAATTACAGTGCTGGAACAGAGTCTGGCAAGATACAAATCTTTCGATGAATTGGGCAAAACGATCGTTCCGGAGCTAAAAGTTCTTTATCCGTCAGTGAAAACTGTTTCTATCTCTCATGCCATAGAACTGACGGTTGATTCGGTACGGACAGATACCATTACGCTTGCTGTGCTGAAGTTTGGCAAACATCCTGATGCCCATGAGAAACAGAAGATTACCGAATGGCTGAAAGCACGTACTGGAGCGAAAAAACTAAGACTGATTGCAGAATGACGCAATTGGAAAGTATATCATACTAAATTATTCAAAATGAGAGTATGCCATGAGCTAAATCTAACTAAATTCTCCTCCTTCGAGAAGGAGGAGTACCCGTAGGGGGAGGTGGTAGCTGAAGTTATAAAGGGCCTATTAATCATAAAATAAGGATTTTTTTCTTACCTACCACCCCGCCCTTTGGGCACCCCTCCTTCTCGAAGGAGGGGAACTGAGTTAGATATTTCTTATATACTCTTAACTTAAGATATAAATTGTAATTTAAACCAAGTATAGAATGAAGCTAAAGTGTATCCTAATTGTAGCTTGCAGCCTCTTCACGTTGACGGGACAGGCGGACGAAGGTATGTGGATGCTGGGAAACCTGAATAAACAGACCCGTAAGACTATGAAAGAACTCGGCCTACAAATGCCTGCCGATAGACTATATAATCCGAAGAAACCGTCGTTGAAAGATGCGGTAGTCAGCTTTGGAGGGTTTTGTTCCGGTGTGGTAGTGTCGGAAGACGGGTTGGTGTTTACCAATCATCACTGCGGCTTCAGTAGTGTGCAGCAACATTCGTCGGTGGAGCATGATTACCTGAAAGATGGTTTCGTAGCCCGTAGCCGTGCGGAGGAATTGCCTAATCCGGAGCTTTATGTTCGTTTTCTGCTTCGTACGGAAGATGTAACCAAGCGTGTGCTGGGAGTCGTTAAACCTTCGATGAACGAGATGGAACGTTCCAGTGCGGTAGACTCTATGATGATGGTAATAGGCGGTGAGGTATCCCTGAAAGACTCCACTTTGCTTGGCGTGGTAGATGCTTATTATGGAGGCAATGAGTTCTGGCTCTCCGTTTACCGCGATTTCAACGATGTGCGGCTGGTGTTTGCACCCCCTTCCTCTGTCGGTAAGTTCGGTTGGGATACGGATAATTGGGTGTGGCCTCGGCATACAGGAGATTTCTGTGTGTTTCGTATTTATGCAGACCGCAAGAACCAGCCTGCCGATTACTCCCCCGATAATGTCCCGTATCACCCTGAATATGTAGCGCCGATTTCACTGGATGGCTATAAGGAAGGCTCTTTCTGTATGACGATAGGCTATCCGGGAAGTACGGAACGTTACCTTTCTTCATTCGGTATCGAGGAAATGATGAATAACTCCAATCAGGCGCAGATTGACATCCGTGGTGTGAAGCAAGCCATCTGGAAACGTGAAATGGACAGTAAAGACAGCATACGTATTAAGTATGCTTCCAAATACGATGAAAGCTCCAATTACTGGAAGAACAGTATCGGTGTCAACCGTGCTATCCGTAAGCTGGGAATCCTGGAGAAGAAACGTGAAATGGAACAGGAAATTCGTCGATGGATACAGCAAAACCCGGACGAACGTGAGAAACTTCTTCAACTATTTACAGACCTGGAACTGAATTATAAGAACCGCCGGGAGGTAAACCGTGCACAGGCTTACTTTATCGAGTCCTTCTTATATGGACCGGAATTAGTGCAGCTTGCACTGAAGATTCTGAACTTCGATTTTGAAGGGGAGCAGAAAACAGTTATTGCCGCCTTGAAAGATATCGTTGAGCAATACTCTAATTTGGATCTGGATATAGACAAGGAAGTATTTACGGCACTGTTGAAGGAGTATCGCTCAAAAGTGGATACCACTTTCCTGCCGGAAATCTACCATACTATCGCACAGAAATATAATGGGGATGAGAAAGCTTTCGTAGATAGTCTTTATGCAAGTTCTGAGTTGACTACTCCCCGTGGTTTGAAACGCTTTCTTGAACGGGATACTACCTATCAGATTTTCGATGATCCGGCTATCTCGTTGGGCATTGATATGCTGACGATGTTGTTCGATATGAATATGCAGATGCAGGCACCTACTACGGAGATCATCCGTGGGGAACGCTTGCTGAATGGGGCTATCCGTCGGATGTATACGTCTCGTAACTTTTATCCGGATGCCAATTCCACCATGCGGCTGAGCTTTGGAACGGTATGCGGTTATACTCCCTTTGACGGAGCGGAATATGATTATTATACAACGACAAAGGGTGTCCTGGAGAAAGTGAAAGCTCATGTGGGTGATGTTGATTTTGCAGTACAGCCGGAGATACTTTCATTACTCTCTTCGGGCAATTTCGGAAGATATGCCGATGAAAAGGGCGAAATGAAGGTGTGCTTCATCTCTAATAATGACATTACGGGTGGCAATAGTGGTAGTGCGATGTTCAATTCGAAAGGTGAATTGCTGGGGTTGGCTTTCGATGGAAACTGGGAAGCTATGGGCAGTGATATTCTTTATGAACCGAAGATGCAGCGTACCATCGGGGTGGACGTGCGCTATATACTGTTTATGATTGAGAAATACGGGAAAGCAGGGAACCTGATCCAGGAATTGAATATTCTCAATTAGTGGACGGGCCCCTGCTTTTCGTGAGGGAGACAATTACTTGCTTCCGGACAAGATTCCGGTATCGGTATCCCTGTTGTTGATTCTTCTGCCTTGGCTGTTGCGCTTCTTTCCGAAGTCAAGGCTGAAGGATGCATTTACCATGAACAAAAGCCTTAAGTTCTTGGAATACGCTAACTGGCGGTAGGGAGCCGACTTTGATAAATTTTCTATTTCCTGTTCATACTTCTTGGTAAACGGGTTCAACACTCCGGCAGAAAGGCTCCATTTCTCCGTATTATATCCTGCCATGATGGTGTGCAGCTTCTCCTCTTTAGTCAGTGTTTCACCCCACAGAGTGTGGTTGCTGGTATTCATTTCTGCCATCAGTACCCAGTTCTTGTACATTGCCATCAGACTGCCTCGCAGTCCTGCATTGGTGTGTGTATGCGTGTAGGTGTTGCCATAGCTGATATAGCGGTTCAGAAACGGAGTGATTTTAATGGAGATATACTCTTTGTAAGGTCGTATTTGTATAGCTGTCTCCAGATTGATCCGGTGGAAACCTTTATGATTCTCGGTAGTGCGGACAAAATACCCGTCCTCGTAGTAGGTATTTTCCATAATCGGCTTATTGTCATAACTATATCTTCCAAATAAATCGACAGATACATACTTGCTTTGCCAACTGGCAGACAGTGTATTGGCATAGAATGTAACAGACTTTAAGTCGGGATTTCCTTTGCGTATCTGATACTTATCCATTGCTTGCGAGATGTCGTTCAGATCGGACAGGGAAGGGGCATAGCCCGACACGTATCCGTTGTATCTGAAAAACCACTTCCCGTTGATAGAGTACGACAGGCTTAAGGAAGGTTTGACTATATACTTCTCGGAAGAATACTGCTCCTGACTGTTATAAGTTCTCATGGCTCCAATCCCTACTGTGTAGTTCAGAGCTTTTATCTTTGATTGATATTCGGCAAATAGGTACGTTTCGGCCGTATTCATCGTGATTTTATTCTCTATATTACCCGAATATCTATTTTGCAAATAGGCCTGTGTATGCTTGATGCCTCCGGTAAACTTACCCGTATTGAATTGTTTTTCGTAGATACCTTCTCCAATGATGGAGTACTTCTTACCTTTGGTTTCTGAATAGATATCCGTATCGTTATTGTCATTATTAAGGGCTTTCTGAATAAAAGTCCGTTCATTCTTGCTGTCCAGATAAGAAGCCACTATATCTGCATAGATTGTCTGCTTGTTTTTCAGATTCCTCTGGTAATAGATATCCAACGAAGGGATAACTACTTTGGAGGTAGAAAGGTCGGATATGGAGTAGGAGGTGTCTCCTTCATACAATGTACTGATTCTGTCCGACATGGAACTGGGAGTATCGCTGTATTGATTTCTGAGAGCAATATTGAGAAGTTGTTTGTCATTATCCTGATAGCTGTAATTGATGTTGAAGTTAAGGTTATCATACTTTACTTTGGTAGGTTCTCCCACTTCTCTGTTCTCCTGATAAGTCTCCGGGAAGTGGAAACTTTCATCGTTTTCGCGTGTCCACTTCAGATCTCTCTGTCCCCAATATACGGTAGTGCTGAGCTCTGACTTATTGAAGTGGTATTTGGCGGCGAGATTATGTTCGCCATATCCCGTATCGGATACTCCGTTGGTGAGATCGGCAGAGATACTCCCTCCTGATTCTCTTCTCTTTACAATGTAGTTCAATACAGCTCCTGCATTTCCATAACGTGCGCCGGGATTGTCTATATATTCGATGCGGATCACATCTGTCGGGCGGATGGCAATTATTTCAGCTTGAGCCACTTCTACGCCGTTAATCCTAAGTTGCACATTGTCTCCTCCGGGAATCGTGATGCTGTTGTCTATCGGATTGATCAGGATGCGCGACAGTTGTAGATTTCTCAGTAAGGAAACTCCGTTGGAAGCGGCTTTAGTCTGCATTTCGGTCGGGAGGATAATTTGCCGGTCGGTCTTTTTGATGATGGGGCTGGCTGTGACGGTAACACCTTCCAGCATTACATTGTCGGGCGATAAGGGTAGTTCTCCCAGATTCAGATTGGCTTGCAGGTTGCGGATGGAGAGATAGGAGTTTTCATATCCAACGCATGAGATACATAAGATATAATCTCCATCGTTTACTTCTTTCAGCAGGAAGCCGCCACCGTTATCTGTGGCAACTCCGGTGATGAATGTTGAATCCTGAGTCAGCAGGCTGACATTGGCATACTCGATGTGCTGATTGTTACTCTCATCGATGATTTTCCCTGTGATTTTGTTTGCCGCCATCAGGGAGGTACATAGGAATAATACTCCTGAAATGATACTTAGTCTCTTCATTTTTCTTATTATTTTTAGTGATTATTTCTGTTCTTTGAACATGACAAAGGTAGGGGGATCGGGGGAGAAAAACGGTTTATATGTGGCACTAAATAAAGTGCAATGGATTTTGCAACTGTCTGATAATTAGAGTGCTTTGAACTGCGGTTTATAGAAAAGTTTATATCTTCCTATTTCAAGTTTATATATAAAGAAAAGTGCAAAAAATGGGATGCCGTAACTTCCGTTAATTGATAAATATCTATCTTTGCAAAGACTTAAAGCAAGAAGGAAGGACGGCATGAAAGCATTGAAACATGGTTTGATAGGTTGGGTATGCGTGTTGGCATTGGCAGCATGTGCAGAGGCCCTGCCGTCGCAACGCATCCAGATAGAAAAGGCGGAGCAGATGTTACAGCAGAATGCAGAGGAGGCGATTGCTCTGCTTCGGTCGGTGAAAGATCCCGAAATATTGCCGGATTCATTGCGGGCACGGTTTGCATTGGCTATGGGGCAAGCCCACTATAATGCGCATTGGGTGATGAATGAAGACTCTTTGCTATTATACGCTCTGGATTATTATGGGAGGCCGGACGTACGCGACACATTGCAGTTACTGCGTACCTATAAACTGGCGGCGCATTACTTCTACGATAGCGAGAGATATAAAGAAGCCACTGAGATGATGGCCGAAGGGAATCGCATTGCAGCCCTGCGTGGTGATACGGCAGCCCGTCTTGATTTGCTGCGGTCCGTAGCGAATATAGGGGAAGGTAATGATGACTTTGAAGGTCTGATACGCTTGCAGAAGCAATTGATAGCTATAGAGCCTGATTCCACCCGGCGATATTCCAATTACAACAGTCTGGCGATATCATACTACTGTGCAAATCAGAATGATTCTGCGCTGCTGGCTCTCCGTAAAGCTACCGAATGCCTGTATACATCCGCAGACTCTCTAAAGGCGTTATACTATGTGATGCGCAACTATGCTGATATATTGAGTGACTCCGGGAAGAATCAGGAAGCTATCAATTTGCAACGCCATAGTTTACAAGAGTATAAAGAGACGAAACATCCTTTCGAGTCCTTATCTTATTATGCTCTTTCACGTTATTTCCTGAATATGGGGCAGGTGGATTCCGCCCGCTACTATATACAAATGGGGGATAGTGTGCGTTCGCCCTATATTGACCAGGACTTATCGTTGGCTAACTTTTATTTGGTACAGAAAACGTTGATGAATTATATAGATAGCCGTTCTTTTACAATCCGGGATGTGGCGTTCTTCTCAAACCGGTTGTATAACAACTTTATCCGTGACCAACGGGTGATAGCCCAAAAAGGGAAGGTGCAATTGTTACTCCAACAGCAGAATATGAATCTGCAACTGGAAAAACAGAAAGAACGGACCTTCTTTGTCGGAGTGGTGGCTCTCTGTATTTTGTTGTTGCTGACTGTCGTCTGGTATTTGCAACGGAGAAAGCATTTACTCGTGGAAAAGGAAGAAGAACTGGAGGCCTTGCGCCGTCTGCTGCATGAGACGGAAGGCGATGAAAGCGGCAATAATGATAAGTTTGTCAAGAAGATGCTGCTTCAGCAGTTAGGTCTGATACGTATTGTGGCTACGAATCCCAGTTCCGATCATCAGGAGCTATTGGTACAGATGGGACGGATAGCCAATAAAGATGTAGCGGTGGATGATTTGCTGGTTTGGAGTGATTTATATAAGACTATCGACATGGTACATGATGGCTTTTATACCCGTATCAGTCAGAAGTATGGAAATATCCTGAATGAAAAGGAACTGCAACTCTGCTGTTTGTTAAAGTCGGACTTTTCGACGAAAGAGATTAGCGTGGTTATCCAGCAAAGCATACGGACGGTGTATCAACGTAAGACGGTCATACGGCAGAAATTGGACATGGCAGAAAAAGAGGATATCGTTGAATTCCTTTCTTGTAAACAGATAGGTAGATGATTGACAGTACTATCTTAGTTCTCCTCCTCCAGTCGGAGGAGGGGAACTAAGATACTCTATCCGCGTCGTCCGCGTACCTATTATGCAATTCCCCGGATGCGGTCATCAAATGCTGACAGTGCCGCCTTTGCACCTTCACCCATTGCAATTACTATCTGTTTGTAGGGAACGTTCGAGACATCTCCTGCCGCATAAACTCCCGGAAGTGTGGTGCGGCAAAAAGCGTCGATCTTGATTTCGCCTATTGGAGTCGTTTCCAGCATGTCACGGAAAGGAGCGCTATTGGCTGCCAAACCAATCTGTACGAAGATACCATCCAATGGGAAATCCCGTTCTTCACTACTTACACGATCTTTGACGCGGATAGCTGTTACCTTATCACCGTTTCCCACTACCTTTGTGGTCTGTGAAGAAGTGAAAATTTCTACATTCGGCAAGCTTTTCACCTTTTCTTGCAGTACCTGGTCAGCTTTCAGCGTATCCGCAAATTCAAAGACAGTCACTTTCCGGCAGATACCTGCCAAGTCGATGGCTGCTTCTATACCGGAGTTTCCTCCACCGATAACGGCTACGTCTTTTCCCTGATAGAACGGCCCGTCGCAATGCGGACAAAAAGCTACTCCTCTGCCTATATACTCCGTTTCACCATCCACATTCAGTTTGCGCCAGCTTGCACCGGTGGCGATGATAACACTGGGAGATATGAATACTTCACCGCCCACTACTGAAATCCTCTTTTCTTTTCCTTGAAGCTCCGCCTTCTCTATCTTACGGTCTTCAAACAAGTCGATGGGATAATGATTGATATGGCTTCTTAAATTGTCTGCCAACTGTGCACCTGTAGTCTGCGGTACGGAAATCAGGTTCTCGATTCCTACGGTTTCCTTTACCTGACCACCGACTTTTTCAGCTACAATAGCTACCCGTAATCCCTTGCGGGCTGAATAAATCGCAGCTGAGGCACCTGCCGGCCCACCGCCTAATACAAGGACATCATAAGTCCGTGAGATAGGTTCTGCATTTCCCATAGGTTCGGAGCCGAACATTTCTTCCAGCTTTTGCAGAAGTTCGCCTAAGGTGCCGCGTCCTACATGAAGCAATTTACCGTTGGCATAGACGGACGGTACGCCTTGTATTTTCAATGCATCCACTTCTTCCTGGAAAAGAGCACCGTCTATCATTTCGTGTGTGACCTGTCCGTTCAGCAAAGCCATTATATTCAGGGCCTGCACCACATCGGGGCAGTTGGTACATGTCAATGATACATAAGTCTGCAATGAAATAGGTCCTTTCAACGCCTGGATGCGTCGGCTGATGGCTTCATCAGGAAGATTTTTCCCCTTTCCATCGGCATTCAGTACTGCCAGAAGCAAAGATGTGAATTCATGACCGTTCGGTATTCCGCGGAATTTGACACCGGTTTCTTTCCCGTTTTTCAGCAAAGAGAATTCCAACTTCGGTTCTTCGGTTTCAGTTACCTCACAGGAGAGTTTATCGGAACATCCTGCTACATCTTTCAGCAACTCTGTCAGTTCCTGTGCGCTTTCGTGCCGGGGATGGCAGGTGATATGAAAAGTGTACTGCGCTTCCAGGTTTTGGAAGACGCTGCGTACTTGATTTAAAATGCTTGTTTCTAACATAACAGTCTATATTAATGTATTCCGTTGGCGGGATTAATTCGTTTCTGTACGGTTTTGAGGGAAAGTTGACGAGTTAACGAGTTGACAAGGGGACAAGGTTCCATGCGGCATAGAAGCATTGCGCAGCCCCTTGTTCCCTTGTCAACTCGTTAACTCGTTTCCTTCCTTTCTTTTTTCGATATAAACTAATCTCGCCAACGGGTACTAATGTAAGATAAAAGAGGCCCCCTCTATGTGTGCAATGGATAAAGGGGACCTCGCTAATAAAAAAGGGATGTGAACTTAAATTTTACCAACCAAATCTATACTTGGTTTCAGTGTTTCGCCGCCTTTCTTCCATTTTGCGGGACATACTTCACCGTCGTGCGTTGCAACGAACTGTGCAGCTTCTACCTTGCGGAGAAGTTCGTCGGCATTACGTCCGATGTTATTGTCCTGTATTTCGGCAATCTTGATTTTGCCTTCGGGGTTCACGACAAATGTGCCGCGGTAGGCCATACCTTCTTCTTCGATCATTACACCGAATGCGCGAGTCAGCACGCCTGTAGGGTCTGCCAGCATCGGATACTTGATCTTACGGATACTTTCGGATGCATCGTGCCATGCTTTGTGCACGAAGTGAGAGTCGGTACTTACTGAGTATACCTCTACACCCATTGCCTGGAATTGCTCGTATTTTTCAGCGATGTCCACCAGTTCGGTAGGGCATACAAACGTAAAGTCTGCGGGATAGAAGAAGAATATTGCCCACTTGCCTTTTACGTCTTCGTTAGTTACTGTTTTGAAACTTCCGTTCTGGAATGCCTGAACTTTGAATTCAGGAAGCTGAGAATTGATAATTGGTTCCATAATCTTTTTTGTTTTAAAAGGTTTAGTACTTTGTTTTTTCGATGATGCAAAAATATAGCATCTTTTGCCGATAGAACAAAAAAAACGATTGAAAAGATTTATGGGCCGATAGACGAAATCTATACAACGCATTGAGTTGCCCGCAGGGACAGCATTTCGCGGGGTACAGAGGCTTGTATTTCTTTTGTGAGTACCTCCAATAAAGTGGTTCGTATGAAATGTTCGTTGGTGATGAGAATGATCTGCCGGGTAGGAGTGGGAATGGCAAAGGGGCGCACCAACTCTTTCTGTGTATCGTTGAGCTGATCGATGGCAAGTTCAGGAATGAAGGTAACACCTTTACCGCTTTCTACCATACGCATGAATGTCTCCATGCTACCCAGATGATAAGCGATCTGGCTGGCTTGTGCCGCCTTCATCTGACAGAAGCGGACTAACTGGTCGCGGAAGCAATGTCCCTCGTCAAGCATCCAAAGCTGTTCGTCGCTGAGATCGGAGGTACGGATAATCTTATTATCGAACAGTTTGCTTTCGCGCGCGATATAAGCATAGAATTGTTCGTAGAATAAAGGTATCTGGCGGAAGTCATCCTTTTCAGGCAGGGTGGCGATGAGGCCGGCATCTATCTCTCCTTTTATAAGAGCCTGTTTGATGTCCTTCGTCTTCATCTCTGTTACGCGGATATCCAATTTAGGATATTTCTTCATCAGTTGCGGAAAGAAGCGGGGTAACAGATAAGGGGCGATGGTGGGGAGTATACCTAACTTAAAGACACCCGACAAGGAGTGCTTCTCTTCTTCAATAATATCCTTTATATGGCCTGCCTGTTCCAATACGATACGGGCTTGCTCTATTACAAGTTGTCCGACTGGAGTAGGACAGATGGGCTGTTGGCTGCGGTCGAATATCTTGGTGTCTAACTCGTCTTCCAGTTTCTGTATCATGGCACTCAGGGTGGGTTGAGTTACACGGCAATGTTCCGCGGCTTTGGCGAAATGGCGGAACTGACTAACGGCAAGAATGTATTCCAGTTGTTGTAAAGTCATGATAAATAAGGGGTTTGAACGGGTTATATAGATTCTGTCTATGCAAAGATAGAAATTATCTGTTTGACAAGCATGGGTTTCCGCCTTATCTTTGTACAAAAAACGAAGAAAGGCTGCATCTCAGCATAATCAAGCAAGCTTGCTTCTGCCTTCGATTTGCACTTTCTTTGCAACAGAAAAAAGAAAAACAGTATAAATTATTAAAACCATAGAATTATGAAGACTTTAAATTATATCAAGTTAAATGAATCGGGAGTAGCTAACGTAGTATCTGCATTGCATCAACTTTTGGCAGATTTCCAGGTATATTACACGAATCTGCGCGGTTTCCACTGGAACATCAAGGGACATGGTTTCTTCGTATTGCACGAGAAGTTTGAAAGTATGTATGACGACGCAGCCGAGAAGGTGGACGAAATTGCAGAACGTATCCTGATGCTGGGTGGTGTACCCGAAAACAAGTTCAGCGAATACCTGAAAGTTGCAAAGATCAAAGAAGTATCTGACGTGGCTTGCGGCAGCGATGCAGTCAGCAATATTCTTGAAACTTACGGATACCTCATTGGTGAGGAGAGAAAGATCATTGAACTGGCTAATGAAGCAGGCGACGACGTTACTGCCGACCTGATGACAGGCTATCTGAAAGAACAAGAAAAGATGGTTTGGATGCTGGTTGCTTTCAGCACAAAAGGATGCACAGACAAATAATATATAGGTTTAGGTGATAAATGATGGAAAAGGTGATGAAGTGGTGGAAACACTGCTTGGTCACCTTTTCTTTTGTCTTATAGTTTAGCCAGCTTACCTGCCGTTCTACATCATCATGTTCTTTCTGATGGAGAACTTGACAATCGCCATCGCCTGTATGGATGTGAGTGGAATATCCATTGGTTCATGGTGTGGATTGTAGCTCACCAGCTTGATGCAACCTTCTACCTCGGAACGGTTTATATACTTCACCGACAGGTATTCGTCGCCGTCGATGCAAAATGACACCAAGTACATTTCTCCATAAATGACGTTGCTGAAATTGCTGATTTCCTTAAAGCCCACAACATCTCCCGATTTCAAGATGGGATACATGCTGTCTCCACTGATGTAGAGCGCTCCGTCGCAGACAGGTATGTTCGGAATCTGTATCTTTCCCACCACGTGTTGCTGTTTGTTGGCAAGCAATGTTTTCAGGTTGGCGGCAGCGGTAATATCGTATAGTGGTATGCTACGGTCGTCTACCGGATCAGCCGTTTTGGGGTTATGAATCATTTCCACTTCACCCGAAACGATTTCGTCGTTGCAAAATTTGGCCTGATGTACAGGCTGTCCTTTTCCTACCAGCAGCCAGTTGTAATCTATTTCTTTCAGCTTTTCCAGCAGCAGCGGGAAATCAATTCCGTTTCGTGCAATCCAGTTACTTAGTGTGGGACGCGACACACCCAGGTAAGCAGCCAATTCTGCATCCGTTTTGAAATTCAGTACCCGCTTGGCGCGCTTCACGATGTCGGCTACATTGAATAATAAATCCTGTTCTTTCTCCATGGTTTTTATGATGTAAATATTTAGAAACGTATTTGTCGCTCATTTATATGTAGTTACCTACTTTATGAGAATTAATATCTAAAACTATTAGTTTTTTATATGGAAATCTGTTTATCTTTGTTGCGACAAAGGTAATTCCTTTGTTTTAGAATAACAAATAAATCGCATGGAATTATGGAAAACAAACATTTCAGCCTCCGGATAAGAACTCCTTCCGTAACGGATCTATAGATGCAATGCGCAGGATATATAGCTCCTGCATGTCCGATATATAGATGCAGCACATCCGGTATATAGATGCAGCACGACAGATATATAGATGCAAAAGACAAAATTCGATTATTTAATTTATATATATTTATATCATTATGAAACAAACACTTACTTCTTTCGTTCGCACTTGCCACTCCTGTCTGAGGGAACTCCCCATAGAGGCTTTTTATGTCAATCGGAAGACACTGATTCCAGACTACTGTTGTAAGGCCTGTCGCAGCGCAGCCTGCAAGAAACGCTACCTGGATTCACGCTCCGTGAATGACATACGCACGTATCCCTTGATAACCGATATCAAAGACCGCACACTCCGCATGGAACTGATTCTTCATGCCCGCCAGGTGGTGAACGAAAGCGTGGCGAGGAAGCGCAGAAGGCTGTGGGAAACAGTCGGCGAGTAATCTTAATTGTGCAATAACCCATAATTTTACCGCGGATTGCACGGGTTCACACAGGCCTAATTTAGTAAGAGTCAAAATATAAAATCTTAATCTGTGCCAATCTGTGTAATCTGTGGTGAACCAAAAAACATTAATAACCAAACAACATGTCCAGAATAAAAAAACGGGGTCTCGATTATTTTCCCCTTGATATAGATTTCCTACAGAATCGCCTGGTTCGTCGCATAATGAAACGCGAAGGCGACGGCGCGCTTGCCACCTTGGTGAGCGCATTCTCCTGCATCTATGGTGGTGAAGGCTACTATGTTCTCACCGATGCGTTCTTTTACGAAGATATCTCCGCCAACCTCTATCACCAGACCGCGGAGGACGTAAAGCGTATTCTTACACTTGCCGCTGAGTACGGCATTTTTGACGTCACGCTCTTCAGAGAGTGCGGTGTGCTGACCAGTGCCGGGATACAGAGGCAGTATCTCTTCAGTACCAAACGCCGCAAAAGTTCCGCGATAGACAACCGCTTCAATCTCATCACTGACGAACAGGAAGATGATGACGCCGGGAAACAGGAAGAGGCTGCCGGGCTATTTCCCGAAACTTCAGGGAGCGAAACGGAAGTTTCCGCTGCACTTCCCGAAGTCTCCACTACGCTTCCCGAAAGCGCAATGGGTACTTCCCAAAATGTAACATTAATCCCCGAAAATGTTGCATCCGGTACACATAGCATAGCACAGAATAGCATAGCACAGCAAAGCATAGCACAGCGGAGCATAGAATACTCCCTCCTCAATAGTTCCCCCTCGGGGAGAACTCAGGACGCGGACCGGGAGTCCGCGGAGGGGGACGGAGAGGAGGAGAATTTTCTTTCTTCACCTGCGACTCCCGCTTCACTTGCAGCCTTTGCTACTTTTACAGCCCCTGCTGCTTTTGTGGTTCCTGTTTCATCTGCGGTTCCTGTGTCATCGGTAGCTCACGCCTCCTCGGCAGTCCCGCCGTCAGTGCCTCCTGCTTCCTCGGTAGTCCCTTTGCGCCATCCCCGCAAGGAGTGGACAGATGAGGATATTTGCCGGATGCAACCGCCCCCGGATGGGGTGAACCGCAATCTTGACGGGTTGCTCTTCAATCTCCGCCAGTTACGGATCTCCCCTCCGGAACAACGCGCCATCATCCTCAAAAGCAACTTCGGCGCCATCGGCCATCCCATGTGGAAAGGTTTCTCGACGATACGCGAAAGCTGTGGGAAGATACGTCAGCCGGGAAGGTTTTTGCTGAGTTTATGCAATAAAACAGGTGTTCACGAGGAGTAAATGATACACTTGCATTTTATGATAAAAACGAAGATTTTTATTTCTCCGGTTATGATATAAGGCTTATATTTGCAGTGTGATTAAGCTTAAGACACGAAACTAAATTATTCTATTAATGAAAATAAAACTATTCTCTGATTATGGCAGTATTGTATAAAACAGTCCAATCTATATTGGCAAACAAGGAAGGAGTTAAAGTATTTTATCCTCGCGTGGTTCTGAAAGGACACGTCTCCACCGACCAGATCGCCCGTGAAATATCGGAATACTCTTCTCTGAGCAAGGGTGACACGAAAAACGTTATCGACAACCTGGTGCGTGTATTGACCACCCACCTTCAATCTTCCGAGAGTGTGACTCTGGATGGCTTCGGCACGTTCCGCATGGCTATGAAGACCAACGGCAAAGGTGTGGAAAGCGCCGACAAGGTATCGGCTGCACAAGCCACAATGACCGTGCGTTTTCTGCCCTGCTACACGAAGAATCTTGACCGTACGACGGCGACCCGCTCCATGGTGACCGGCGTGAAATGTATTCCTTACGAAACAAGTCAGGCAGGAGGCTCCGGCAGCGGTGATGGTTCCGGTAGCGGTTCCGGAGGCGGCGGTCTGGACGAGAATCCGTTAGGATAAGGACGTTGAACGCAGAGGTGCGGAGGCGCAGAGGGCTTCCCGGGTATCAGATTTAAACAGGCGCTGTGTGGCTCCGTACTGGAAACTGACTAAACTATTCATTTTTAACGACTAAACGACTTTATTACTCACAGGGCAGCTTATTGCCCGCCGGACTTATTATTCACTAAACTAATTTCATTCAACTTATGAGAAGTATCAACATGATTGTAGTGCATTGTAGCGCTACCCGGGCAGACTGTGCCCTTACCACAGAAGATTTGGAAACCATTCATCGCCGGCGCGGCTTCCGCGGTATCGGCTATCACTATTACATTCACCGGGACGGTACGGTTGTCAACACCCGTGCTTTGGAACTCGTAGGTGCGCATGCCAAGGGACACAATGCTCACTCGATAGGTATCTGCTACGAAGGCGGACTGGATGTCCAAGGGTGTCCTGCCGATACCCGCACGCCTGAGCAGTGCTCGGCGCTCCGGTTACTTGTGCATCAACTTCTGAAACGCTTTCGGAACAATATCCGTATTTGCGGGCATCGTGATCTCAGTCCGGATCGGAACGGTGACGGGGTGGTGGAACCGGAGGAATGGGTGAAGGAGTGTCCGTGCTTCGAGGTAAGCAAGGCGCTGTGAGGTATTGAAACATGAAAATTAAAGGATGCCGAAAGGAGGTGTTGAATTATGGCAATTAAGAAATCCGTTTGGGATATGATCCTGAAGTTGGTTATCGCAGTGATTTCCGCGGCTGCGGGCGTGCTGGGGGCTAATGCGATGACGCTATAAGAGTGATTTCGCCTCACTTCCGCCATTCTGAGCATTATTCTCCCCTCTTTACTCTCCTGTTAACGGGGGAGAATAATGTCAGTATGGCGGAAGTCTCAATCTATAAACTAATTATAACTATCTATTTTAAAAGAAAAATAATCAATCAATGAAACAACTATTATTATCTCTTGTTTTTTGTGGACTGGCTCTAAGCACCCATGCCCAAAATAGCGGACAAGACTCTTATGTCAAATTCCAGGCTCCTACGGTAGCTTCGTTTATGAAGTACATAGATCATCCTGTGGGGCTTTTCCACGGTAATCCGGAAATCTCACATACACTTTATACGTTAAAGGACGGCGCAGTGGAACTTCCAATCACCTTGCAATACAACGCTTCGGGCATCAAAGTAACAGAAGAAGCGAGCCAAGTAGGTCTTGGTTGGAACTTGAGTGCCGGCGGCATGATTGTGCAAAATGCTGTGGGCAAATTGGATAAGGAAGAGGATTATAACATCACTTATATCAGCGATTATCCGCAAGGAAGCTTTCCTGCATATACAAATTCATTTAGTCGTCTGGGTGATATACGAAAGTATGAAACTTACTATAAAAAAGCAATAGAATCTCGTCTGCAACCCGATATATTTTACTTTTCTTTTCCCGGTGGAAGTGGCAAATTCTTTATTGACTACCGCGATGGTAGCGCACATCAGATAGACGCCAGTCGGCCGCTGAAGATAGAAAACATGGGCGGCTATGAGCAGTGGCAAATTACTACAGAAGATGGCACACAGCACCTTTTCAATGCTCTCCCTAACGACTGGCAAGAAGGAGATGGCGCAATGAACCTTGTAGCTCGTACTTTCCTTCTGGACAGTTCTGAATACCCTAACGGGCAAGTTGTTGGATATGAGTACGAAACAAGGGACAACATGACTTTCAGCAGGTCGGAGAATGGCGAACATATCGTTCAGAGGTGTGGAAGCTTGGTAGCTGATATGCAATGCGGCATTCCCCCTAAGGTGACTGTTTGGAAAACTCAATCGAAAGAAGTTCTACTGAAATCCATTACTACCGACAACTATATTACGGAGTTCAAGATGAGCGATCGAATCGATTTGTCAACCAGCCAGAAATTAGATACGATTGTGATAAAGGCCCGTTCTGCTTCTCAATGGGGCAGTCCCGAACGTAAGATATGCTTCGGTTACAGTTATTTTGAGTCTGCAGTGGGCGGTAACACCTGGCTTGCTCCCTATATGAATACGGGTGATTTCTTTAAACCGAACCACTTGAACAAGCGCCTGAAACTGGATACCGTGTATGAAGTAGACGCATCGGGTAAAAAGACAAATCAACTTTCGTTTGACTATAACAACCCTACCGGTCTTCCTCCCAAGACTTCTTTTGCGGTAGATTATTGGGGGTACTACAATGGGCAGACAAACAATAAGTATATGATACCGGACTTTACCAATTTGCATTGGGAGCGGAACACTTCCGCTGCACTGCATCAAGTCGGCTATGTAGGAAACCGTGCCTGCAATCCCGCATGCTTGTATAACGGTATGCTGAAGAGCGTACAGTATGCCACTGGTGGCATGACGACTTACAGTTATGAACCACATGAATATCAAAGCGATCGGTTTGTGCCTACTTGTGATGAGAGGCGACTGTTGAGTTTCAGTGATGCTCAGTCTATATTGAGCTTGCGCGACCGCAATGTACCGACAGACAAGACTAACGGTTATTTTAGAGTGAATATCGGCGATAAAGTAAGAGTCAGCTTACGTATATTCAATGGATTGAATACTTGGAGTGAAATGGCAGGAAGTAACTATGCGCTACTGTTTACTCCCGTCGGTGGTGCGATGAGAACCTTTCATGCGGAAACTTTTGATCTAAGCAATGTATCAGAACCCTATCTCAACAGGGCGTATGAATTTACTGCGCAAGAAGCGGGAAGTTTTCACTTCATAATTTCACTTCCCAATGCTTTGGGAGACCAAAGCGACATGCATTCAAAACATGCCGATTTTACAGGAGATGTGTATGTGGTAAACTCTTTAATAGAGACGCGCGGTTATAATCGCGGTGGTGGCGTACGTGTTACGTCAGTGAACCATTTTGAAACTTCCAGCATGTCCGTCCCTCCTGTATTGAGCTGCACTTATAAATATCCCACTACCGGAGGGGTATTGTTCACGCCGCTTGCCTTTCATCGTGAGTATAAAAATCTGAATTATTATCAAGCGACATACACGAATGGGCATGAGAATGGTAACTATGGATCCAACGGCATTGAATTGAGCCTGTCAAGCAACAATTTTCACTCGGCTCCTTATTCCACCGTAGGAGCAGCCGTCTGTTATCCCAGCGTAACGGTACGCAAAACACGTTTTGGCACTTCGCAGGGGTATATCATCCATACTTTTCGTATAGCCAATGAGATTTCCACAGAGTGTTCCTACCAATTGCCTGAAGTAGGCAGTGGTCAACCTCTCTCCACCGAATACTATAGCGAAAACGATACTTTGTTGAAATCGGAGAGTTACCATTATGGTGTAGTACAAAAGCACTTCTATTCGGGTGTTACTATTATGGATCAATTCAATCGAAGTCCCAAGTTTTATACAACGGGAGGTTATTATCTTGTACGAATGGTAGGAGGATTTGTATATGACGATTATTGGGGACGTTACATATCCTTGATTTACGGTATCAAGAGCCAAAGTCATTTACTCAAATCGAAAACTGTTTATCAAGATGGTGTAACCACTACCACCACCTATGAGTATGATGAGCATTGCCAGCTCAAAAAAGAGAGTGTGACGGGCAGTGATGGTAAAGTACTCAGCACATGCTACACCTATCCGTATGATTTCAACTTTGCCCCCTACACCACGATGGCTGCTAAGAACTTCTTGGCCTATCCGGTGGAGGTGAAACAACTGGTGAATGGCAAATTGGCAAATGGCAAGTTGACACAATATGGAATTTTCGGTAACAAATACCTGCCCAAATCGGTGACTCGCAGTAAAATAGCTGGTTTGGTGAATGATGTGGTTACCTTCTCCTCTTCAGGGGCATCAAGCGCATATTACCCGGTTGCGGATGTCACATTCCTGAAATATGACACTTACGGCAATCCGATACATATCAACGTAAAGCGTGAAGACATTATCTACATTTGGGGATATGCATACCAATATCCGATAGCGGAAATTCGCAAAAGTAGCTATAACGCTGTACAGTCGGCCTTGGGACGCACTCCTGAAAGTCTCTCCTCAATGGTGGTTCCATCCGCTTTGGTAACGGCATTGCGTACCAAGCTATTTGAAACACCAGTCACGACTTACACCTATACGCCGTTACTGGGCATGAAAACGATGACTACCCCAAATGGCGAAGTGACAAGCTTTGAATACGACAGTTTCGGTCGTCTGAATAAGATACTGGATAATGACATGAAAACAGTAGAAGAATATGATTATCACTATAAGAACTAAGACATTATGAAACGATTTATAGTATTATTAATTTCAATGATAGCCGCTTGCACCGTCAGTGCGCAAGTCAGCACACAGAATTATATCTGCAGCCGCAAGATGTTGAACAATACAGGTAGTTCTCACGTAGACGACATCAGCTACTTTGATGGCTTGGGACGACCATTTCAGTCGGTGAATAAGACTGTACAGAACAATGTAACGAAGCAACGCCTGGCAACGCTTCTGGAATATGATTATTACGGTCGCGAAACGAACATGTGGCTTCCGACATCCGTTATGGCTGACTATGTGGAGGTAAACACTTTCAGGAATACAGCTGTAGGAAGCAGCGGTTACAATGATAGTTATCCTTACAGCCAATCCATTTACGAAGCTTCTCCGCTAAACCGTCCATTACAACAGTACGGGGCAGGCAAACTGTGGCACAGTAACAATCGCGCGGTAAGGACAGAGTATCTGGTCAATGCTTCCGATAGTGACCGAGCGTGCAAATTTTATACGGTGAACGGTACTTCTTTAAGTGGAGGCACCGAATTCTATGCCGCCAATCTACTGAATGTAATCAAGACTACGGATGAGGGCAACAACGTGAGTTACACCTTCACTGATAAGCTGGGGCGTATCGTATTGACCCGCCAGATGAATGGAACGGAGGCACATGACACCTACTACGTCTACAACGATAAAGGAAATCTCTGCTTCGTACTTCAACCGATGTATCAGACGACGGCTGACATCGAATTATATGCTTTCGAGTACAAATATGATGGTCACGGAAATTGCATCTGGAAGAAGCTGCCCGGAGCGGAATATATAGAATATGTGTACGATAATTATGACCGGATGACTTACTCGCAGGACGGGAATCAACGCAAAAACAATCGATGGATGTACTATCAGTACGATGCGATGGGGCGACCATCAGGTCAAGGAGAGTGTACGGAAAAGAATCGTGATTCCAATCCGGTGCAGCATATTAGAAGCTATTATGATGGCTATTATATACTAAGCCAAAGTGGTTTCAACAACCCCGATTTTCCCAAAGGAAATACTTCCTATATCAAAGGTCGCTTGGCAGGTAGCATCATAAGTGTGCTGGGTAGCGGCAGTAAGATTTATATTGCCTATTTCTACGATATCAAAGGGCGCGTAATGCAGGAGACACGTAGCAATTTGCTCGGAGGTCATGATGTGACAATTACCACTTATACATTTACCGATAAACCTGCCACAGTAACTCACATACATACGGCAAGCGGTAAGAACACATGGATAGAAGTATATACTTATTCCTACGACCATGCTGACAGAATCAGTAAGGTACAACACACGCTTGGTGGAACTACAATTACTTTGTATGATGCTACGTACGACGATCTTGGCCGTTTAAAGACCAAGTCCTTGCATGGCTCTACCACGAATAAGCTGACTTACACCTACAATCTGCGCGGTTGGTTGACAGGGATCACCGGTACCCGCCTCACTCAGAATCTGTACTACAATACAGGTGTCGGCACAGCGAAGTATAACGGCAGCATCAGCAGCATGACGTGGAAGGCGGGTAATGAAAGCACTGTGAGAGGTTACAAGTTCACTTACGACGGTCTGGATCGCCTGCTGAATGGTACTTATGGAGAGGGTGAGCAACTCAACAGCAATTCCGGCCGATATTCTGAAAATGTGACCGGCTATGACAAGAATGGCAACATCACCGGTCTGGAACGTTATGGTCGTAGCGGTTCTTCTTCTTACGGTATGTGCGATGCCTTAACCTACACGCTGAATGGCAACCAGATGATCCGTGTGGACGACCAGGTGTCCATCGGTGCAGGTAATGATGAAACGGACTTTAAGGATGCCGTGAAGCAGGCGAACGAGTATACTTACGATGCCAACGGTAATTTAACTAAAGATTTAAACAAGGGAATAACAGGAATTACGTATAATTGTTTAAATTTGCCCAATGCAGTAACATTCAGTGACGGCAGTACTATTACTTATATTTACAGTGCGGATGGTACAAAACTTCGTACGGTTCATAAGATAGGAAGTGTCACCACCACTACTGATTACTGTGGTAATGTGATCTATGAAAACAATACTGCCAAACTGCTGTTGACAGGAGAAGGATATATCTCTTTGAGTGATAAGAAGTATCACTATTATTTGCAGGATCATCAGGGGAACAATCGGGTAGTGGCTGATAAAGATGGCAATGTGGAGGAGACGAATCATTACTATCCCTTTGGCGGTGTGTTTGCTTCATCTCAGAATGTTCAACCTTACAAGTACAACGGCAAGGAGCTTGATACAAAGAAGGGACTGAACTGGTATGATTATGGAGCGAGAGAGTATGATGCGGTGCTGGGAAGGTTTACGACGATGGATCCGATGGCGGAGAAGTATTATGCAGTGAGTCCATATACATATTGCGTCAATAATCCAATAAAATTTGTGGATCCAACGGGTATGTTGACGGAATCTCCTCAAACTGGAAGTATAAGGCTATCTTTTTGGGATAAAATAAAGAATGCATTTAATGATTTATTCTCTTTTACTGTAGATATCAGCTCAGAAGAAGCAAAACAAAAAACAGCGCAGAAGTATAACCGGCAAATGTCTACATTACAGTCTTTAAATGATGGCGTAGAGGCGGTGAATACAGTGATGTCTATAGTAAATCCTGTTGCGTCAGTTGCTGAATTGGCTGCGAATATTCAAGGAGAAAATACAAAAGGAATTGTTCTAGCAGGGGCAATGGTCGCTTTAGATGTAGCTACAGGAGGAAAAGGAAAAGGGGCAAAAGAAACCTTTAAAACCTTATCTGAGTTGGGGTTAAGAAATGGAGCGAGAGTTACGTCTAATAAAGCTCTGGAACTAGGGGAACAGTTCTTAGGAAAAGGTTATAAAGAAGTCGTATCCGGCAGTGGCAGATATGTTTCTGCGGATGGAACCCGAGTTTTTAGGATGGGAACAAGTGATATTACTGGAGCTCATGCGGGCGGTTCGCACGTAAATTTTGAGACACTTATCCCTAATCCCAATAAACCAGGGAAAATGATGGTGGATAAAGATTTACATATTTATTTAATAGAATAATATATATATTATGAATATCTTATTAAACATTTCTGATCAAGTAGTTGAAAATGGATTAAAAAATGACTGGGAAAATGGATTTATTATCAAAACCAAATATGAGAATGATCAATTTAATGTGATAGCAAATAAAGAAGGATTAATATCTCTTGCCAAACAGTTATTAGCACTAGCTCAAGATACAGTACCTTCTGGCCAACATTTTCACTATGATGATTACAATTCGTTGGAAGATGGTTCTACTGAGTTGATAATACAAAAGATGTAGTTCCTATCTGGACAGTGTGGATGTTGAAAAGCTCCACACTGTTCACAAAATAGGCAGCACTTATTATCTGAAGAACCATCAGGTGAGTAACTGGGTAGTGACGGATAAAAATGGCAATGCGGAAGAAGCGAACTATTAGTTTCCTTTTGGTGGTATTGCCAAAAGCATCGGGAATATTAAGCCTTACAAGTAAAATGGCAAGGAACTTGATACAAAGAAGGGACTGAACTGGTATGATTATGGGGCGAGACATTATGATGCAGCAATAGGAAGGTTTACAACTATGGATAGATTTGCAGAGAAATATTATTCGATGTCACCATATCAGTATGGAGGAAATAATCCAGTTGGTAATATTGATGTGAATGGAGATAGTATAGTCATTAGCCCCAATCCCAATGGATTAATTGATCATATAAAATCAAGATTCGGTTACGATACAAAGTTCCAAAAAACTGTAAAAGCTGATTTAGCACAATTGAAGAAAGATGATAAAACTGTTGCTCAAATAATTTTAAAATTAGAGGACAGTGAAAATATTCATCAAATTACAATGGTGGAGGATAGAAGAAAAGGTAACTTAACAGAAGTTGATAAAGAGAAAGCTGCCAAGGGAATTTCACAAGGCACTACTGTTAGATACGATCCCTATACTCAAATAGAACCTAGCGGAGAGAAAAGAACTCCGAGGGTAGGACTAAGTCATGAGTTGCAACATTCTTATGATGCAGATCAAGGAACAATGACTAGGGAAATAACAGAGAATGGTGTCTTGTTGATTGAAGTACGTGCAATCAATACAGAAAATAAAATAAGAATGAAAACAGGAGATCCTAAAAGAACCAAATATGGAAGAAGAGAAGTGCCTAAAATACTATTGGAGTAAAATTATTCTAATTACTGGAATTGCCTTTATTCTTACTGCATGTATGTATATAAATAGGAAATCCAAAGAACAACATGCAAAAGAAAATGGTAATGAGCCTTATAAAGCTCTAAGTGTAAAATACCAAGATTCTATTTATCGTATGGTATTAAGATCAAATGACATTGTCTTAAAAATGAAATATCCAGATGAATTTTTACGAACTTTAAAAGATTCAGGCGTTTTAAACATTGATAGTGCAACTTTTTATGAATTAAGAAAAGATATAGTAACACCTCAACCTCTAATAGATTCGATCTTTAAAGGAAATGTTGATACTCTACTTTCTCACTTTTTTGATGATAATGGTTTTATTGCCTTTGAATTATCATATGATGAAGAAAAATACCTAATTGATATTTTATATCGAAATAAAATTCTTGTAAATATTGCTTGTGAATCAGGATATTTATATATTGACAACTGATCTCGTTCGATTGGATATTCTATTCGATTGTATCAAGTCTTAGAATTTTTAATCTGCAAATCTTACATATCCCTGACCTTTACTATAAATAATTAGTCTGGTCAGGGGCTATTTCTTAGTGATTTTTTGACTTAAAAGCTTACTCTAATGTCAAAACGATTAGGATATGACTATTAAATTCTTATTTGTTTTTTATTGGCTATGATTCCTCCATTATGATAGCTATTATTATATATTAAGTTGTAGCGGTTCTTCTTCTTACGGTATGTGCGATGCCTTAACCTACACGCTGAATGG
>OGKG01001544.1_pt1 | contig 27331 bp, 21 predicted proteins | sample 1572201 | NCBI WGS metagenome assembly OGKG01 (sample SAMEA2582146, study PRJEB24529) | metagenome | biome: Human gut stool | place: China | collected 2011 | reverse complement strand
CCCTTATATCACCGTCCTAAAGGACGGTGTTTTACGGGTCGGTCTGATAAAAAAGCTCCGGATTTCTCCGGAGCAAGAGGTAATTAGCTAGTTTATTTTTTTAGGAGTTACTTGATGTAGTCGGCAGCGCTCTTGCCGGCGATGCGTCCGAAGGTAATGATGTCAGCGACTGCGTTTCCGCCAATTCTATTGCCGCCGTGAACACCGCCTGTGACTTCACCTGCGGCGAACAATCCGGGAACCGGCTTAGCAGTAACGCCAATGACTTCGGCCTTCTTGTTAATCCTCAAGCCGCCCATGGTGTGGTGAATAGCCGGAGTGATCTGAATGGCATAGATCGGAAATACGTTGTTAGGCGTAATCATTTCCGGGCGTCCGAAAGCTTCATCTTTCTTCGTTTCATAGGCCTTAGCATATTGTTCCATCGTGGCTTTTAAGTTGGCAGCCGGAACACCGATGACTTTTGCTAATTCTTCAACATTGTTGCCCTTTACGGCCAGTCCTTGCTGAATGTAACCTTGAGCAAGCTTGTTCTTTTGTACTAAAGCGTTGTCAATCAGAACCCAAGCTTTTCCGGTAGGTTGAGCTAAAACGCCGGCTGCAACGATATCTCTCGGCAGAAGTTCATTGATGAAACGTTTGCCATCCTGATTGACCAAGTAAGCACCGCGGCCGCGCATGGATTCAGAAATCAAAATGCCTTTAACCGGAACAACTGTCGGATGGGCTTGGATTTCGCGCATATCAACCAGTGTGGCTCCTGCCTTAAGACCTAAGTCGATGCCTTCACCTAAAGCTCCCGGGTGATTAGTGGTTGCAAAGCCTTTGTATTCCGGTCTGAGAGACTCAATCATCTTAGCATTTGCGCCGCAACCTCCGGTTGCCAACACGACGGCTTTAGAATCGATTGTGTATTCTTTCTTATCCTTACCGATTACTTTTACGCCTGCTACTTTACCGTCTTTAACAATGACTTCAGTTACTTTATTAGAAGGACGAATTTCGATGCCCGGAATGCTCTTGGCTGTCTTGTAGAAGAGTTTCATGATGTGGGCGCCGACAGCAGAACCGTCACAAGGACCATGACCGCGGGCGACGGATTGACCGCCGCCTCTGCCCATTCTATGGCAGAAATCTGCACCGAGAGAAAGCATCCAGGCTTCAGCTTCTTTAGCATTTTCTCCGAGAGCTAATGTCAATTCCGGATTGTTGAGGTAATGGCCGCCTTTTTGAGCATCCAATGACATGGTCATAGCGCTGTCATGAGTAATGCCGTGTTCAAGCTGCTGAAGTGTTCTTGCAGCATTCATGCCGCCTTCCGCACGGTTGGTGTTGCCGCCGATGATTGGCATTTTTTCAAGCATAATTACTTTCTTGCCTGCTTGGGCAGCTGTAAGAGCAGCAGACATACCGGCGCCGCCTGAACCGACAACAACCAAGTCAGTTTCTTCGGCAAACGCAAAAGAGCTAAGTGCAATTGTGCACAGGGAAGCGATTAAAAGACGTTTCATTATTTTCTCCTTGGAAGATTCATCGTTATCTCGATGATTGAATTTTTTCATGAAGAGGTACTTAAGTACCTTGATCTAGGTCAATGAATGTTTAATTAATCTTGTTCGCACAAAATTTAGATGAGAAGAGGAAGGAAAAAGGAGATGCAGAAGGAAAGGAGAGAAGCGAGCAGTCTCCGGCGATAGTGGAAATTAGATAAATTGAGATAACGGAAAGCTAGAGCAAAAATGACTAACTTTTTGAATTTGTGTTGAAAATTCTTGCAGTCAATTAGTCAACCAATTGCTTTTATTGCCGGTAATGTCTTAAAAAGAAAACGGCCGGCAAAGCCGGCCTGTTGAGAACTATCTAAGGACTAGATAGATTCTTTTTCCATGTTAATTGCACCGCATGGGCATTCAGAAGAACAAATGCCGCAGCCTTTGCAATAGTCATAGTTGAAGATATAAGGAACGTTGTCGTCACCGGTCTTAATAACAGCGTTGTCCGGGCAGACACCGTAGCAGTTATCACACTGCAGACAGTTACCGCAGGACATGCAGCGTCTGGCTTCAAACAAGGCATTCTCTTCGGTCAAGCCATGCTGAACTTCATCGAAGGTGTTCTGACGGCGAACCATGTCAAGCATCGGACGTACAGTCTTAGGAGCGTCAGAGTAATACCAAGTGTTGAGCTGGTCGAAAGTAACAATCTGATGTTTCGGAGGAACAACAACTTCTTTGCCGTTCAAGAAAGCATCAATAGCTCTGGCAGCTTTATAGCCGTGACCGATAGCAACGGTAACGTTTCTTTCACCCGGAACCATGTCGCCGCCGGCATAAATGCCTTTAACGCCGGTAAACATGTTGGAGTCAACAATGACGCTGCCGTTTTCAATCTTCAAGCCTTCTACGGATTTCAGCAATCCTAAGTCAACGTTTTGACCTAAAGCTAAAACTACAGCATCAGCCTTAACGGTTTCAAACTCACCGGTAGGCTGCGGATGGCCGTTTTCATCTAGCTTCATCTTTTCGATCTTGATTTCCTGACCGCTGTCTACTTCGGAAATGGTTGACAACCACTTGACGGAAACGCCTTCCTGTAAAGCTTCTTCAACTTCAAAGTCATGGGCTGGCATCTTGTCGCGTGTACGGCGATAGATGATGAGAGGTTCAGCACCCAATCTCTTAGCGGAACGAGCTACGTCGATAGCAGTGTTGCCGCCGCCGTAAACAACGACCTTACGGCCGAGCAGAGGTTCTCCTTCGCCTTCCATGCTTCTAAGAACAGAAACGGCATCAAGCATGTGCTTGGCGTCTCCGCCCGGGATATAAGCACGTTTTGCAAGGTTAGCACCAACCCCGAGGAACACGGCATCATAGCCGTTGTTCTTCATTTCGTCGTTTACATCCATGACGGTAGTGTTAAGTTCGAGCTTAACGCCGAGGTCAAGAATTCTTTGGATTTCTTTATCCAAAACGTGTCTTGGAAGACGATATTTAGGAATACCGTATCTCATCATGCCGCCAGCTTGCGGACTGCCTTCCTTAATAGTGACGTCATGTCCTTTTAAGGCCAATTGGTAAGCAGCTGAAAGGCTGGCAGGGCCGGAGCCGACCACCAAAACTTTCTTGCCGGAAAGTTTCTTAGGTTTAACGAAAGCGTATCCGTTTTCAATAGCATGGTCGCCAAGGAAGCGTTCAACGGAGTTAATACCGACGGACTCATCCAAGCATCCTCTGTTGCATGCGCCTTCACAAGTGTGATAACAAACACGGCCCATACATGCTGGAAGAGGGTTGCGTTTTGTCAAATGACGCCAAGCTTTTTCATAGTTGCCGCTTTCGGAATAGAAAAGCCAGCCTTGAATATCTTCGCCTGCAGGACATTGATTGTTGCAAGGAGGAAGCTTATGAACATAAGCCGGGCGCAATGTTCTCCAGCTGCCGGTTCTGTTTTCCAGAGAGCTTCCGACATCAAGAGTAATAGCAAAAGGTTTTTTCACGATTTATCTCTCCTCGTTATAGTCTGTCTGCGCGTTCGTCAGCCTGAACTGCCGGAGGCATTGGTTCGCCTCTTTCATCACCAAGAAGACCGAAGCGGCGAATGTTTCTTTCTGCAATTGCTTTAATTCTGATCAAGGCGCTTTGATCGGCCTTCGGTCCGAATAAGTGAGCGTAGCGTTTCTGCAGCTTCATGTAGTCTTCGACAGGAGCAAGTTTTCTGATCTTAGTTACGTGAGTAATCTCGCCGTATTCAGCTTCGAAGACCGGGAACAAGCCGGATTCTTGTGCCAAGCGGGCAAGTTTAACGGTGTCTTTAGAGGCAGCTCCCCAGCCGAGAGGGCATGGTACCAGTACGTGAATATAGCGGGCACCGTGGAAAGTCATCGCTTTCTTAACTTTTCTTTCTAAGTCGCGAAGGTCGGCGATGCTGGCCGTAGCGACGTAAGGAATACCGTGAGCCATAGCAATCAGCGGAACTTCTTTACCTTGACCGAAAGCGTTACCCGGATGAGAGCCGACGATCTGTGTTGTTGCAGTACGGACAGCCGGAGGGGTTGCGGAAGATCTCTGGACTCCGGTGTTCATATAGCCTTCGTTGTCGTAGCAGACATAAAGGACATCGTCGTTTCTTTCGAACATGCCGGATAAGCAGCCGAAGCCGATATCGGTCGTACCGCCGTCACCGCCTTGAGCAAGGACACGAACTAAAGGACCGCCGTTCTTTTTGGCTTTAACGCGCATAGCTGCGGCCATACCTGTACCGACAGCAGCAGTGTTGCCGAAAAGAGAGTGGAACCATGGAAGCTGCCAGCTCGTTTCCGGATAAGGAGTAGAGAATACTTCCAAGCAGCCTGTAGCGTTAGCGGCAATCAAATTGCCGTCAGTTGCCTTCATCGCTGCGTCAACCGTATAACGTGCGCCGAGTGCTTCGCCGCATCCCTGACAAGCTCTGTGGCCGGAGTTCAAGGAGTTGAAGCGTTCAATATTCGCCTGTCCGGATCTTTGAGAAGGATCCAACAAACGGTTGCCGACGGTAAAAGTGCCGGTCTGATAGAACTTAATTTGATGTTCGCTCATTAGATGCCTCCTTTATGGATGCTGACGGAGTCACGAACTACTGCTTCAGCAAGAGGTCCTGTGTGACGATCTTCTTTTTCGCGTTTCAATTGTTTTTCAACGACTTCTTTATCCAAATCCAAGAAATAAAGCTCTTCAAGTTCGCCGTTTATAGCTTTATTGAAGACGTCTTTAAGTCCTTTCTTTGTAATCGGACGGCCGCCTAAGCCGGCAATGACGGAGAAAATGTCTAAGTCCATCTTACGGGTGGCACGAATGACGTCATCAGTGACGACACCGCCGATTCCAACCTGCAAGGCGCGGTCGATGACAACAACTTTCTTTGCTCCTTTAAGGAGTTCAGCAAGTTGTTTATCCGGGAACGGACGATAGGATTTAATGCCGATTAAACCAACCTTCTTGCCTTCCTTTTCCATCTCATCGATAGTGTCTTTAATCGTACCGATGACGGAGCCTAAGGCCAGAACAATGGTATCTGCACCTTCAATCTTGTACGGGCTCAACAAACCGCCGGATTTACGTCCGAAGGCCTTTTCAAACTCTTCGGAAGCTTTTTCAATAGTTTGCAGAGCTTCAATAGTGTGGTGATGGAACAAGTAGCGAACTTCTGTAAAAGCTTCGGGACCTACCATCGCACCGATGGAGACCGGGTGATTTACATCAAGCTTCTGTCTCGGATCGTACGGAGGCAGATAAGCGTCCACTTCTTCTTGTGTAGGAATGTCCATTCTTTCATAAGCATGGGTCAAGACGAAACCGTCCATGCAGACCATGATTGGAATGGATAGTTCTTCGGCAATCTTGAATGCCTGGATGTGCATATCAACGGCTTCTTGATTGTCTTCTGCAAAAATTTGGAGCCAGCCGCTGTCTCGTTGAGATAAAGAGTCAGAGTGGTCATTCCAAATGTTGATAGGTGCGCCGATTGAGCGGGATGCAACGGTCATCACGATTGGAAGTCCCAAGCCGGATGCGTTGTACACAGCTTCTGCCATGAACAGCAGTCCCTGAGATGCAGTAGCGGTGTAAGAACGTGCGCCTGCAACGGAAGAACCGATGGCCACACTCATTGCAGCAAACTCGCTTTCAACGTTGATGAATTCGCAGTCTTGCAGCTTACCGCTTCCGGTTAATGCGCCGAGGGCTTCAACAATGTGAGTCTGCGGGGAAATAGGGTAGGCGCAAATAACTTCCGGACGGCAGAGTGCAATTGCCTGGGCGACGCCTTGAGAACCTTGAATTTGCTTAAGCATTCTTAGGCCTCCTTCATTTTCTTTTTAGCTTCAAGAACAAAGTTATAAGCATCGGCGGCCACAAGACCGTTAGCTTCAGCAACTTTGCCTTTGTATTTAGTTTTGAATGCTTCCTGAATGCTTTCGAGCTTCAATTTGCCGGTAAGAGCTGCAAACCCGGCAAGCATAGCTGCACCAGGAAGAGGACGTTTGATGTGCTTCATTGCATATTCCGTCGCCGGAAGAGTAATAAGGTGACCCTTAGGCAGCTTGGCTGCCAAGTCTTCCAGGCCTAATTCTTCGATGGAATGAGAGCTGTTAATCAAAACATATCCATTTGGAGTCAATCCACCGAATACGTTGACGCTTTCGAGAAGAGTACGGTCCTGAATCAAGACTGCATCCGGCTCCATAATCGGTTCTCGTAAGCGGATAGGTTCATTGTGAACGCGGGCAAAAGCAACTACCGGTGCACCGGTTCTTTCACTTCCGAAACTTGGGAACGCTTGTGCATAGTGACCTTCAGTAAATGCTGCAATGGAGAGCATTTCTGCTGAGGTAACTACACCTTGGCCTCCTCGGCCGTGTAGACGAATCTGAAACACTTTAGTTCCTTTATAGTTAGTTATTGGGTTTACTTAATTAATCTTTCTGCTTCTTGAAGACGAATCTTAATTCTTCCGTCGACGGCGATGGGCTCTCCGTCTTTATTGCTAATCATTAACGGATTGATGTCCAATTCATCAACGAACGGGAAGTCCTTAACCAGCTGAGAAAGTCTAAGAAGAATATCTTTAATCTGGTTAATATCAGCAGGAACAGCGCCTCTGGCGCCTTCAAGAAGTTTGTAAGCTTTGACGGACTTAATCATGTCAAGGGCGTCAAGATCGCTCAAAGGAGCAAGTCTGAAGGAAACGTCTTTCATGACTTCCACGAATACGCCGCCTAAACCGAACATCATCATCGGGCCGTATTGAGGATCAGTTGCGATACCGCAGACCATTTCTCTGTCGCTCTTAACCATTTCCTGAATGATGACGCCTTCCATACCGTCAAGGAGATTCTTAGCTTTAAGCTTGTTGACCATGTCAGTGTATTCGGCTCTGAGCTGGTCAGCGTTTTCTATGCCTACACGAACTCCGCCTACATCTGTCTTATGAGAAATCTTCTTGGAGTTAAGCTTCATAACAACCGGATAGCCAATCTTATCAGCTAAAGCAATAGCCTGATCTAAATCTTTGGCCTCTCCGTCTTTGCATACACGAATGCCGTATGCGGACAAGACTGCAAGACTTTCAGCGGTTGTCAGCTGTTCTCTTCCTTCAGAAAGGACGGAGGAGAAAACAGATTTAACTTTTTCGGATTCGACTTTAAATTCAGGGAATTTTCCTTCCGGTCTAGCAATCCACTTTCTTTGTTGGTTCAAGCGGTTCAATCCTTCGACAGCTTGTTCACCAAACATAAAGAACGGGATATTGACTTCCATTTCAGAAATCTTCTGGAAGAAGTCTTGAGTTGTCATGAAGACTCCGACAACCGGTTTAGAAGGATTCTCGGCCTTGATTTCCATGATGGCTTTAGCAACATCAATGTCTTTCAAACCCAAGAACGGCAGGTAAATGACAACAACCATGTCTACGCCGGCGTCAGCAAGGACAGTCTTTAATGTCTGCTTGTAGTGTTCCAACGGAGCGGAAGCAATCATGTCAACCGGGTTCTTGACGGAGGCTGCCGGTGGAAGAAATGCACGAAGATTATTCTTTGTTTCTTCAGATAACTGGGCCATTTGCATACCGTGTTCAACTACTGCATCGGTACACATAATTCCGGGACCGCCGGAGTTAGTGACGATAGCAACGCGTTCGCCTTTTGGAATCGGGCAATGGCTGAAGACTTTAGCGGTGTTGAATAAGTTTTCCAAAGAGAACTCACGAATAACACCGGATTGTGCTAAGAGGGCTGCTGCGGCCTTGTCGGCACCGGCCAAAGAACCTGTGTGAGAAGAAGCTGCAGAAGCTCCAGCTGCAGAGCGGCCGGCTTTAAGAGCTACGATAGGTTTCTTTTTGGTGGTTCTGGTTGCCAATGTTCTGAACTTCTGAGGATCGGCAATAGATTCCATATAAAGAAGAATCTGATGAACGTCGTCAACATTTTCCCAGTATTCAATGGCGGAGTCGGCATTGACATCAGCTTGGTTGCCGATTGAAATGAACTGGGCAAAACCGATATTCAAATCTTTAAGGATATTTAAAATACCGCCGCCGAGAGCTCCGGACTGAGAAACGAAGCCAATGTCTCCGCGGACCGGGAGAGTTTCGGCAAAGCAAGCGTCTAAGCGGATCTTTGGATCAGTGTTTACGACTCCCAAGCAATTCGGGCCAACGCAAGTCATTCCGTATTCATGAAGTTTGGCGACTAAAGCTTCTTCTAACTGTTTACCTGCGGGGCCTGTTTCTTTGAAGCCTGCGCTGATAATTACAACGCCCTTGATGCCTTTTTGATGGCACTGGTCGATTGTTGAAAGAACAAACTTGGAATTAATAACGATAACGGCCATATCGATAGGGCCGGGAACATCCAAAACGGATGGGTAGGCTTTTAAGCCTTGAATTTCAGAATCTTTAGGATTAATCGGGTAAATCGTTCCAGAGTAGCCGTATTTCTGTAGATTCTTCATGATATCGAAACCAATGGTGTGTTCTCTGGAAGATGCACCAATGACTGCCATTGAGGCAGGACTCATGATTTTGTCCATTGCACTTACTGACATCTCATTCCTTTTTTAGTAGAGGCTAAAAATTATCAAAAACAAATGCTCAGTCAACAAGGGACTATAACCATCGTTTTGAGGAACAAGATGGTTTTGATCCCATCGCAGGTCAATACTTAGCTGACCTGGTATTTTACAAGCAAACTAATGTGTAAATATTTCACATTATGAAAATCAAATTTATAATTTGAAATACAGGGTCTACTTTAACATTAAACAGTTGAATTCTGAAGACAAGTTGTTACTAAGGTTTAAATATTTTTGTACCAGATTCACGGTAGTAGAGTGAACAAAAAATCACTTCGAAAAGAAGAAAAAATTGTTCAAGTCAGAAGCAGTAAGGAAATTGTTAGGTTTTTTTGTTGTTTTTTAGAAAAAAACAGCGGGAAGTCAGTAAACAAGGGGGTTTGGGACTAAAAAATTATAAAATTTGTTGCAAATTAGCGTATAGTTGGACTGTTAACTATGTTCTAACCTTCAAATAACCGTCGTAAAGGGGAATTCCAATGAACAAGACTGAAATGATTGATGCGATTGCTGAACAAACAGGCCTCACAAAAGCCGATGTAGCAAAAGTTCTCAACGCATTCGTAGAAAAGACAGTTGAAACTGTAGCAGCTGGTGGTGAATTCACAATCATTGGCTTCGGTTCCTTCAAGTCTGCTGTCCGCAAAGCACGTGAAGGCCGCAATCCTTCTACAGGCGCTGTTATTAAGATCGCTGAAGCCACAGTTCCAAAATTCGTAGCTGGCAAGAAGTTCAAAGATGCAGTTAATGTACCTAAGAAACCAGCTCGCAGAACTAAAAAAGCTGCTAAGAAATAAGAATTAATTTATTCTGATAAGAGCTCTCGAGTAAAACCGAGGGCTTTTTCTTTAAAGTACAAGAACAATTCCTTAAATTGCATAGAAATGATGAAAGATAAAACGGGTCGCCTTCAATTTTCTTTTTTTCTATATAACTCTTTATTTATGTCCATATTCTTATCTATCTGTTCAGGCAGATTCGTAAGTGCTGTGGATACAGAAAGTTGGAGCTGGTTCAATTTTGTTTATTTTTATGCTGTAGCTTTTTCCCTTTATTTTTTTATAACTTTCCTTGTTCAACTGCTGTTGACTGGAATTTTCAATATTTTTAAGTTAAGAAAAACGGTTATTGTTCTTTCTCTTTTGCTTGATGCCGTTATTTTGATTCTTTTCTTAGCTGATACATTTGTTTTTAATCAGTTTAGATTACACATCAATTTAGCCATGTTAGAAATGACATTCTTGGGAGGAGGTCAGATCGTCTCTTTCTCGCCCAAGATGCTCATAGAAATCTTCGGACTTTCAGTCGCTTGTGTTGCAGCAGCCGTTTTATGTGTCTTTTTGGCCGTGAAACTTAATAAAAGCAGAAAATTTGCTGTCACTACTTTTGTAGTCTCCTTGCTTCTTCTAATAATTACCAACGGCATTCACGGCTTTGCTTTTGCTACACATAAACAAAATTATGTTGAAGTGAGTGAAATGCTCCCCCTCAATAAGCCCTTGACTTTTAGCAAATTGCTTATAAAGACTGGGATTCTGACAAAAGAGGAAGTTTACTCAACTGAACTTCCTGGGGATGGAAAGAACAAAAAGATGAACTATCCTCTTCATCCGCTTGTTTGTAAAAAAAATGGAGAGGATTTCAATATTCTCTTTCTTTTCGTTGATTCTTTAAGGGCCGACATGCTCGATAAAGAGTACATGCCGAATACCTATGAAATTTCTAGGGAAGGAATTGTATTCAAAGATCATATTTCCGGTGGCATAAACACCAGACACGGAATCTTTACATTGTTTACGGGCCTCCCGGGGAGTTATTGGTTTAAAGCTCTGTCTACAAAGACACCTTCAATATTAGTTCAAGCTCTTGAACAGCGAGGCTATTCCATTGGAGCTTTTACCGGCGCGGGTTTGACCATGCCGGAGTTTAATCAGACTATATTTGCTGGCGTTAAAGACTTAAGACTGTCATCAAAAGGGAAAAACGTTATAGAAAGAGATCTGGACGCTATCCGAGATTTTGAAAAATGGGTTGAGGAGAAAAAAAATAAAGGGGCGTTTTTTGGTTTTATCTTCTTAGATAATGTACATTCTGCTGCTTTTCCAGAAGATACAGAGAACACGTTCTATAAACCATATTGGAAACAAATAAATCACTTGGAATTGAACAACGATTTTGATCGAGAACCTTACTTTAATCGTTATAAGAATGCTGTTAGATTTGCTGATAAGAATATAAAAAAAATAATTGATTTCTTAGGAAAAGAAGATCTTCTGGACAAGACGATCATAGTAATAGGGGCAGACCACGGAGAAGAATTTAACGATAATAAAAAGAATTTCTGGGGACACAATGGAAATTTCACAACTTATCAAGCAAGAGTTCCACTTGTTATTTTATGGCCCGGGAAACAAACTGAAGAGGTTGATTACAGAACTTCAATGCTTGATATAGCTCCTACGCTACTAACTGATGCTTTAGGATGCGAAAATCCAATAGAGGATTATTCTTCAGGGGCATCTCTCTGGAGAGATTCAAAACGTAAATTTGTGTTTGGTAGCAATTACAGCAACGATGCCTTTATTGAGCCGGAAAGAATAGTCATCATTAACAAGGCGGGAAGCTTAGATTATCGTTTGCCCAACAACGATAAAGCATCAAATAGAAACGTGCCTCCTTATTGGAAAGAGGCTCTAAAAGAGATGACTAAATTTCTTAAATAAGTCTAGTAATCAGTTTTTATTAGCCCATGAGCACAGGAGCTCTCTTTGTGCTTTAAGCGATACGAGAGCTTCTCCCAACTGGGACCTTCTTTTGCTTTATTTCCTTCTGGATGGTAAAGATGCAGGACTGCGGTTGCAAAGTTTCCAGACTTTCTGTAAATTCTGCTATTTATCATTCTGACTGCGAAGTCTGAGTCCTCGAACCCCCAGCCGACGAAATCTTCGTCAAATCCATTGACAGCGAAAATATCTTTTCTCCAGGCTGCGAAATTACAGCCCCTTAGCCTTTGCCATTTCCGTGGATAGAGTTTCCTCAAGAAATCAAGCTGAGGGAAATTTATACCCGATATAGCCTTATTTATTTCTTTATTCCTCTTAAGCCTAAATAGCGTTTCTAAAGAGGGAAAGGAAAAATCGTTGGCTGCCAGAATTTGCTTTGTAAAAGAAGGAGAGGCTAAAATTCGATTACCCGTAACAAAAAAACCAGGCTCTGCAAGTTTTCTATGGTTTGCAATAAATTCTGGGCTAGCTATACAGTCGCCATCTAAAAAAACAATATAGTCCCCGCCTGCTTGGCGAAGAGCATTGTTCCTTGATGCACTGAGTCTGAAACCCAAGTCTTCTTGCCATACATGTTTGAATCCAAATTTAAAAAAAGGTCCGTAAGACTCAAGTAGCTCTCGAGTCTCGGCCGTACTTCCATCGTCAGCAACTAATAATTCGAAATCCTCATCATTCTGTTTCATTAAGGATTGTAAGGACTTTTCCAAAGCATCTGGCCGGTTGTAAGTAGAAAGGATTAAACTTAATTTCATAGTAAGGAGAGCAACTCTGAGTAGAATAAATAAATGTACCAAAATTTTAGAGAGTAGGAATTTAAATTGACGACAGGAACAGACAAAAAGCTTCCAATTTCAGTGGTCATCCTGGCTAAAAATGAAGAAAAAAATATTGAAGATTGCTTAGAATCCTGCAAATTTGCCAATGAGATAATCCTCGTTGATGATGGTAGTTCAGATCGAACTGTAGAACTTGCCAAAAAGTTTAATGCAAAAATATTTGAACGTTCTCTGAACGGGGATTGGGGAAGTCAACAAAGTTTTGGTATTAAACAGACCTCTCAGCCTTGGTTATTACTTCTCGACTGCGACGAACGTATAACGCCTAGTCTGTATCAGAGCATAAAAGACGTAATTGGTACAGGTGAAAAAAAGACTTATTTGATCCAAAGGGAAAATCACTTTAAACACTATCAAGCTCAACATGGTACCTTAAGGCCAGATTGGGTTCAGAGGTTCTTTCCAAATGAAGGAATCAGAGTTGAAGGATTTGTTCATCCTAAGATCATTTCGTCCTTTCCTGAGAAGAAACTTCAGGGGAGAATGATTCACTTTCCATACGACAACCCTGATCAGTACTACAGGAAATTGAATCAATATGCAAAGCTTAGTGCTGAAAAATATTTTAAAGAAGGAAGAAAGTTTTCTTTCTTTAGAGATATTGTGCTTAGGCCTGCATGGGCAGCATTTAAAGTTTATTTCATAAATTTAGGTTTTATGGATGGAAAGATTGGGTTTATTTTTGCAGCTAATCACTATTCATATACTCTTCAAAAATATATACGATACTATCTGCTTAAGAATTCGGGAGGGAAATTTTGATGCTATCCTCAGCTTTCCTTTCCAAACAACGAAGAAGTATATTTAAAAAATTTTTAAGACTTTTTGGAGTCCCGGATTTTTCTCAAATTTATCTTTTTTCTGATGGTCTATGGAAGAAAAGGAGTTTTTCATTTTCAAAAGATGGGGAGGAAATATTTGACGATGTTTATTCGATATATTTCAATCGTCGTTTCCTCCTTTTAACTTCTTCTTTTCAATCTCTTAGAAAAAACATGGAGAGCAGAAGTAAAAGAATTTTCATTATTGGAAGTGGTCCATCAATTGCTAAACAGAATCTTAATGTTTTGAAAAATGAAGACGTTATTCTTCTAAACGGAAGTTGTCTTCTAATCAAACAGCTCGCTTTAAAAGAAGCGACACTCGTTATCTCAGATGACTCGTTTATACAAAAAAGAAGTCGTTTGTTGAATGAAGTGCTGAAGTATGTTCAAGAGAGTGGGAGCAAGATTAGATTATGTTTTTCCTTTAGGGTTCTTCGGGCCTTTCTTAAAGAAAAAATTCTCCTTCCGGAGGAAGCGAAGATTTTTCTCTTCGAAGAATTACTTCCCGACGTGATCCTACAAAGTCAAGCATCTTTAAATATTTATGATTACAAGCAAAGGATTGTATGTAATGACATTACCATGAAGATATTCTCTTCCTTTGATAAGACAGGTGTCTTTCACTGCGGGTCGGTCATGACCGTCGGAATTCAAATTGCGGCTTTCCTAGGTTACGAGGAAGTATACCTATTAGGATTTGATATCGGAAATTCCAACAAGCCTCGATTCTATGAAAATGAAGGGGACAAAGTTAGGAGTGGGTTGCTAGCCGATTATGAAACCGGGATCCTTCCATTTATGCTATTAGCTTCGGCTTGGTTTATGAAGAACAATCGAAAAATTTTTAATTGTTCTCCCTCTACTTTACTTCCCTATGAGGTAGTTCCGTATCTTGATTTTGACCTTTTTTCGAATGAATAGAATTTATTATCTCTAAAACTTTAGAGACATGGTAATGGACGGAGAGATCATAGTTAAATTTAGTTTTATTATCTCTTCCTTTTGTTAGCGGGGAGCTATTTTTTATCGCAAGTTCTATTTGAGTTCTCAGACTTTCTATACTGCCAGCCTCAAAAACATATTTGAAATTGTTTTCGATTATTTCGTTGCTTCCAAGCTTATTGGATGCGACTATTGGTGTGCCAGAAGCGACACTTTCAACAGCAGCTAAACCAAAAGGCTCATAATTGGAAGCTAGGATTGAAAAGTCAGCAGCTTGGTAAAGTTCTTCAATATTATTGGAGTATCCGAAATATTCAACATTTTTGATTGAGCGATCAACTTTTTTACCAACCACTAAAAGAGTTACAGGAAGATTGGTTTCTGAGAAATATTGAGCAAGGAGATCTAGTCCTTTTCTCTTATGGCTAGAAGAAACGAACAGAAAATATAATTTCTCAGAGGACAAACCCAATTTTTTTCTTAGCTTTTCTTTTTCATCTTTAGAAACAGGATGAAATTTTGCATAAGATACTGGTGGATAAAGTACGCTTATTTTCCCGGAAGGTACTCCATAAAGTCGTATGAGTTCGTCTTTCATTAATTTTGAATGAGCAACGATAAATTTAGCTGAATTATTTTGAGATGTTTCTATTTTTTCAATAACTCTGTCATAAATGGTTCTACGTCCTTTCGATAAAACAAATCCTTTATGAGTGCCTCCACACATAACGATATCTGAGGCCGAGCATCTGCAGCAACCAATTAAAATATCAATTCCTAACTGTTTCTTAAGTTTTTTAACTTTCCAGGAGAAGTAAAGATCTTTTAATATCCTCGGTAGCCAAGCGACATTTATCTTGATGGAACTTACATTATTAAGAAGCTTCTGTTCTGGATCAATTTTTTTCGTAAGAATGACAGGTTTGGATTCTAAATAAGGCAAAAGAGCTTCAACTAACTGTAATGTGTAGGTCTCCATTCCTCCATCATTCTTAAAACTATTACAGACTATTCCAATTTTCATTTTGATTTCTTAAATATAAAGATAAAGGGAAAAGTGCTCCTAACCATAACCAATAAAACTTCATTACAGCTGAATGCCCTAGGTTATATTCTGTTAATCCCTGAAGGAAAAGACAAAGAGTTGATGCAAAAATCACAACATATATGCCTTGTTTAAACTTAGTAAAATTTCTGAAGCTATTCAGAAGAAGGAAGCCAAATAAAAGCAGGTATCCAATAAGTCCGGACAAACCGCTTTCTCCTAAGAGTTGAAATATATTACTGTGAGCCCTAGTTAAATTTCTTTCTTTTGCGTTGTTATCTATATATTTATTTTTATATTGGTCGCCATACGCGCCTAGACCCACTCCAAAAAAAGGATGATCTTGAAACATTTTGTAGGAACTTTTCCACAAAAGTATTCGTTCTGATTTCAAATAAACTTCTGAAGAAGTTAGGGTCTTTATTCGGCTAGAAACTTCTTCTGAGGTATATAAAGACCCGACCCCAATACTACTTGCAATACATAACACTATCAGTAGGCTCTTAAAAGAGAACTTAAAGAATAAAAGCATTACGATAAAGCTGGCTCCAACTGCAAGCCATGCTCCGCGAGTGCCATTCAAGACCAGCAAGACTAAAAACGCAAAACAAAAAGCAATACAAGCTACTTTCTTAAAAAGAATTTTTTCTTGCAATGCTTTGTAGAAGAAAAAGGGCAAAACAATGCATGCGAAGCCAGCATAGACCATAGGGTGACCAAAGAATCCAGTCACTCGGCCACCAAATTTAGGTAGAGGATCAATAAAAAGGCAGGCGATCGAATCGACGCTAAAAGAGGCAACTAAAGAAAAAAATACAAGTAGGTAAGGCCTCCAGTTTTTAAAACTGAGCAAAAGAACTAAAAACAAAACCCCTCTCATTAGATAAGTTCTGGACCAAACTCCCAGGGCTAAGGCGATGTCAGGGCTCGTAAGAACTGGTAAAAACTCTAAAATAGCGTAAATTAAGTAAATCAAAAAAAAGATTTGAAATCTTTTGAATCTCGTCTTAATTTCCTGAGGATTTTTGATTAAGTAGAGAACAAAAAAAAGATAAACAAGGATCTGAAATAAGTTCGAAACCTTAACTTGGATGCATTGAAAAAATGCACAAAGACAAAAACTAAGGAGTAGAGCACTTTCCAAGAAATTTTGTCGTTTAAAAAAGTTTGAGAGGTTCATTTTGTTTCCAAAGATTATCTATCCAAATGTTGAGAACTAAGAATGTCCATAGTTGAGATCCTCTCGCTTTTCCCGTTGCATTACGCCGTTTTGACTCTCACAACACATAAACAAAAGTCTCTTTAACTATTTCTAAATACTCACCTAGTAAAATGATTTTTACTAGTCTTTTAGTTTTTCAAGGATTTCCGGAGCAATCAAAGTACTCCCATATGACGTTAAATGATTTTCATCTCTATAAACAGCTTTACCATTATTTACGAGAGAACAATATCCATTTTTACAAACAATGTTGGTAGGGTCTAGGACCTCCACATTCGTAAATTTTGACGCGATCCCCTTGATGATTTCGTTTACCTTAGAAGTAGCAGCAGTTGCTTCTTTTTGGCTTACACCACATTTTTCTAAAGAGAAGATAGGTCGGTAACAAGAGTAGACGGTAAAGGGAAATTCTGGTGTATTCAAAATAATCATCACATTTTTTTTGTGAGTTTGCAGTTGCTTCAACCAATCGCTCATAAAAAGTTTAAGGGCCTCCTCACGTTTTTTATAATCTTTCGGGTCAACCCTATTGTCGTTGAGCCAGCTGTATAGGCCAGGTGAATTCAAAAAAAGATTCCATCTAGATGCCAGAATTACAGTTTTAATCTTCGGATCATTGAGTATCTTGTCGAAAGCTTTGTCGAGCATAGATTGTCCTTGTCCTTTTTTGATGTAGTTTGGCTCCGCTGTAACCTCAAATACATTTTTAATAGCGGGCGTTCCTTTCATGCCCAGAAACACAATGCCTTTCGAGGAGCCCTCGAAAAGGCCTCTTAAGAGGTGCCTGCCATGTGAGTCTCCTAAAATTGCAATCTCGGCGGTCTTACCTTTTTCTGCGTAGCAAAAAGAATAAGCATCAAGACTTCCTTTTCCATATTTCTCTAAACAATAGTCGGTGGTATGGGGGAAATTGTTATCAGCGCTCTCCAAGACTAATTGTCCTGCCTTATCCAGCCGTTGTGGAAGTCCTTTCATAAGGCGAATAGTCGTCCCAGAAGCAAATACAAAAAAAAGAATTACAGACAGAGAAATGGAAAGTCTCAAAGTCGCCTTCATTTTTCTTATTGGATTTTCAACAAAGAAATAACTAATAATTGCGATTAACAAACCAACAAAGATAAGGCCAATCCTTGTTCCAAACCCCGGAAGATCTCCCCCAAGAATGATTCTGGAGAAGGCTAAAGGTGGCCAGTGCCACAAATACCAGGTATAACTGATCAAGCCAACGAAAACTACTAATTGATGTGAAAGAATGGATTTATTAAAGATGGAGTTTTGGCCTATTAAGATCAAAAGAGTTCCAAGAACTGGAAAAAGAGTAATTATTCCAGGAAACTTGTCTTGTTCACTTGTTATTACTAATCCAATAGTGACTAACAAAATGCCTGAGAAGGATGACAAATTTTGCTTGGCTAAAGATAAAGTAGATAAAAAGTTATTTTTATTTATATAAAAAGCTAATAACCCACCACATGCGAGTTCCCAAAAACGCGTATGGAGAGAATAAAAGTTCAAAATAGTATTATCTTTAAAAAAATAAACGGAAAAAAATGAGAGAAGGGTTAGGATGAATAGGGCTGGTACAAGTTTTCTAATTTTGAAAAGAACAACGCATATTAAGGGATAAAAAATATAGAACTGTTCCTCAACGGCCAATGTCCATAGATGCATCAATGGCATCATTTCTGTGGTCTGATCCCAATATCCCCCTGTGCTTTTAATGAGGTAAATATTTTCTCCGAAAAATGCTCCCCAACAAATCTGACGGACCAATAAGCTTAATTCAGAAGGGGCCAAAAGTATGCATCCAGCAATTGTGACTCCAATTAATAGAAAAATTAATGCTGGAAAAATCCTTCGAATTCTTCGAAAGTAAAAATCGGCGAATGAAAAATTGTCTTTTTCTAATTTTTTAAAGATAATTCCAGAAATCAGAAAGCCTGAGATAACAAAAAAGATATCTACGCCAATAAATCCGCCCGGAAAAAGCTCGGGAAAAGTATGAAAAAATACTACGGCCAGAATAGCGATAGCTCTTAGACCGTCTATGTCCGGACGGTAATTATTTATTCTTGGAGGGGAATAAAACATGTCTCTCAGGCCATATTGTTTTTGGAAAATCTTCTTAGAATATTTAATGGAACAGTGAGTAAAAATAGTCCTGTTCTTCCTAAAAGTTTCGAAATTATAGTAGAGTGCCTCTACTGCATACCTATTCCTAAGAATGATGTTTTTTCTCCCTCCAAAATTTTAATGATAATTTCTGGATAAAAATAAATAGAGCTTCTTAATAAGTTGATCGTTGGGAAACCAGAGTGAAATTGGAAATAAGCGTTAATGAGTTAGGACAATTTATTGCTTAACGCTTTAGATTTCATTCAGAAACTGGAGTTTTACTTAATGTTTAGAGTTCATTTCCTCTTCTTTATGTTTTAAGGCCTAAAAGACTAATTTTTACAATGAATTTTTACAATGATGGATGGAAAAAGGTTGAAAACCGTCAGATTGTTTCTATCCAAGGTCTGCAGATCCTGAACTTTAATGGGGTGCAATGCTAATTAACGGAAGAATTTGAGAAATGTCTCATATGCATATTGTGAATTTGAAATAAGATCTACCTATACAGAAAAGCAAGTTGATTAAATGTTGAAAATTACAGTGATTGGAGCCGGCAGCTGGGGCACAGCTTTGGCGGTCATTTTGTCTAAGGCCGGAAATCAAGTTAAAGTCTTAAGTTTGACCAAAAGGAACTTAATCTCACTTCGTTCCGGATACCATCCAAATTTTGAAGGGCTCCTGCTTCCAAAGGAAGTTGAATTTACTCAAAATGTTGAGTATTCCCTTGCTGACAGGGATATTGTAATTTTTGCCGTTTCTTCAAAATATTTGCGCCCCTCTATTGAAGTAGTAAAACCTTTTATTAAAGAGAATCAGCTCCTAATATCGGTCATTAAAGGCTTAGAGCCACTTACGCTGCTCGTTCCTTCGCAAATTATTCAAGAGGCTTTCCCTCATAATTCTGTTGCTGTTCTGTCCGGACCAAGCCATGCTGAAGAGGTAATCAAAGAAGAGCCTTTCGGTATGCAATTGGCATCCGAAGATTTGAGAGCAGTTGAATTAATTCGAAAAGCCTTCAATAAAGCAAATGTCTATCTTCCGGCGACCGATGACTTGATAGGAACTCAGCTGGGAGGAGCTCTCAAGAACATTATTGCAATTGGCTATGGGATTGCACTTGAACAAGGTCTGGGAACTAACTTTTATTCCATGCTTGTTACAGCAGGTATGTCAGATTTAAGAAATTTGGCAGTGGCTGGCGGTGCGGCCCCCGAAACTCTAATGGGACTTGGTGGCCTGGGAGACCTCATTACAACTATCGGAAGTCCGTACAGTAGAAATAGGAAATTCGGTCAACTATTAGGCAGCGGTATTTCTGTTGAAAAAGCTCTCCAACAGGTTGGAATGGTTGTTGAGGGCGTAAATGCGATGGAAGGCGCATTAGAACTTGCTCAAGAAAAACAAGTCTCTATCCCGGTTATTAATTTCATTAACAACATCATCAAGAAGAGAATTTCGCCAACCAAGATGAAAGGACTCGTTCAGCTCCTTAAAGGCACTTATTAAGGAGCTGAAGAGGCAAGTTTAGTAGGCGCCGGAATCTTTGGATAGGAGCACTCGGACGGTTTTTACCAGCATGCTGATATCAAGCCAAAGATTCCAGTTTCTCACATACCAAGCGTCAAGCCGGACTCTTCTGTCATACGAAGTATCGGAGCGGCCGCTTGTTTGCCAAAGTCCGGTCATCCCCGGACGAACCATCTCGTAATCAGCGAAGTAGGTGCCGTATTTGCAGACTTCAGAGCGCGTTATAGGCCGGGGACCGACAAGGCTCATATCTCCGATAATGACATTAAATAACTGCGGTAATTCATCTAAAGAGGTTTTTCTCAAGAATTTACCGACCTTAGTCACTCTCGGATCATTTTTGAGTTTTTGTTCTCTTTCCCATTCAGCTTTCGCTGCCGGATTTGAAGCTAGGTAGGCAGCAAGCTTCTTATCAGCATCTTTTACCATGGAACGGAACTTGTAGCAGGGGAACATCTTTCCGTGTCTTCCTAAACGCATATGCGCGTAGATTGCTGGACCTGGACTAGTCGCTTTAATAAGAATAGCAATTACCAGAAGGAAAGGAGAGATGAGAAGGGTTCCGAGGACGGAAACGACCAAGTCAAATACTCTTTTAACAAATTGGTTGTACCAACGAGAAAGATTATTCTTGACGGATAAAACAATTAAGTTTTCTGAATAAAGTCGATGCAGTTCCATATTGGATACCGGCATCTCTTCTGTATCCGGCACGAATGAAACATTCTTCACCAAAGGAAAGAGCTCGTCGACTAAGAGATTAAGCTTTTTAGGATCCATCTTCGGAGCAAGAATCAAAACATTCTGAACTCCGCTTTCTTTGATAATTTCAGTGGCTTTAGACGTTGGACCAAGGATCGGAAACTTTCCGCTGAGAGCTTTGCCCTTGGGATTATCATCGATTAGGCCAACGACTCGGATGCCGAAAAATACATTGGACGTTGTGTAATTTAAAAACTTCTTAGCTGTCTCATCTGAACCAATCATAATTGTCGGCTCTAAAAATAATGAGTACCTGTTTAGAAGGTGCCTCATCACTAACCGGCCGACACAGACAAAACAAAATACGAAGGTACCTAATAAAGTGACAAAAAGTCTGGATACAACCGGAGCTTTTCCGGCTAAAAATAAAATTACGATGTAAACAACAACGGAATAAAGAACTGACCAGAAAGTTCTTCTAATCATCTCCCCGATGGAAAGAAGACGAATATATGTTCGGCCCCAGTGAAGAAAAACAATAAAGATTAAAGGGACAAACAAAAAGAAATAGAAACTGTCTAAGTCGAATTTGTCGTGCGTATGCCCTAAAGCTTGTAGGAGAAATTCTCTGAATTCTATTGCAACGCACTCCGCCAGAAGGATAGAGCAATAATCAACAGCCAGCATAATTACTGGCTGAATGAAAGTACTCCATCTCTCCGAGTCTTTTATTTTAGGTATAGGCATTTAATAAGGATCGGTTGTTGCTAAGTGAGATTCTACCTTAGTGTCGGTGTTTTCTATGATTTAATCGGTTCTCTTATAAGTTTTAGGTATCGGATATAGGTCTCCTTTTCAGTTCTGCAGAAAGAAAATACAATTAACCGGCACAAAATAAGAGATCGAATATGGCAGCAAAATCAAAAAATAAAACTTACTGGGTTTGTTCTGAGTGCGGTTATGACACTGTGAAATGGTTCGGGCAGTGTCCGTCTTGCAAAGCCTACAACACGATGAAGGAGTTCAAGGTGGCCGAGCCCTCTCAGAATCGCTACGCGAGAGCAGAAGAAGATTCTCAGCCGGCTCATTTAGCCCTTGCAGGCACTAGCGACATTTTGGACCTTTCGGATGTAAAAGCGGAAGAAGTTGCCCGTATTCACATTGGCTTTAGCGAATTAGAAAGGGCACTCGGGGGCGGATTCGTTCCCGGTTCTGTAGTTCTCATAGGCGGAGATCCGGGAATCGGCAAATCAACCTTATTGCTTCAGTCAATGTGCAAAATGGTTGGCCTCGGTCAAGTTTGCTTGTATGCGAGCGGTGAAGAAAGCCCGACGCAAGTTGCTTTACGTGCAAAAAGGCTGGAAGTCGATACCAAAGGGTTGAAGTTCGTAAGCGAAATTCAGCTGGAAAAGATCGAGAGCATTATCGAAAGCCAGCAGCCTCAATGGGTTGTTATCGACTCCATTCAAACCATGTTCTCCGATGCTTTGTCTGCCGCCCCGGGTTCCGTTTCACAAGTGAAAGAGTGCGCAGCCCGATTAACTCGACTTGCAAAACGAAAAGGGATAGGCGTGATCTTTGTCGGTCACGTTACTAAAGAAGGAGCAATGGCAGGTCCTCGTGTTTTAGAACATATGGTCGATACTGTGCTTTATTTCGAAGGAGACACGGAATCAAACTATCGCATCCTCAGAGCCTGCAAGAACAGATTTGGCTCGGTCAACGAAATCGGTGTATTCGGAATGACAGATAAAGGGCTCAGAGGTGTTAGAAATCCTTCTGCTTTATTCCTTGCCGAAAGAAGGGAGGGCGTATCCGGAAGCGTGACTTTTATCAATTTGGAAGGAACGAGACCGATACTAATCGAAATCCAAGCACTTGTTGATAAATCAATGCTGCCAAATCCAAAACGTTTGACGGTGGGTACTGACAGCCAAAGGCTGACCATGCTTCTGGCGATTCTTCACAGACACGTATCATTGGCTACGTATGACCAGGATGTCTTTTTAAATGCTGTCGGAGGTATAAAGATTACCGAAACAGCAAGTGATTTACCGGTTTTGATTTCTATTGTTTCTTCTATGACCAACCATGCCGTATCTAACAAAACAGCCATGTTCGGCGAAGTAGGTTTAGGCGGAGAAATTCGTCCGGTTTCCAGAGGACAAGAAAGAATTAAAGAGGCCGCAAAACTTGGATTTACGAGAATTATTGTTCCGAAGAAGAACAAAGTTGCTGACTTGCCGGGAGTTGAAATCGTACCGGTAGAAAATTTAAGAGAGGCTGTGAAAGCTGTTTTCGGTTCTCAAGCCTCTCAAACAGAATCATTCGATTCTTAATTTCTGTTGATTATTTCTTTCCGGAAAGGCGTTTTAAATAATCTACCATGCTGGATTCCTCAGCTCCCATCGGACGGTGAGTTGAGGATTTGCCGGCAGGTTGTGCCGGAGTTTGTGCTTTTCCTTGATCAATGCCGGCCTGAACGTCTGCATTTTTTTCATTGCTCTTCATCATTTCGTCCATAACGCTTCCTTCTCCTACGTTTTGATAATTGTTGGTCTGAACCGGAGCAGGCTGGCGATAGCTTTGCTCAGGCTGTCTTTGATAGATATTACTATGGTTGTAAGGCTGTTGTGAAGGATCCTCTGCTTGGAAATAACCATAAGGGCTCATATAGCCTTCGGGCACAACATCCGAGGGGCTGGTTGGAGCCCGTAAACCATATTGATTAGGGCCACGCTGAGAACCTAACAAGAGGAAAATCAAAAGAACAACATTCAAGATAGGAATGGGTTGGGCCCAAATCCACCATCCTGTGTGATCTCGGTCGTGAAGGCGCCGAATTGTCACCGAAATAACCGGACAAATAACAAGCAGGCTATACGCGGCGTTGATGATAGAGATAGTGGAAACCAATTCAGGCTGACCTGCTAGGGGATTGACAAGAGTTTTAATGGAATCGCCGGAGGTAAGTACGGCATCTATGTCCCCGCCAAAAAGAGCCAAACAAAACAGAATGACGATATTGATTAAAGTAAATGACCAATACTCAGCTCTGGATGCTCTTCCTTTAAAAGTTAAATATTTAGAGAAACAATAAAAATACCAACGAAACATAGCATCTTCTCCTTATAAGTATTGATATCTTAGAGGACCAGCAAAAGGGAGAGCGAGATTATCACCCAAAAAAGTAAAGGACAAGAAAAACCAAACTTTGTTTCTGTTTGACGATATTGCAAAACACAACAAGTTGTTTTTCTTAAAATTTTTTCATTCCGAATCTGAGATCTGCAAAGATGGCACTATAAAAACGCCCTTTGAAGGTAATGTCCTTAAAGTTCTGATTATGAATAATCAAGAGGCTCCTTATCTTTCTAATTTTTTCCCAGCACTTCAACCAGGGTTACTAAAGCTTCTCTATCAAGTTCCTCTTGAGAGAGTGGCGGTTTTCTGGCTCCTAGTTCCTCAAGTCTTCCCATTATCTCATCCCACTTATCTTGTCTAAATTGGAACCAGAAATCTTGATCGCTTGTGTCTTTTCCCAATGCCTCATCTACTATTTTTTGAACTTCTCTAGCGAGTTCTTTCTTTGAGGGTGCAGGTGAGCGTTTGTTAAGAGCTTCGAGCTTTCTTCCTATTTCATCTCCTTTTTCTTCTACTATTCGACGTGCTGAAAAAGTTTCAGAAGGAAGGCCATTGGTTCTCCAGTTTTCTCCCAATACTTCATTTAAGATTTTTTCTGACTCTCTATTCAATTCTTCTTGCGAGAGTGGAGGCTTGCGCTCTGCAAGAGCATCTAATCTTCTTGCTATTTCTGTTGCCTTTTCTTCTCTACGATGCTCAGCGAAAGATGTCCCGGAAAGAAACTCATCCGGATGATCCTTATCTCTTCCCATGGCTATGTCTAGCCTTCTTTCCACCTCTCTTTCAAACTCCTCTACACTGTCTGGAAAATCTTCCGACAGCAATTCATCGACGATTCTATCCATTTCTTTTTTCTCATCCTTTAAAGGCTTAGAGGTTGAAGCTCCAAGAGAATGCGTACCGCCTAGACTTTGAAGTTGAGAGAGAAAACTATAGGTGCTCTTGCGATTTGGTCGTAAATATCGAGAGAAAAAACTATCCGAAGTCTTATTTTCAGAATGGACGATATCTTCTGGGCTTGCTGGAGCGCGTGCACCGTATTTATTCTGAGTTTTTTGTGAATCAAGCAGTAAAAAAATTAGAACAAGAAAGTTCAAGAACGGAATGAACTGTCCTATCGCCCACCAGCCGGAATGGTTTCTATCATGGAGTCTTCTAACGGTAACAGCCAGAGCCGGACAAAAAATAAATACGCCGAATACAACCTCCAAACTAGTGAGGACAGAAACTAAGGTAGGATAGTTGTTTAGTGCAGCCAGCATTACTCTGTATTTTTCTCCGGATGCAGTTTCTCCGTGAATAGTTCCGGTAAGAAGAGAGAAGCTGAAAAGAACAAAAATGTTAATTAACGCGAATGACCAAAATTCAGCTCTGGATGCTCTTCCATCAAAATCAAAGTATTTCTTTAAGCAATAGCGGTACCAACTAAACATATCGCTTTCTCCTTTTGTTAGATGATAACTGATGAGAAACACAGAAAAAATAGGTTTTGTTTCTTAGAAGAAGTGCTGAAAGGAGAGACCGTATCATGAATCATTTGTAAAAATTACTGCTTCCATTTGAAGGCAACAGATGGAAAATCAGCCGAAGTCAAAAGTTTGAGGTAAGAGGTGCGATACAATCCTCAAAAACTCTGAATAGGTAAATTCCTCTCATGAAGAAAACACTTCTCTCTATTTCTTTGGCAGTCTCTGCCGCTCTTTTGTTAACTGCATGTAAAACAACCGAGCCTTATTACAGCTATTCATTCGAGCCTAACGCACAAATTCAGCGTGCGTGGCATCGCATCGACGCAAAAGACATTGGGGTAGAACAAGTAAGGGTAGTCAAGATAATAGACTTGGATTGTGCGGGCGACAGAATTGCCATTCCGGGTGAAGGGGAGTTTTCAGATCTCAGGGACGCTTTCGCTAATTATTGGAAGAATGCTTTCATCACCGATCTTTCCAGTGTTGGAATGCTCAATCAAGAAAAGCCAAAGGTAAAGCTCTATAACCTCATCGATTCTGTCAAAATTATTGCGGAGCCGACTCAGCTTCAATGGCGGATCAAAATGGAAATCTTTTCTTCCAATGGCGGTATGCTTAAACAAGAAATTACCTATAACGCTCCGACTGACGGCTTAAAGAACATGAGAGAGGGCTGCTCACGATTAGCCGCTGGACTAGATAAGACTGTTGCCTGGTCAATTCTTAAAACAATTAGTGATCCAAGATTCCAAGAAATGGTTCAGCCTGGTCTCGGGTATGTTCCATCAATGAAAGCTGTGAGCATCACATCAGTATTTCAACCGGATACGGAAGAAGATTATTGGAAGTCGAAACCGACCCGATAAATCTCAATCCCCTTTAAGTTTACGGTTTAAAGCTGCTTTCTTAAAGGGGCATTTTTTCTTTTAAAGCCCTAAATCCAAAGTAATTGCAAGAAGACTCTCCGTTAAAGACTTATGTTGGCTATCTGTAAGGGGTGAGTTTTCATTTTTTTGTCTTTTAACAAAAACTCTTTGTCTCTTAAGAAAATGTTGCCTTTGGTAGACTGATTTCAATTAAAAGCTGATGGGGCCAGGAGTTATGAGCTAATTCTTCCCTTCGGCAAGCATTATCTGCTTAGGTTGATTAGGTGATTTTTATAACCAATACAACCATTAGTTTTACCGAGGAAAAAATGTTTGACTTTGAGACATGGGCTTGAACAGATTGATTTAAATCTTTTCGTATCTATGCTAATATCTACAAAATGAAAAGATTAGTGGGTATAGGTGAAGCAGCTTCAGCACTGGGTGTGTCAATCACAACTCTGCGCCGCTGGGAGGCATCGGGTAAGTTAAAGGCTGAGCACACGGCAGGCGGTCATCGTCGTTATGATCTTGCCAAACTCAAGCCGGAACTAATTCATGCCGCCAGCGCGGATAACCGTCGAACCGTGGCTTATGCTCGTGTTTCCAGCCACGATCAGAAAGAGGATTTGGAACGCCAGAAACAAGTTCTGGAATTGTATTGTTCTCGCCAAGGCTGGACATTTGAGATTATCTCCGATCTCGGCTCCGGCATGAACTATCACAAAAAGGGATTAAAGAAGCTGCTGGAGGCTATCCTTGACGAGCAGGTCGGCCGTTTAGTCATTACTCACAAGGATCGACTGTTGCGTCTTGGTGCAGAGTTGGTATTTGCTGTCTGCGAGGCTAAGCACGTCGAAGTTGTGATCCTTAATCAAGAGGAGGACACGACGTTTGAAGCAGAGCTAGCTGAGGATGTGACGGAGATCGTCAACGTATTCTCTGCTCGTTTATACGGCTCTCGCAGCCGCAAGAGTCAGAAACTTCTTGATGGTATAAAGAAAGCGGTGGAAGAATCGCAATGTTGATCGCCCATCGCATCGCTCTTGATCTAAACAACGTACAGGCAACTTACATGTCACAGGCTGCGGGTACCGCTCGCTTTGCCTACAACTGGGCATTGAGCGAGTGGAAGAAGCAGTACGAAGCATGGAAGCAGGATAATACTCTGTCCAAGCCATCACAAGAAGCACTGCGGCGACAACTTAACAGCATCAAACGCAAAGAATTTCCGTGGATGCTGGAAG
>OGKG01001534.1_pt1 | contig 27443 bp, 22 predicted proteins | sample 1572201 | NCBI WGS metagenome assembly OGKG01 (sample SAMEA2582146, study PRJEB24529) | metagenome | biome: Human gut stool | place: China | collected 2011 | reverse complement strand
GCTTAAGCGAACACCGGATGACAAGCCGGTCAAATCATCGGCAAAAATGCCCCACACTCTACCAGGCAGGGATTTTCTTCCGGGCAAACCTCCCGCCAAAGACAAGCGGCTGAGCAGCAGCCTTCTCAGCGTTTGCCTCGCTTAGTCATTACTGATCTTTCGCAAAAGAAAGAACCTTCTTCCGTGCTTGGTAAACTGCCGCAGCAACAGCAAAGCAAACCTTCTGCCTTGACCTACCTTCCGAGCGGAACCTTTGCTAAAGCAAGGCTGCTTAACGGCGCAATTGCTCCTACCCGCGGTCAGGGAAGCGGAAACCCTGTTCCAATCTTAATGGAACTGACTGACGCCGCCGTTATGCCTAACCTTTATCGCTCCGGTATTAAAAGATGTTTTGTGACCGCTAACGCCACCGGTGAACTTGCCAGCGAACGTGTTCTTGTCCGCTTAGATCGTCTTTCTTGTATTGACGAAAACGGCGGAGCCGTTGACACCAAACTCCAAGGATACGTTTCCGGCGAAGACGGCAAAACCGGTCTTCGGGCTCGATTGGTAACTAAATCCGGACAGGCAATCGCCAATGCTCTCTTTACCGGAACCTTATCGGGCCTTGGCAAAGCCGTCTCTTTAGCTGCCGAAGATTCCACGACCTCCATTACCGGAACGGTTTCAAAAAGCGTTAAAAATCCATGGCGAGCTGGTCTTGGCGAAGGAACTTCCCATGCCATGGACCGCATTACCGATTACTACTTAAAACTTGCCAGCGATATGTTCCCGGTCCTTGAAGTCGATTCCGGCCGTGACGTAGAAATCGTGATTTCTCAAGGCTTGTCTATTGAACGTTTAAATAAATAAGAAATACTCCTATGCAAAAATCTCTTCTCTTTTTATTCATTGCTTCCGCCTTTGCGGCTTCCTCAGTTCATGCCTCCGGAGCTTGCACTAATCCTTCTCCGGGCACCGTTAAGACCGCAGCTGTCGTCAAAGCCTCTTCCGTTAAGTCTGTAAACGCCTCGAATAAAACAGCACCGGTCATTGTGGATCCGTCCGCAGACTTAAAAGAAGCTTCTGAAAGATTTGCCGAGCGTTACCCAAAAACGAGAGTAAATGAATTTTCTTTGACTCCGGTTCCCGGAATCTTTGAAGCCGCCGTCGGCAAAGAAGTCATTTACTTTGACAAGACAGCGAGATTCCTGTTTTCCGGCCGCCTCTTGGATATGGAAAAAGGTCAGGACTTAACCGACCAAAGACTTAAAGATATTCGCCGCATTGATATTAAAAAGCTTCCTTTAGATAAAGCCGTTAAAGAAGTTAAAGGAAACGGCTCCAGAACCTTGATTGTCTTTACCGACGTTGATTGTCCTTACTCCAGAAAGCTCGCTAAAACCCTAGAGCAAGTTACCGATGTAACCGTCTATACGTTTCTTTTTCCTTTAGTTTCTATTCATCCGGAAGCCAAAGCTAAAAGCGATGCCGTCTGGTGTGCAGCCGACAGTGTTAAAGAGCTGGCTAAAGCTTTAAGAGGAGAGCCGATTAAGTCGGTAGTTAACAATCCGATTTGTACTTCTCCGGTCGAATCTACTCTAAAACTTGCTGCAGAACTTGGCATCGGTGGCACTCCGACTCTGATTAATGGAGCCGGAGACAGAACGGCCGGAGCCCTTCCGCTTGAGAAACTCGAAGAATTCATCAACCAAGGCAATAAAAAGACAAAATCATGAGAACCATTGCACTTTTAACTTGTCTTCTTCCGGCAATCCTCCTAACAGGCTGCGGCTCCTTGACCGGCTTCTCCAATGCACAGACGGACTTTTCCTGCGGTGATTTAACCGGCAAGCCGTCTTGCAGAAATATTTCGGATGTCTATGCTCAAACACAAAAAGAAGCTGAAGATGCTCAGAACCTTCAGGCGCCGGCAACTTTAGTAGCCCAAGAATCGGAGCCGGAGTTTGTCCAACCGTATTTTGAACCGAACCGAGAGGCAGCTGCTCAGAGCTCAGCTTCCGTCCTTTCTCCGGAGGAAGCTCTGCTCAAGGCCGAACGCCAAGCAGCTTCGGCGGTCAGCTCTGTCGGCAGCCCGAACTTTGCCGTAATTTCTCCGGCCTCTCCTTGGAGAAGCCCCGAAACCATTTTTAGAGTTTGGATGGCGCCTTTTACCGACACTGAAGGAGACCTTCATGACCAACGTTATATGTACGTCAAAGTACTGAACGCCGGCTGGTCAGTTCCGACAATTGATGAAATGGCTAAACCAAGAAGTCCTTATCGACCCGTCTACCCGCTTTCTCAAGATAAAACACCGGAACCTTCGGCTAAGAAACCTAACCCTCTCGACGTCCTTAAAGGAAGAACTTCATGACCAAGCAATTAAAAGCTTCTCTTTTGAAGAATCTCAAAACAAAACTTTCTTCCAAGTTCGGAATGTCTTTTGTCTCCAATTTATCCATGAAAGATTCAGAAATGGAGCCAAGAACCGGCTCTCCTATGCTTATCGACAGATTCTCTAACCTTCTTCCTTACGCTCATTTCAGCGAAGAAGATAACCTATGCGCTATTGCCGCTCCTAACTTCAATTCTTTTGAAGGCTTGGGCTACGTCATTGAAATCATTCCGCAAACCGGATGTACCCCTGTCATGGCTAAAAGCCTCAAGCACCTCTTCGGCCAAGGCATTCCGGAAGGAACCGGCATTCAGTTCTGCTTGTTTGCTTCTCCTTACGTTAAGCCTTTGACGGATTTAATTCTTTCTTCAGCCGTCGAACCCTCATCGAAAGATGATCCTTTACGCATTGAGCAGCTTGAGCTCATGAAAGGTCTCTCTAAGGCCCGTGCTGACTTCTTATTAAAAGGCTCTTATCAAGATCCCAAACCCGGAATAACCGGAAGACTCTGCAATTTCCGCTCATGGATGAGTGTAGTTATCCCGACCCCCGATCCTTTTAATCCTGCCGTTCGCGATAAAGTTAAAAAGATTCGGGAAGGACACATGGCTCTTCTTCGCCAATGGCATTTAAGCCCTTGGTCTTGGAACGAGTCCGTCCTCATCAATACGCTTTCTCAACTGTTAAATCCTCATTTGTTTTTAGAGAACGATTGGAATCCTTCCGTTCACGATCCCGATCGTGAACCGAGAACCCAGTGCGTCCGCGCCGATACCAGAATCAATATCGAACCGAACTTCATTGATTTCCATTCTTTATATCGACAAAAACGAGTCGCTGCGGTTTCCATGAGCGTACGTAATTATCCGGAAGCCTTTTCTTTGGATAACGTAAATAAACTGACAGGTTCTCCTCAAGGCGATAAAGCTCCTTATCCTTGTCCGTATCTCATTACAACCTGTCTTTCAACCAAGAGCTACGAATCGGCCAAGGCACAGACGCAGCTTAAAAGCGCACGAGCCGAGCAAATCGCTTCCACGGAAATCGTCAAGTTCATGCCGGTTATGCGTAAAGAAGCCGAAGACTGGCGCTTAGCCGTGGAAGCTTTTGAAAACGGCGAAGGACTCCTTCATATGTCTAATCAAATCCTGCTGTTTCCGGAAAGCGGTAATCAGCACAGTGCCGTAGAAACCGCACGCTCGATTTACCAAACCGCCGGCTTAGATCTCGTTGTAGATGACTTTATGCAGCTTCAAGGCTTGTTGGCCTCTTTGCCGATGACCGGAGGACCGCTTTTAGCAGCTGATATTAAAGCAGCTCAGCGTTCAACCACTAAAACCACGGGCAACGCCGCTAATATGCTGCCGCTGATTGCCGATTGGAAAGGTTCTCCTCCCTTAGCAGGAAAGCAGCTGCCGACACCGGTCATCAATCTTGTCAGTAGAAGAGGCCAAATTCTTTCCGTTAATCCTTTTGCTAATCCGAATGGAAACTACAACGGTGCGGTTATCGGTGCTTCCGGCTCCGGCAAGAGCGTACTCTTAAATGAAATTGCAACCGGCGTCTTAAGAACCGGCGGAAGAGTTTGGATTATTGACCACGGACGCAGCTTCCAGAAGCTTTGTTCCGTTCTGCAGGGCCAATACATTGAATTCTCAGATCTTCCCCGCGCTGACGGCAGCTTTGACTGTCTTAATCCCTTCTCCTTGATTGAAGATATCGACAAAGATTTAAGTTTCTTTTTGCCGGTCATCGCACAGATGGTTTCTCCTTCTATGCCTTTGGATGACCTGCGACTTTCTCACTTGGCCGTCCACTTTAAGAGTACTTGGGTTAAAGCCGTCAAAGAAGGAAGAATTCCGACGGTCACTGACCTAGCGGAGTCTTTGATTCATAACGGAAGAATCGGAGGTACTAAACCTCAAATCGATGATGAACATTGGACAGCACATTACCAATCTCTTACCCGAGCAGAGCAGGAACATTTAAACGACCCGAGAATTTCCGACCTCGGTATTCAGTTAAGTCCTTTCTGCAAAGGAGGCGCTTACGAAACCTTCTTTAACGGCCAAGCCAATATCCGTTTTGACAACAAGTTTGTTGTCTTAGAGCTGGAACAGCTCAAAAACAAGAAGTCCCTTCAGTCTGTCATCCTCATGCTGCTGATGTGCCTTATTGACCAAGAAATGAAACAGGGCTCCCGTAAAGAAGCCAAGCTCGTCATTATTGATGAGGCGTGGGACTTAATGGGCGAAGGACACTCCGGCAAGTTTATTGAGGAAGGCTACCGCCGTGCCAGAAAATACAATGGCTCTTTCTTTACTGCTACACAGTCTCCCTCTGACTATTGGAAAAGCGAAACTGCCCGTTCGGCTTTAGAAAACTCTGACTGTTTGTTCATCCTTCGACAAAAACAGGAAGCCTTAGAGCAGCTTAAGCGTAAAGGTCATATTGCGATGGATGACCATCAGATTCAAATGCTCGAGTCTTTAACGACTGTTGCGGGTGCTTACTCGGAAGTTTTTATCAGAATCGGAGATCAGCCGCCTTCCGTAAACCGCTTGCTTTTGGATCCTTACTCTCAGCTCATGACCAGTACCCATCCGAACGATATCGAAGCGGTTAATCATTACCTTCAGCAGGGCTTGTCCATGCATCAGGCAATTGAAGTTGTCCTTAAGGATCGAAACAAATGACAAATCCTTCCTCAAGCAACATGAAGACAGAAAGCACTCAGCATCAGCCTGCCGTACAGACACCTTCTCTGCTTCCTAAAATCTTAGCTGTCGCAGTCCTGGTTCTCGCCGCTCTTGCAGCCGCTGCCTTCTTCATGCTGTACAAGCAAACTCTAGAGACTCCTGCCTTTGCGGTCCTGAACCTCAACAAGGTAGTGCAAGTCAACGAAACCATTCTGGCTTCTAAAGGATTAAAACCTGAAGAGTTAGCCGTTGAAGCCAAAATCTTTGCACGGCGCATGAAAGCCGAAATAGAAAACCTTCAAAAAGAATGCAATTGCACTTTATTGGTTTCTTCTGCGGTGATCTCACCGACAAAACTGCCGGACTACACCGATCCCTTGCTGCAAAAGCTCGGTTTTACACCGGACAAAATCGCTAAAGCGGAAATCTTAGTCGCCGAACGCATGAAAGCCCTTCAATCTGATTTTTCTAAGGCGTTCAAATGAATTTAGCTCATAACGCCGTGAAATTCTTTTTAGGCATTTCACGCCATTACTCTCGCTACGGCTGGATTTGGATGCTCGCATTATTGATTGTGGTCGTTCTCACGCATCACTGGAAATTGGCTTACAACTACACCAACTCTTTGCCCCAAACGTTGTTTGCGATTCAGCTGGGACAAAAGGATGTTGAGCGAGGCGACTATGTAGCTTTCTATCCTCCTAAAAGCGCAACCGCCGGCAATGAGATGCCGTTTGTTAAGAAAGTAGTTTGTTTGCCCGGAGAAAGAATTCGCACCTATGGTCAGCAAATCTTTTGTGAAGACAAGCCGGTTGCGGTAGCAAAAAAAGTCTCGCTCAAAGGAGAGCCTTTGCAGAAGATTCAAGACCAAGTCCTCGGCGAAGAGGATTACTTTCTCTTGGGAACCCATCCCGACTCATTTGATTCTCGATATTCAAACTTCGGACCGATTAACCGCTGCCGTTTTATCGGCAAAGCCTACCCTATTTTTTAATTTTCGCCCTTCCATGAAAACCTCTCATCTGCTTTTAGCTTGCTGTCTTTTGGCTTCAGTAGGAGCCTTGGCGGGCTTTACCCACGCCGGACTAGAAATCCGCGACCTCGGCATTTCTGCTGCTCCTGCTGAATCCGCAAAAGGTATAGCCGGTTCTTCGATGCTTAAAAACCATAAGGCAGCAGCCGTAAAAGAAAATCCTGCCGTAAAAGAAAAGCCTAAGGCCCTCGGCCCGACTTATCCGATTGCTGAGCCTGATTTGTTGGAGCTTTTTATGGAAAGAATCAACCAACTTAAATCTTCAGGTCAGTACCAAAAACGTTTTGACCAAGAAAAACAAAAAATCGCTGAACTCATGCGTAATCCTCCGGCCGTTGTTGGTCTTGCCAAGGCACAAGAAATCAGAATTTGGCCTTTGGAAGCTTCTATACCTGAAACCTTACCCGAAAGCCTTCTTCGTCAGGCTGCCTCCGTTGAGTTGCCGAGGATTTCTCGAGAGTTGATTTTTATTGACGGAACCGACAAAGAAGAATTAGATGCAGCCAAAGCCATCGCAGCACAAAGGCCTGATTCTCGAGTCGTTCTTGTCAACGGCAACATCAGTGAAGCAAGCCGTACCCTTAATAGAAGAATATTTTTTGACCAAGGGGGCTCTTTAACTCGTCTTTTCGGCATCCATGCGACGCCGGCCATGCTCTTTAACGGCACTGACGGCCCGAGCGGAATGGAGTTTCCGCCCCAAGAAGTTCAATCCGTCCTATCTAACCTCCTCTAAGCCTGCTTATGAAAACTTTCCTCTTCATCTTTACGCTTTTTTGCGGCCTGCTGAGCACCTCTGCTGAAGCCGCTTGCCGAGGCAAAATCATTAATCCGGTGACCGATGTCTGCTGGAGCTGTATTTTTCCGATTAAGTTAGGCGGCATTACGCTGGCTTCCGGCAAAAATCCGGATCCGGATACCGGCGCAAACACCTTTTGTGCCTGCACTTCCGGTGCCAATATCAAAGTCGGCATGAATATGTCCTTCTGGGAGCCGTTAAGAACGGCAGAAATCGTCCGTCAGCCTTACTGCTTCCCCTCGCTCGGCGGATTGGATTTAGATGTCGGCATTCGTGCGCCGGCCCACGGTAGAACTCCTTCTAAAACTGCTGCTTCCGGGCGAACTTCCTTTTATCAAGTGCATTGGTATTTCACGCCTTGGCTCTTTGTTCTGGAAGTCTTGCTCGATACCGATTGTTTAGAACAGTCTGCGTGGGATTTAGCTTACATGACCGAACTCGATCCTCTTTGGGATGACTCGGTGACCACCTTTTTCTTAAACCCGGACGTCAGTTTATTTGCAAACCTTCCGGCTCAAGCCGCTTGTGCGGCCGACTGCGTGGCCAGCACCACGAGCTTACCGGTCTCTGAGCTTTACTGGTGCGGGGGTTGCAGCGGAAATATTTTCCCTCTCACCGGATGGGTTGCTTCTCATGTTCATTTACCGCAGGCCTCTTCTCTATTAGTTTCTCGTTTTCTGATGAAGCTTCACCGTCAAGGTCTTCAATGGGCTGCTTACGGCAAGAAAGGACAATGCGGACCTTATCTCGAACCCATCATGGATAAATCCGTCTATCGCACCCAAATGGTGTATCCGGCTCGTACAACCGACAAAGTTGACGGCCGCTGCTGTTATCCGATTGGAGCTTCAACAGCTCTTTGGTCTTCCGGTAAAACTTGGGCCTCCGGGGGCGAAGATGCTGCCTATCTTGTTTACCGTAAACGCGACTGCTGCCAGGGATCCGGCATTACCGGAATTTAAATCATGTTCAAACGTTCTCTCCTAATAGTGGCTATTGCGTTGTCCTTTAGCCTTTCTCATGCTGCCTCTGTAAGTGTCTCGGCCGGTGACTCAGCCTCCGAGCAGTCGTTGCCGTTAACCATTGACGATATCCTTAGCAATGCTCAGGCCATCCAAACTGAAATGCTCAATCAAAACCGCATGGAAGCCCTGCTTTTGGTCTCTCTTTCCATGCCTGAAGCTTCTCTTAAAAGATTAGCCGTTGACGCAAAAGATGCCGACGTTCCTTTGGTTTTCAGAGGTGTTCCCGTTGACCAGAAAGCCGCTGCAAATAAGCCTCTTTTAAATCCGCAAAGTCTCCAAGCTTTTAACTTCTTAGTGGAGTTAGGAGCTTCCGTGGAACTCAATCCGGAAATCTTTAAAGAATTCGGAGTCACCGAAGTGCCCATGCTGATAATTCGTCAGCATCAACAAAAGTCTCCCGAATCCTCAGGCTCTTGCGGAAATCAAAATCCGGACGCAGCACAAAACGCGGCTCTGGTCTTAGGAGATGTGACTTTAGGCTACATGCTCGATACGCTCACGGACAGACAAGATGAAATCGGCAAAGAAGCTCAACGTCTTCGCCAAAAACTCGGAGAGCGTCCCTAATCATGAGAACTTTCTCCTTTGCCCTTTCCGCCGTGTTCCTAACCGCATTGGCCCTGACCTTCCAGGGAGCCGGATGTTCATCAGCCGCAGAAACACCGGTTAACTCCTCTCGTGCCCGCTCTGCTTCTATGTCAGCTAACAGCAAAATGAACAAGGAGGATGCAATGAATGCAGCCAAGGATGCAGCTGCAGGCGTCTCCATCAAAAACATCCTGGCCTCCGGCTCTTCCACCCAAACCGTTCCCGGTTACGGTTCAGACGTCTCGGAACTTAAAAACTTGTTTAATAAAGGACAGGGAGATTTGCTCGGCCCGGGTCAAATCAAAGCTGACGGCTGTCTTGATAAATCTTCTATGGATTGCCGTGCCGTCCAAGTGATCTATGACACCAACTCTCGTCCTTCCTGGCCGGAATCTGACTTTGATCAAATCTTAGGAGACCGCGACCACGTTGTTGCAGGAGCGCAAAAGCCTCATCCGGACGTCAGCGACTCAAATGAAATAACTTGCGAGACCATCACCACAACCACACCTCCCCAATACGAATACACCGCTTGCGAAGAAACAACCGGAGCAACCACCGAACAATGCTTCTCCGGTTGGGCGGAGCAACTGGAAATCACGTCTTTATTCAAGTGTATTAATCGAACCGGAAACGTAAAAAACATTACCTGTACCAACCCCTACGTTTCTTCCGTCCAAAACTACACCTGCTTGGAAGCTCCGAGACAGTCTTGTCAGGTCGGCATCAATGTCGATGTTGAGTCTGAATACGTATATCAATGCTCTAAGCAGCTCGTCCAAGCAAAAACTTATCGCTGCAATAAAGTCCTTTCCGTTGTGGCTACCCCGGGCTGTGAAATCGGCAAAATGCAGCAGGCCCAAGCCGAAGACCATTTAGGCTTAGGCACCGACGAGTGCAACGGCGGCGATATCGTTAGTCTTAAATACGCTTGCTCTAAAGACGAAATCCCGACCATTCGAATAGAGACTAATGTTAAGAACTCAGCCAACTTCGGCTTTGAGGTTAAAGCGTTGGACTTTGATGAAGAAAGAGAATTCTCTAACTGCAAAGGCCGTTGGACCGGTAAAACCCGCTGTGTTGGCAGCTCCTGCACCACCGAAGTCAAAATGGATGTCTACTATAAAAAGAAAAATCAGTTCGTCCGCTCCGGCAGTCTCTCTAAAGTTTTCGGTTATCAGACTTATTCTCATGGAGCCGAAATCGATCAATGGACCATGTCCTGCGTCCTGGAAGACGGCTCAACTGTGGAGTACCAATGATAAGAATCTTCCTCGGCCTGCTCCTTTCCTCTTTGGTTCTTGTTGACGTTCATGCGGCATGCACGGACGGAGAATACGTCTGCGTTGACGGTCCCGGTTCCAAATATGTGGACGGTGTTGAAGTCTACAGAGAATGTTGGAATTATCAGTTCAGACGTTCTTGTAATGAAGCCGCTGAAGTCAACTATTGCGCTGCCTTAGAACAAACGCCTGCCTGTAATCTTGTTAATAAAGTCTGCGTCTCCGCAGATCTTTCAGGAACTTGTCTTAGATGGGAACAAAAATTTTCCTGCTCGGAAGAAATGCCTCCGGAAGAAAATGTGAAACTCTTGGACTACAGCCATACCGTTTCCTCCTCCCAGCAGAACAATCAATGTCAATCCTTCATCGACAACAAAGAATGTTATGTCGCGGCCCAGCGATGCGTAGAGCCGGGAGAGACTCGCGTCATTAACGGGGTTGCCGTCTACAAAGAGTGTTGGCGCTACGAAAGAGATTACGCTTGCGCCTCTTCCGGCGTTTCTAATTCGTGCCTGACTTTGGAAGCAGCCTCAGGCTGCACGGCAGTCGGAGAACCGGTTTGTGTCAAAGAGGATGAGACGGGATGCGCGCAATGGCAGAAAACTTACCGTTGCGTCAACACCGGCCTTATCGAAGGGCCTGATATCACGCCGGAGGGCACCCCCGCTCTGCCGGGCTTTGATACCTTAAACTGCCAAAACGCCACTGCCGGCATGAGCTGTACTCTTCAGAGTTCTTCTTGCACGGAAGCCGGAGGCGTCAAAATCATCGACGGCGTGGAAATTGAGGCCGACTGCTGGGAGCAAACCCAGGAGTACCGCTGCATAGAAACCGTCAATGAAAACTCTTGCGAAGCCTTAGAAAAAATTGCAGCCTGTAAAGAACAGTCCTCCAAATGCATCGATAAAGTCGGTCTGCGCTGTTATGCAACGGAAAAAGAAATCCTCTGCCAAACCAATGAAGCTATTGACCCGGGTCCGGCGCAAGAAATCACATCAGACATCGTGATTTCGGGATTAACTTGGTCCGAGACTTGTCAGCCTTTAGAGAACAATCCCGACTGCAGCGTTTTAAATACCGTCTGTACGGAACCCGGAGGAACAAAAGAAATCAACGGAGAATTAATCACCAAGGACTGCTGGAAATACGAAACCACTTACGTCTGCGGTGCCGCAAACGGCCCGTCTTCCAACTGCACTTCCTTGGAACAAAATAAGAAATGCGTCAAAGTAGATTCCGTCTGTCTTTTCGAGGATGATGCCGGCAAGTGTTTGACTTATTCTCATATCTACAAGTGTGAAGAAAAAGAATCTTCTACCGTCACTGAAGTCATTTGCCGGCCGGCAGAATGTCTCGACGGCCTTTGCGGAGAGCCTGTACCTGCCGATAAAGATTTTGCTTGGGTGTTAAGCATTCTGGAAGTTGCCCGCGAAGGCGCCGTTTACGGCGACTTCGACGGCAATCAATTCTTTAAAGGCGAAAGCGATAAATGCTCTAAGAAGGTTCTTGGATTTTTCTGCTGCGACACTAAAGTTAAATCCGGCTCCGCTAATTCGGATGCTTTCGGTAAAGCTTTGACATTTGCCGGAGACGCCACCGTCGAAGCCATTAAATATGTCGGCAGTCCTTATGTTTACGACGTTCTCTCGGCATCCGATTCTACTTCCGGCTTGCTGACGGCTTTGTACGGCAATGCTTCATCAGGAGTCTACAACCCGTCGTTGTCTTTCTATGGATTCGGGATGACGCTGCAGGGAGGCACCATGTACTTCACGTTTGACCCGACTTCCTTTGCCGTCACCGTAGCTTTCCAGATTGCTATGGACTTTCTGCAATGTGAACCTTCCGAACAGGCTTTGATGCTGAAAAAAGGCCAAAACCTTTGTCATTATGTCGGCACTTACTGCTCCAAAGGAGAAAAGTTCGGCTGCATCGAACGTTCGGAATCTTATTGCTGTTTCAATTCTCGTCTTGCCAGAATCATTCAGGAAGAAGGCCGTAAGCAAACCGGAAAATCCTGGGGTTCTGCTAAAAATCCGGATTGTTCCGGCTTTACTTTAGAAGAGCTCGAAGCATTGGATTTTGAAGCCATGGATTTATCTGAGTTTGAAGCAGAAATCAAAGCCAAGGCCGAACTCAATAAAGAAGCCGCTGCGGACCGCGGTCAAGCTCACTTCAACCGCCTGGTTAACGAAAACCTCGGCGGATACGTTGCCCCTAATCAAGGAACCTCCGGTGTAGTCAATCCCGACTTTACCGGCACGCCTTCTTCGCCACCTAAGAAAAAATAATCACTGAATTTCTGAAATATGTCTCTTAAACTAATACTCACCGTCCTCTTGGGCTTTATGGCTTCGTTGTCCGCAGCCCAAGAAAACAACTTCTGGACTGAAGATGTCTGGAAATCCGACGAACGCGGATTTCTTTACTATCCCTCGCCTAAACCTAAAGAAGTAAAACCGGCTCCCTTAGACCTTAAAAGCATTCCGACAATTGAAGGCTTAAGAGAAGAAAGAGAAAGGCGCCTCAATACCGCCGTCATGAATCCAACCGAAGAAAACATGAAACTCTATTTAGAGGCCAATCACTTCGTTCAAGAAAAATCTGCCCTCTTCGCCGACCAATGGAGAAGAGTTACTTGGCAGAACCCGGAATACGATTTCTCCGCCAGAAATCCTGCCGCTAACTTTGCCCAAGTAGACTTAAAAAATGAACGCAACAAACAAAAGGCTCTGGATCTCGGATCTCTTTCAAAAGAATGGGGTCTGGTCTATTTCTTCAAAGACAATTGTCGGTTCTGTCACCTTCAAAGTCCGTTGATTAAAAAGCTTTCCACGGACTACGGTTTTGAAGTGATTGCCGTCTCATTGGACGGCTCGGTTAATGAGCATTTCCCGGAATCTTTGCCCGATAACGGCATCGGTGCTTTGTTGACTAAAGGACAAGGCATCCAACAAGTTCCCGCGCTCTTTATGGTCAACCGTGAACAGACCAAAAGCTTTCTTGTCTCGTCCGGTGTAGTAGCACTCGAAGACATTCTCTCCCGCATTGCATTGCTCGGAACGAAAGAGCCGGGAGCTTCTTTATTCGGCGGCGAGTCTCTCAAAGACACAGCCTATCCATCCGCCTCTAACCCGTTAAATCAAGAATAACAAGATGAAATTTACAAAAACTCTAACTTCTTTAGCCCTGTGCACCTGTCTTGCTTTACCGGCCCAAGCCGGCTTTATGAAAGACTTCTACGCCTCGGCCGGTTCTTATCAAGGCAACATTACATCGGCCGGCATCTATCAGTCCAACTCAATGAATACCATCACCGGAGGCGGCTTTGTCTACAGAGCTCCCAGAAAGGATTTCAATGCTTTTTATTTCACTCCTCCTTCTTTGTCTGCCGGATGCGGAGGCATCGATATTTTCTTAGGAGCCTTCGGCATCCCGAGCCGTGAAGAATTCGTGGCTTTCTTAAGAAACATCGGCACCGCCCTTCCCGGCCTGGCATTCCAATTAGCTCTTCAGTCCTTAGCGCCTGATTTAAATGAACAAGTCACCAGTTTCCGAGACTTGATTCGCCAGTACACCAATATGTTTTCTGACTCCTGCACCGCAAGCCAAAACCTTCTCAAAATGACAGGGGCTCAGCAGTTTCTAGAAAAATCAGCCTTCGAAGCCAGAAGCTATCTCCGTTCTACAGGTATCGTCTCCGATGAGTCCGAAGCTAACGCTAAAACCAGAACCGACGGCTCCGCAGTTGTCAGCAACGCCCCGGCACAAAAGGATTCCGGCGGTTCCGTCATTGATGCTCCTGAACTGAACCTCACTTGGGCTTTACTCTCAGGCGGCTCATTTTCTACAAAATACAACCAAGAACTTAGAGAGCTGATGATGACCTTAGTAGGCACCGTCATCTACATTAATGAAGGAACCGGCGAGAATACGGTCACTCGGGCTATTCCGATTGCGGGACAAGACCTGGTCGGCTTTATGTTCGGCAGAACCGATGCGCCGAGCTTAGAGACCGAAGCTTTTCGTCTACGTTGCCAGAAAGGAGACGAAGAACTTTGCCTTACCGTCACTAAAACTGCTTTAGAAGATATCAACCTTCCCTTTATGTTTATGCAGGCCGCTTCCAACTACCGTCTCTCCATCCTCGAAAGAAATCCTGACTTGGTCTCGGAAGATGACCTGATGTTATTGGCCACTTCCACCACCATCCCGCTGATTCGATTGATCAACACCACGGCATCAAAGCGTTTTCTTGGGTTTTCTCAAGATTTGCTTGCCGTCTATGTGGAAGCGGCGGCTTATGAAGCAATTATTCGAGCCATGGATGCTTTGGCCTTAGATATTAAAGCGGCGGCCGCTTCCTCTTCAGCCTCACAAACCGGCCGAATCGCCGAAGAGCACCTCAAACAAATTGAAGTCCGTATTTCTGAGGTCCGCGCAGATCTTTCCCGAAGAAGCGATGCCGTTTTTCAGCAGATGAGCCGGGCCCACAGCTTCGTGACGCAAATCGAACATTTGGAAAAGAGCGTCAAAGGAGCATTGGCTGCTGATTTAGCTGCGAATTTATCCTTCGGAGATAAGAACTGATGGTTTTAGACTACTTTGCCTATTGGAACGGCGCTCAATTAAGAGATCTTTTCGAAGCTGTTGTTGCAATTACTTCCGGCCCTTCTTATCAAGGCCTAATTAAAAGTGCGGTTCTTGCCGGCTTTCTCGTGACGCTCACTACAGCACTTTTTAGATGGCAAGGAATGGCTGCAAAAACTTTCTTATTTGCGGTCGTCCTCTTTTATTCTCTCTTATTAATCCCAAAAACTGACCTTTCCATTCACGATGAAAGAGCCGGGACGGTACATGTCGTCCAAAATGTGCCTTTCGGCATCGGCTTTTTTGCGTCTGTCACTTCAAGAATCGGGCATTTTCTAACCACAGGCTTTGAAAGTGCTTTTGCTCTTCCTGATGCAGAAAAGTTTTCTAAATTCGGCATGGTCTATCCTCAAAGAGCAGTTTCTGTTTTGCAAGGAATCGGTACGGTGACTCCTCTTGGACGACGTAAAGTCAACCGCTTTGTGGCCGACTGTTTAACCCCTGAACTCACCGATAATCCTGAAAAAGTTAACGAGCTCGCTCAAAGCTCGGATCTTTGGGCAACCGTCACGGCTAACGGTTGGCTAAATCCGGCCAGAAGCACTCTAAACGAAAACGGGGAAGTAAAACGCTGTGATGAAGCAGCTGTTGAGCTGGAGACCTTTTTAAACGGCTCCGAACTAGACGAAATCAAGAAAAAACTAGGAGCACTTTTAACTCCGGACAGAGCCGATCCGGCTCAAGCCATTATGACAAGTCTGCCTCATGCAGAAAGTCTTTTGCTCGGCCTCTCCCGTTCTCTCGATTCATCTCTGAAGCATTCCATTATGCTTCAGGCTATTCCGGAAGGTGTTTCTTCCATTGCTCAACTTTCAGGTTCTCCTTTGAGTCTGGCAGTAAATCTTGCGAAAGCTCAAGGTAATTTAGCAAGCGAAATCAGTTATCGCACCATGAGCGAAATCGCGAAGGTCTCTTTGCCTAAAATCAGAAACTGCATTGAATTTGTCATCATTGCTGCCTTTCCATTGGTTTTTATTCTCATCATTGCCGCCGGAAGTAATGCGGGCCTCATCTTTCGTTCCTTTTTTGTGCTGTTGATTTGGGTTCAGCTTTGGGCACCGTTTTATGCCGTTGCTAACTATCTTCTTATCTCGGTTGATTCGAATCCGATGAACAGAATTATTGCCGAGTATGGCGGAAATTCTTTAATGGCGGTTGATTTAATCCGGCAGACGGGAGCAAGCTCGCAGGCAATGGCTGGATATTTAATGCTTGCTATTCCTATGTTGGCTCTTGCTATTGCTAAGGGAAGCGACTATGCCGCCGCTGCTTTGGTAGGAGGTTTAATGGGACCGGCTCAATCAGCCTCTCAAGGTCTTTCAGGGCAGCTCTCTTCCGGAAACTTTTCCTCCGGAAACTTGTCAACAGGAAATGTTTCTTCAAACTCCGTTAACGCCAATAAAAACGATACTTCTTCATCATTTGCAGACCCTTATACGAGCAAAATTTCGACAGCGTACGGTACGGTAACGCGAGACGGTGACAATCACGTCACTGGGATGGTGCGTTCCGGAATTGATCTTGGAATTTCTTCTTCCTCTACAATTCAGCAGTCAAGGTCAGTTACGGCATCTTCAATGTCTTCAACTTCGTTGACGACTTCGGATATGACAAACTTATCTCTGTCCAAATCAGCTACTTCCTCGGATTCCGGCTCTGTTAGTTTTGCGAAAGCTCTTTCTCATCAGCTGGATCAGTCCCACTCGAGTTCCCAGAACCTGTCAGACCAAAGCTCTTATAACAGCTCTAATTCCTACACTCGGTCTTCTACAGCTTCTTCCGGCCTGGCAACAAATCAAAATCTCAGCTTTAGCACGGGAGCCGGAGTTAAAGTCGGTGCTGCCTCCGGAGAAGCGGAGGCGTCTGCAAATAATCCGGGTGGACAACAATTGCCCTTGAATCCAAACGCATCACTTCTAAATGCGGCTGCCAGCGGCCCCTCTGCTGCAAGGCAAAACTCCATATTGAACACAATCCAGTCCGCAGGTTCTGCTGTAGGCGAAATAGCGGGACTAGAAGCCGGGCTGAAAACTACTACGGCTCAAAATATTATTGATACAGCCACCGGGGCTAAATCTAGCGCAACAGCTGAACAAAGAAATCAGGCATATTCTCAGGTCAGATCTGCTGCCCAACAAATCGTTGCTTCTACTTCTGATTCGCACATTAAGAACGCTGCTGAGAACTTCCTAGCCTCTTTAAATAAAGCTCATCACGCGGCTCTTCAAAGAAGCAAACAATTCAATACTGCGGAAGGAACATCGGAAGCAAGAGCTTCAGCTGAAACGGGTTCTGATTCAACTTCAGTCAATAATGATGTCTTAGTGATGAACCGGCTTCTACACAACGGCAGAAGCGCAGAGTCTTCTTTAGAAGAGATCTTTCACCGAACAGAAGTCCGAGAACAAGTTGGTTTTGATCGTGCGGCCCAAGCCAAAATAGCTGCAACGGGCAAAGAAACCTTTGGCGCTGGTCAGATTGACGCACCGCGGAAGCTTAATAAAGCCATCGGAAAGGCAATGATCGAACAAAACTTCCAAAAAAACGAACAAGAAGTCCTAAAGCAAAATCACCAATTCAGAAATCAAATTCATGAAGAAAGTCGAAAACAAAATACCGAACCTGAGCGCAATAAAGCTTTTGTTGATTCCGTTAGAAATCAGGCGCAAACCATCGACAACACTAAAACTAACTTAGAAGATAATGCGAAAGAACAAGAGCAAGGAGTGATCAACGCAGTTGAAAGGTACCATCTAGACCAGAAAGGATTAAGCACAGTCCTAGCAGTGAGCTTAGCTGGTGGTCTTGGCTATAAAAGTCCGATGAACTAAGCCTCAAAAGACTTTTTAACCTCATTGGCGACTTGTTTCAATTGAAGGGTGTAAGTTTGTACAATTGAAACTGAAATGGCCAGTGTAGCAGCCACTTACATTTCGTTTCAGTTGAAGGATGTAAGTTTGTGCAATTGAAACGAAGTTAAACAAGAGTATTTACAAGAGGCCTTAAAAGTTTCAGTTGAAGGATGTAAGTTTGTGCAATTGAAACTTGAATTGTCTAATGCTTCGACTACTTATACCCAGTTTCAGTTGAAGGATGTAAGTTTGTGCAATTGAAACCCCTCAGCTAACCCCATGAAATTTTTAAATTTTATTTGTAGTTAGCTGAGGAATTCTTCGAAACAGATCAAACTGCATGAAAAGCACCGAAATTTTCGAAAAAATATCTCCTTGACTCAATAACACTGAGCTCTTCATAATTTAAATCAGAATCGTAATGATTAATCTGAGCTCCCAAAAAAGATTTTTCCTTTAGCATCGCACTTCTTAGGAATCAAAAGCAAACCTAGCTACAAAAATGCGGGACGATGGTCTTGTTTTCCTTTGTCGGCCTCTCCGAGCTCAATGAGGATGGGAACCTCCTCCGGCAGAACCAAGATATGATTATCCACTTCTTCGTATCATTGTTCTAACTTAACAGCAGCCCCACTTTATGAAAGCCCTCTCTTTTAACCCGAATACAAGAGCCATCCGGTAAAGAACTTTACTCGCACTGTCAGCCCCATACCTCCTTGCCTGTATTTGAGTTAACGCTTCTTGCAGTTTAGATTCCGCGCTTTCACCTTCTCTTGAAACTTTAAATTCGAATATCCAAGTCCTCTCTCCAATTTCGACTTCAAGATCCGCACGACCATGCGCATTGTGATGCTCAACACGTGAATTCAGACCGGCTCCAGAGAAGTAGACCTGAACAAATGCTCTCAGCGAAGACTCATCTCTGACGGGATAACGGGCATAATCAATGGCTGCAAACAATCGATTCAATATATGAAATACCGCCTCCGGCTTGTCTTTGGATAAAACTTTCACAATCGGACCCGCTCCGACCTGGCCCGGAACTCTTCCATTTAAAAGTTGCTCCAAATATAGCTGGGCTATGGCTCTTTTAACTTCTTTATTGGGATATCCTAGAAATACAGTGTCGCCATACTCTACAGATTTAATCGTCAGATAACCTGCTTGTGTCAACAATCCGACATCTGACAAATTTTCAACATCGGATGAACTGCTAAGGACATTTAACGGCAAACTTTGTTCCTTATCGTATTCTTCCGGATTTTTTAATGAATGAGACTGAAGATACTGGATTAATACGCTCGGTTTTCCGCCGCTTTCAAACCAATAATCCTTCAAGCCTCTTTCAGGTGATGAGAAAAAACGCAACAAAGACCAAGGAGCAAATACCTTTTGTTTTGCTGTCTCTTCAAAACAAAAACCGTCATAGTGTTCCGTCAGTTCTAGCAAAAGTTCTTCCTTTGTAGTGTCTAGTGTTTCCGAAGCAGAAATCAAGTACTCAGAAAAGTACTCCTGCACCTCAGTATGTGTGTATCCTAAAAGCGAGCCATATTCTGCCGACAGTGAAATATCCGATAAATTATTTAATTCCGAAAAAATACTGGTCTTATTAAATTTTGTTATTCCGGTGATGAACAAAAAACGTAAGGCAGCATCGTTTGATTTTAAAGTTGCATAAAAACGAGAAAGTTCTGTTCGAACATCTTCAAAAAGATCTTTTCTATCTAAGCATGAGGTAAGCGGCGCATTATACTCATCTATCAACAACACTACAGAACTCAAAGCTTGCTTCTTAAACCAAGTAGACAATTGACTTATGAGCGAGGTACCGTGAAGTTCAAAACGAAATCCGTAAGGCGCAAAAGCTTCAACAATTAAATCGTGAAATTGGAGTTCAAACTCTTTCAAATTACGGAAACTTTTTGCTTCAGAGAAATCTAGTCTTATCACTAGGAGTTTTTCTTCTTCTTTCCAAAGTTTTTCAATCTTGAGACCATGAAAGTCTCTCATTCCATATTTGAATAAAGATTCAAACGTGGAAATTAACAACGATTTCCCAAATCTTCTCGGACGAGCTAAAAAATACTTCCCATTCTGACAGGCCAGGGTGTAGACCTTATCTGTCTTGTCAACATATATTTGGCCAAGTTGTCTTAACTTCTGGAATGATGATGTACCCAAGGGCAACTGTCGCAATAGTTCCGTATTCATAGAGTCCTTCCTTTTCTCATCATTATAAAGTGTCGGCTTTTCTCAAGCCTTCCCTCTTCATGGAGTAACTCAAAAAATTGAACAAATCCGCCTTACAATCACGCCGGCTCGGGTTATATCTTGATTCAGAGGAGTTCAAAGCACGCTCAGTTAACCTACTCAACTCAACTACTACTTCTTTGGATAAATCCAGTTCTGCCTAAGATCCATATTCTCTCTTTCGGGACATAAGTATGAGCTGAAAAAATCAAGAAATATCTGAAATGGGTCTCTCACCGGTTCCTTTTCTTTTGAAGCATGAACCAAGTAATTCTTCTAAAAAATCTCGATTCCTTCTTTTCTACAAATTCCAAGATATGATTTCTTTCTAGACCAACTCAACACTTAGATGCTTCACAAATCTCATCGATGAAAGAACATTTAAACGGTATTTTTTGGAATACAGGAGCTTTCGAAATGAACCTCCTATGTTCCGCAAAAACGAATGAAATCTGCAACTCTTTCCGGGCAAATCTGAATCATCTAACCTGGAATTGGCTGAGTCTGCTCGAAAACAATCCTGCTTCGCTTAGTCAAGCAACTACTGTTTTGGAAGGGAGGGCCAGCGATGACTTAAATCCTTTTGATGCCATGCAGGTTAAGAATTTTGCATACGGCGCTGAGTTCTTATTGAACCTTGTAAAAGAACAAAAATTTGACCTTTCTGTGCCTATTGCTTGTAATCTTCATAGCAAAGTCGGCAACCACGAAGCTCTTGAATGGGGACGCCTCAGAAACGCTCCCGTCACTCTCAGAAATATCAAATTTTGTCCCCCCACTGCTAATCTCCTTCAGATCATCAACAATGGTTTCCGCTACTTGGAAGAGTGCATTTCCAATCCGGCAGAAAAAGCAATTGCAACTTTTCTGTTTGTGGCTAGAAATCAGCCGTTCTACGATGCAAACAAACGAGCCGCATCTTTACTGATGAATGGCTTATTGATGAAAAGCGGATTCTTTCCAATTTCAATACATCCGCGCAATACTCGGATTTTTCATGCAGCTCTGGGAAGGTTCTACGAGACTGGCGATGCCAACCCAATGTTTGATTTGTTCCTCCGGCTCTCCCACCCTTGCAAACTTTAGAGCTTAAAAACCCTTTGGAAAGTTAACGGCTTAAGTGTTTACGTCAAAACCGCAACATCAAAAGAGGGCCTTCCTCTAAACTCATTCAATCCTAATAAAAATCATCACTTTTGAAACCAACTTTTGAGTGAGTAAAGAATAAGATATTGATGCCCATTTTCAAAGTTACACGGTATGGCTTTTTTGGAAAAGTTTTGACGACTCAGATTGCAACAATTGAGCTTTTCTCTCTGGTGAGAACTTTCAATCGGGAAGAGTTTTATCTCTTTGGAAGAAAGATTTTTGTGCGTCCGCTTCCTTTGGCTTTCTCGCAAGCTTCAATGATTAACTCAGTCTTTTCTCGTCAAAACAGAGAGACACTCCGACAACAATCGAAAACTAAAGCATCTATGCCTTCGGAATCTCTTACGCCGGAGACAAATGAAGATAAGAGTTGCTTCAAACGAAAAGTCATTCTCTTAATGACCGACCATCTCGCTTTAGTCGGAGGTGCCGAAACCAGGATCGTAAGAACTGCAGAACTTTTATCTGAACTTAATTTTGTTCCCATCCTCCTGTGCCAACATAATGCTCATGCCGCTTCTCAAAAATTCCCCAATTTAATTTTGAATTATCGAGATCCGCACATCGGTACAGTCATTGGTAAATGGATTGACGAAGGACTCATCCACGGCATTGAATTCCATGTCAAAAATCCTCGGGTACTTTACGACCTTCCGTTGTTTGAGTGGAAAGATAAAATAATATTAGGAGCTCAAATCCATAACCTATTTGCATTGACGCAGGAACTGAAACAACAATTTGAATATTGTCATTACATTGTTTCCTCTCAATTGGCCTTTGTGCCCAAAACTAAAGTCATTCGAAACTGGATCGACGCCTCTAAGTCAAATTCGTTCTGGAGCTACAAAAATCAAAAGAAAGCACTATTAATTTCTCGCCTCTCCAAAGACAAAAAGATGCACTTCTCTAAGTTTGTCAACTTCTGCCGAAAACATGAACTAGATTTTCATATTGCTTCCGATTGGCCACGGCTGCCGTGGCAACGTCGTTTTCTTTCTTCTCTTGAACTAAACGATGCTGAATTCATCGGACCGGTGTCCTCTAATTCTTACCTCAGACATTCAGCTGGACAATATCTGTTCATCGCTGGAATTGGCCAAGTTCCGCTTGAAGCTGCATCTTTGGGAATTCCTACCGCTGTAATGTCATCGAAATCCGAAAAGGAGTTTCAAGATCCGCTCGTTTTTCTTGAAAAAGACAATTTACCTCTCCTTGAGCAATGGAACTTTGTGATCAATCAATGTCCTATCCATACTCTTACGCCTAATGCTCAAAGGTTTATGCAGAATCAAACAACTGGAGCAATCAGGGAAGAATTTTTCTTAGAAGATGAACTCAAAAATCTGCGAACTCCGAATGACCTAATTGAAGTCTACGAAAGATGCTATATGAAACCGTCTTAGGAGATATGAATCAAAATCCTTTCATTCAATGAGCATAAAAATACTTATTCACCCCAATTGAGCCGCCGATCTTTGAAAAAAGCCCCAGATTAGATGACGTTTTATTCCGTTTTAGTTTTCTGGATGTCCGAAGATCTGCTGGAACTTTCTTTTTTGTCATTCTGCTCTCTAGTAATTTTTACCTTGCAGCAACATTCCTTTTCAGGGGTAATAAGGATTTTTTTGAATATGCTCTTTAAGTCTTTCATGATGAACTATCCTAATAATGAATTAAAAATAAAGCCCGTTGCGCAAGCGACGGCAAAAACTGAGATAAGAAAGGCGGCCAGCATCTTCTTGGTAAAAATAGAGCTGAGCAAAGAAACTTCGGGAAGACTTGCGCCTCCGCCCCCAATCATTAGCGACACTAAAACACCGGGCCCTAACCCTACACTCTGAAGAACCGTGGCCATTGGAATAATAGTTTCCGTTCTTATGTAGAGGGGAATTCCAATGAGCGCTGCAGCTGGAACACTAAACCACGCTGGGATCCCTCCAACTTTTTGAACAACGGAAACCGGTAGGAGCCCATGAATAAGAGCTCCGATCGCAGTACCGACAAGAAGGTAAGGGAATACTTTTCTAAGGAGCAAAAGAGAATTGAGGATTGACGTTTGAATAACGGTTTTTAGTTTCATTCCAAACGTACCGGCTAATTCCGACCACATCTGTAGCTCTTTCTTTCCTCCGGTGATACTAATGTCATAAATCTCTTTTTCAAACCCAAATTTCTCCAAAACCAGTCCGCACAAAACTGCAAAGATAAAAGTACATAAACCGTACAGAATTGCAGTTTTAATCCCGAAAAACACTCCCATCAGAGTGATGATGGCAGGGTTCATAATCGGAGATGCTAAAAGAAAAGCAATCGAAGTGGAGAAGGGAGCCTTTGAGTTAACAAAGCCCACAAATAACGGAATAGTTGAGCAGGAGCAAAACGGAGTAACGCCTCCGAGAAGAGCCCCGCAGCACGCAGATAAAAATTTATTGCTTCTCGAAAACTTAAAAATTTTGCTCTTTGGATTGATGAAAAATTGACCGATCCCAACTAAAAACGAAATCAGAAAAAACAATCCAATAAGCTCAAAAGTAAGTTTTAAAAATTCAAGCAGAAAAGAAGGCATCATGATCCTAAATAAAGATAATAAGGACTCCTCTGCAAGCTAGAGCCTGCATGCTTCTTAGAAGGTGTAAGAATGTAGAGAAGCTGAGGTTTCGGAATCCTTTACATCATTCTTTTGATTCTTCTCATTGTTACTGTATTTCTCGAACATTGAAGGAAGCCCTTCAGACAAGTCAACTCAATCGAATAGAGGATAGAATTAGCTTTCTTTTGTGCCTTAACGACTTGAGCTTCTTTCAAAACTGCAAGATGTCGAGAAACAGTAGGCATTTCCAACTGAACCATGTTTGTGAGCTCAGTAACTGTTTTTGGATTTTCAAGCATCGCCTCTACCATCATTAAGCGAGCAGGATGGCCGAGAGCTTTAAATATTTTCGCTTGCTCTTCGTAAACTTCAGGAAATTGTGCCATTCTCTTTAGACTCCCACCTACTCCACTCAGCAAAGAATCTTCCTAATTCTTTATAAAATTCGTGCTTGGCTTCTGTTTCTAACAGCAGAGACCATTCTAGGATGAATTTACTGAGAAATCTTTCAAAAAATTCGGCTTTTTCTTCTGGTTCTAAAAGCTCGTATATCTCGAGAACCGGAACAATATGTTCCGGTGGCTCTTTTATGTCTCTTTCTACTTCAAAACCCCTGCTTCCTAGGTAAGATAAATATTCGTCCAGAATCTTGTCGCCCAACTTATCTTTCCAGCAAGTAAGATAATTCTTAGCAGGAGGACTACCAGGACTTAAAAAAAGCCGTGTGTAGTCCAAAAGCATTGCTTCAAAAGATTTTGCATCTTGGGTCCCTTGAGTGTACAAATCGTCCAGACGTCGGGCCTTTTCTGCTAATTGTCCATCCAAAGATTCTGCAGCTTTCAAAAAAACATGCATATCTCTAAGTTCCTGACTGGGTTCAAATAAACCGAGCAAAACAAGATTAAGAGGTCTCTTCGTCATAAATACATTTCGCGGCAAGGAAGAGGCTTAAGCCCCTTCCGTGTTAATAGGTTAATAGATCACTCTCTCGGAGAGAACTGTCCCATGTAGAAGACCTTTGGATTAGTTCCTTTTTCTTCTTGAAGTCTTTGGACTTTGCCCGTCTTCAATTTTGCAGAAATAGTAGAGGTTGGATCATCTAAATCACCAAATATCCTAGCCCCCGCAGGACAGGCATCTACACAGGCAGGATTCATACCGTTGGAAGTACGGTGGTAGCAGAAGTTGCATTTTTCTACTACTCCCTCCCTTCTTTGAGCGGCGGAATCGCCTGCCTTAAATAGATTAGCATATGCTGGAACAGCGCCGGCCTTTTGGCCAAGTTCCTGAGCATCGCCTGTGGCTCCTCTTACAAGAACAGGCCGGGTTGCAGCATCCCCTCTCGGATCAACTCCTTTAGGATTGAAGCTGATGACAGAGTAAGTCTTACCGTCCAAGCTTTCGGGTCCTAACTCAGCAGAAGAGTAAGGGCAAGCATTCTGACACAGACGGCATCCTACGCATGCCTCGTCATTGTGAAGAACAACTCCTTCGGGGCTGACAAACATGGCTCCTGTCGGACAGACTTTAACGCACTGCGGATTTTCGCAATGGTTGCACATGACGGGAATAGCAATCTGTGTTGTGTTTGGGAATACTCCTCTGGTTTCTTGAATGAAATCTGCCCAATTAAATGATTGGCCTTCTCCTCGGGTTCTTGTGTTATTCTCAGCTTTGCAAGCCAGAGCGCAGGCCCCACAGGAAGAACATAAATTCAAATCAATGATCATTCCAAATCTCATTTCTCTCTCCTGGCTTAAAGTTTTTGAGAAATTTTCTTAATGTTGACTCTGGTGAATCCGCCATTTCTGCAGGAAGTACCGGATAAGCGGTCGTAGTCGTCCACTAGAATTTCATTGTTATTGCCGCCCCGGGGTGTTTTCCCGTATTCTTTTGCAGCAATCTGGCCATAGGCCCAGTGGCCCTGACCATAGGCTTTTGCAACCGTACCTGGACCTACACCTTCCCAAAGTTTCACTTCAGTGACAATGGTTCCGACCGGAGAAGAAATTTCGACGATGTCATTATCCTGAATACCGAGAGCCTTAGCATCAATCGGATTAATCTTAAGGACATCTCCCCATGAACGATCCCCGGCATCACATTTCTTGAATTCCTGCATCCAAGGAAGGTTGGCAGAGCGACCTTCACGGTTCAAGCGGCTCTTGTGATCAATGAACAAGAACGGATATTGCTTCTCTTCACCATGACGCAAAGGTTCTTCATAGTGAGGCATCCACCCTTTGATCCCTTTAGCTTGATAATGGCAAGCATCAAGAATCTTGTCAGGAGTAGTGTTGTATTTAGCTGCGTGAGCTTCTAAGACCTTTTTTAGATCTCCGGAAACAAACTCAAAATTACCGCTCGGTGTTGGGAACTTTCCGCCCCAATGTTTCTTGTAAACCTGAGGAGCGGAATTATGCATTCCTCTTTTCCTAAAATCTTCCCAACCATTGATTTGATCGCCCGGAATCGGCTTCGACGTACGGAGCCAGCATGGTGCTGAGGCTATCTTGGTAGTGATAAGCTGGAACTCTTTTTCATTAGTTGGTCTAGCACCTGTCTCAGGATCGACAAATTCTGTTGAGTAATAGTTCAGCAGTGTCGGCCAGCCTTTCTTAGCTAGTTTTTCTGCCAAAAGCCAAGTGACTTCATTTTCTTCCTGTTTTACATCCCAAATCCTATCGCATGTTGGTTGTTGCAACGAGGTCCAGGCATGCATGGAACCGAAACCTGTTACTGCGCCCATCCCTTCAGCTGCATTAAAGGTAGAAGGAAGAACAATGTCAGCAAACTGAGTCATTTCTGATGGGAACGGAACCATATGCACAAAGAACGGTACGTTAGCCAAAGCTTTTTCCCAGCGTTTGCCGTCGGCTGCAGCAAAAGGAGTGTTAGTCCACGAACTAATCATAACTTTCACGAAATCTGGATTCTCGAGCATATAGTTGGCAATATTGTTGGTCACAACGCCACTGCCCAGTTTGGCCTTCATAGCCGCCGGCATATCCAGGTCTCCACGGCCATCGATTTTCTTCCCTTTACCATGAGCCTTGGCGAGTTCGTCAATATATTTATCCATTGACGGATACTTGCCGCTGAGAGATTTGACAGGATCGTGGGTTCCTCCAACGTTATCAACTGAGCCTAAAATGCCGTTGAGCGCATGAACCACCATTGCCGTGTATGTACCTCTTGGGTTCATACAAACACCGGGCCCCATCCACACGATCACGTTCGGGGCGGCCTGTCCCATAGCCTTAGCTACCCGTCTAATTTGTTCCGCATCCAAACGGCATTCTTTTGCTGCTCTTTCAGGAGTCCAGTCTTTAGCCTCCTCGTTCCAATATGTAATCAGTCCGAGGGTGTTGTTTTCTTTAAAGGCCTGAGGATCTACCGTCTTTCCCGGAACAAACAAGTTCTTACCGTCAGCAAAGTCTCCGACAAAATCTTTATTCCATAGTCCTTCGGTAAGAAGCACATGAGCTATAGCATTAGCAAGAGCTCCGTCAGTTCCCGGAAGTATCGGAAGCCATTCTTTAGATTTAGCGGCCGCAGTAGATAGCCTCGGATCGACAGTTATTAAGATGCCCTTTTTCTGAAGCTCCCCAAGTCTTGAAATAACGTTAGGAACTTGTCTGTTGGAAGCAAAAGGATCCGTACCCCAGAACACAACGCACTTTGAATTTCCTAGGTCATAGTCCCTGTAAGAAAACAATCCCTGTGTGTAACCGGGCCCCATTTTTTCTGTTTCGGCGCAAAGAGCAGAAGTTGAGAAATTATTTGGGGATCCGAAGAGTTTTGTCAGAGTGCCATAAAGAAGAGCATGGGAAGTATTGCCGTATCTTCCTTTGAGATAAAGAAGTCTTTCCGGTTCGCCTGCATTTCGAAGTTCAACCATCTTGTCGGCTACTATATCCAGAGCTTCATCCCAGGAAATAGGAATCCATTTTGGATCGATCCCGCGTCCTTTCTGAGGATTTGTTCTCTTAAGAGGCTGTTTAATACGATCCGGATCATAATTTTCTTGAGGGATCAAATGTCCTCTTGGGCAGCAGAATCCATGATTACCTTTCGAATTTTGATTTCCGCGTACTCTTGTGGCTCGCCCATTCTGATTAAAAACTTCGATAGCACAGTATTGAGTG
>OGKG01001528.1_pt1 | contig 27504 bp, 26 predicted proteins | sample 1572201 | NCBI WGS metagenome assembly OGKG01 (sample SAMEA2582146, study PRJEB24529) | metagenome | biome: Human gut stool | place: China | collected 2011 | reverse complement strand
TTCTGGTTGCGCTCTATACTTAACCCACCACAGCGAAAGCTGATAGAGCAGAAAAAGTTGAATAGGAGGTACGAAGGCAAGCCTGCGTACAGATTGTCCCGCAATCTGTATACAGGCTTGTTGTCGTGCTTTGAAGTAAGTAAGGTGACTAGAGAAAGAACGAGCACGATAAACTAGGACAAGAATAGAAAGTATGGAATGACGGTTGGAGAGAAGTAATGGAAGAAAAAATCAGACTTGCGGTTTTTGGACAGAAACGTCTTTCTCGTGAAGGTGGAATAGAGATTGTTGTAAAAGAATTATGCACCCGAATGGCACAGAAGGGCTGTGATGTAACTTGCTACAATAGAGCAGGCCATCATGTGAGTGGTGCAGAGTATGACAAAACAATTGAATATGATGGTATCCGTCAAAAGGTTGTTCCGACTATTGAGAAGAAGGGACTTGCGGCGGTGAGCTCTTCCTTTTTCGCAGCACTTTATAGTGCATTTGGAAGATACGATGTGGTGCATATCCATGCCGAAGGTCCGGCCTTTTTCTGTTGGATACCAAAACTTTTTGGCAAGCGTGTGATCAGCACTATCCATGGTTTGGACTGGGCTCGCGAGAAGTGGCGCGGAAGCGTTGCAGCCAAGTTCATTCGTGGCGGCGAAAAAAACGCCGTAAAATATGCGGACGAAATCATCGTTCTAAGCAAAGGCGTTCAGAAGTACTTCATGGATACGTACGGGAGGGAGACGCATTTTATCCCTAATGGTGTCAATCGGCCAGAGGTTCGGGAGGCAAAGTTAATCACCGATAATTTTGGACTGAAAAAAGACTCATACATATTGTTCCTCGGTCGTCTGGTACCGGAAAAGGGCATTCGATATCTGGTTGAGGCCTTCAAGAATGTCAAGACGGATAAAAAGCTGGTCATCGCAGGCGGTGCCAGTGATACGGATTCCTTTATGGAAGAATTGAAAGAACTGGCAAAGGGTGATGATCGGATTCTCTTTACCGGGTTTGTACAGGGAGCAATGCTGGATGAACTGTACAGTAACGCTTACATCTACACGCTGCCGTCAGATCTGGAAGGAATGCCATTAAGTCTTCTGGAGGCAATGAGCTATGGCAATTGCTGTCTGGTTTCCGATATTCCAGAGTGCACAGAGGTTGTGGAAGATAAGGCGTTAATTTTCCAAAAGACGAATGTAGAGGATTTACAAGAAAAATTGCAAGATGCCTGTGACCATCCTGAAATGGTTATGAAGATGAAGAATCAGGCAGCCGACTTTATCTGTGCAAAATACAACTGGGATGAAGTGGTGGATAAGACACTTGCATTGTATGGGGAGAAGAGCCGATGAGAGTATTAATAATAAATAAATTTCTGCACCCTAACGGTGGATCGGAAACGTACATATTTAAGTTAGGTGAGGCGATGGAGCAGCACGGACACGAGGTTCAGTACTTCGGAATGGAGCACGAAGGCCGCTGCGTGGGCAACCGGGTCAATGCTTATACATCCGATATGGATTTCCACGGTGGCAGCAAACTGAGCAAGCTGACCTACCCAATCAAGACGATTTACAGCAAAGAAGCAAGAGTGCAGCTGAGAAAAGTTCTGGACGACTTCAAGCCGGATGTCTGTCACCTGAATAACTTCAACTACCAGCTGACACCTTCCATCATTCTGGAAATCGTGAAGTGGCGCAAGGAGACCGGAAGGGATTGTAAGATCATCTTCACGGCACATGACTACCAGCTGGTCTGCCCGAACCACATGCTGAACAATCCGAACAACCACCAGAACTGTGAGAAATGCCTCGGCGGCCACTTTGTGAACTGCATGAAAGGTAAGTGCATCCACGGCTCCACAGCAAAGTCTGTCATTGGTATGATGGAGGCTGAGTTCTGGAAGTGGAAAGGTACCTATAAGTACATTGACACCATGATCTGTTGCTCCGAATTCATGAAGAGCAAGATGGACAGCAACCCGCTGTTTGCGACAAAGACTGTGGCAATGCATAACTTCATCGACAAGGTGGAGTGGAAAGAGACGGAGAAGAAGAATTACGTTCTCTACTTCGGCCGTTTCTCGGAGGAGAAGGGTATCGGCACGCTCATCAAGGTCTGTAAAGAACTGCCGGATGTGCAGTTCATCTTCGCCGGTACTGGCCCGCTGGAAGAAACAGTAAATGGTATTAAGAACATCAAGAACGTTGGCTTCCAGAAAGGTGAGGCACTGGAAAAGCTCATCCGTGAGGCACGGTTCTCTATCTACCCGTCTGAGTGGTATGAGAACTGCCCGTTCTCTGTGATGGAATCCCAGATGTACGGCACGCCGGTGCTGGGAGCGAACATTGGTGGCATCCCGGAACTGATTCAGGTCGGCAAGACCGGTGAGCTGTTTGAGAGCGGCAATGCCGAAGATCTGAAGAAGAAGATCAAAAAGCTCTGGGGTGATAAGAAGCTGTGCGCCAAGTACAGTGCGAACTGTAAGGACATCAGCTTCGATACCATTGATGAGTATTACGAGAAAATTATGAAGGTGTATCAGTAAGCAGTCGTTAGGAGAAAGAGATGAGCAAAGAAAATGTGATTTTGATTGATTATGATGCTCCTAATGACTGGGAATTTCATAAAGCAATCGAGAAAGCGACTGGAAATGAATGGAGAGTATATAAAGCGGTAAGTAATGAAAATCATGGAGGCGTTCTGCAAAAACTCATTCGATATGCAAAATACTTCCTTGTGCCAATGAAGATTGCTAAAGACCATAAGAACTATAACAAGGTTTTAGCATGGCAGCAGTTTTATGGACTCATTTTGGCTTTCTATTTTAGAATGTTTCATGTTCACAATACGCCTGAAATTGTGGTTCTGACTTTTATTTATAAGCCTAAGAAATCGTTTGTCGGAAAGGTCTACGACAAATTCATGAGGTATATCGTGACCTCTGGATACATCAAATATTTTGTCGTCTTTTCTGAAAGCGAGAAGAAACGGTACGCAGATTACTTTGATGTTCCGGAGGCGCAATTTGTTTTTGAAACCTTGGGTTATGAGGACAAAACACAGAAAGTGCCAACTTGTAGCTCCGATAATTTTTATCTTGCGGCAGGGAGAAGCAACCGTGACTATAAATTCTTGGTTGATGCATGGAGCAAGAGCAAAGAGCATCTTAAAATTGTCTGCGATACATTGTCTTTAAGGTGTATTCCGAACAATATCGAAATACTTACCGATTGCCACGATGATGACTTCTTTAGAGAACTGGCAAAATGCAAAGCGGTGATAGTTCCGTTGGAAGATATTCATATTTCATCAGGGCAACTAGTTATTATCCAAGCGATGATGTATGGAAAACCGGTTATTGTAACAGAAAACGACACAGTCAAAGATTATGTGGACGCTGGAAGAACAGGATTAATAATTAAGAAAACTGAAAAAGATTTATCTGCTGCAATTGCTGCTCTATCGAATGAAACATATTATAAAGAAATGTCAGCTGCCGAACGGAAACAGTACGAAAACGAATTTAGTGTTTACGCAATGGGTACTGCAATCGGAAAGCTGTTAAATTAAAGGAGAGTTAATCATGTCTGAAGAAAAGAAGTTAAATGGTACGGTCATCGTTACTTATCGCTGCAATGCTCGTTGCTCTATGTGCAACCGTTATAAAGCACCTTCCAAGCCGGAAGAGGAAATCAGCATCGAGACCATCAAGAAGCTGCCGAAGATGTATTTCACAAATATCACCGGCGGTGAGCCATTCATCCGTACTGACCTGAAAGATATCGTGCGGGAACTGTACAAGAAATCTGACCGTATCGTTATTTCGACTAATGGTTTCTTCACCGACCGCATCGTTGACCTGTGCAAAGAGTTCCCACAGATCGGTATCCGTATCTCTATCGAAGGTTTGGAACAGACCAACAATGAGATCCGTGGCCTGCAGAACGGCTACCAGCGTGGTTACGGCACACTGAAAAAGCTGCGTGAGATGGGTATGAAGGACGTTGGTTTCGGTATGACCGTTCAGGACAAGAACGCTCCCGACCTGGTTCCTCTGTATAAAATTTCTGACGAGATGGGCATGGAGTTTGCAACGGCCTCTCTGCATAACAGCTTCTATTTCGTTGAGGCAAAGAACATCATCCATGATCGTCCGATGGTTGCAAAGAACTTTGAGAATCTGGTCAATGAACTGCTCCGCAGCAATAGCCCGAAGAAGTGGTTCCGTGCATACTTTAACCACGGTCTGATCAACTACATCTACGGTCAGAAGCGCCTGCTACCTTGCGACATGAGCTTTGATACCTTCTTCATTGATCCGTATGGCGATGTTATGCCTTGCAATGGTACCAAGGATAAGGAAGTCATGGGCAACCTGAACAATCAGACCTGGGATGAGCTGTGGAACAGCCCGGAAGCAGAGGAAGTCCGCAAGAAGGTTCGCTGCTGCGACCGTGACTGCTGGATGATTGGTTCTGTTTCTCCGGCGATGCATAAGTATATTTGGAAGCCTGCTACTTGGGTGCTGGTTCATAAGTTCAAGGCTCTGTTCACCAAGCATCCGTACAGCATGTACGAGCTGAAGATTTGCCGTGACTACCGTGATGGCAAGGTCACTAAGGAAGAACTGGACAAGTGCAGCACATGCGACATGAACTGTGTGATCAACAACGGTCTGAGTGAGGCGAGCAAGGAGCAGTTGAAGCATAAGACCGGCGAGGAAATCGTGGACGCTGATATCGCACAGCAGATGGAGACGAAGTAATGAGTGAAAAGACAGCGGTAAGAACAAGAGAAAAATGGGTCGATGATGTGAAAGTCATTGCCTGTATATTGGTTGTACTGGGCCATTTCTTCCAAAGCATGACGAAGGCGAATATTCTGCCGGAAAATAATCTGTATGGATGGTTTAACACGACAATCTATTATTTCCATGTACCGCTGTTCTTCATTTGTAGCGGATACCTGTATCAGAAGTACAGCAAGGTAAATAGTGTGGACGGCTGGTGCAAGAATGTGGCAAAAAAAGCGTTAGCACTTGGCGTTCCCTACTTGACTTTTTCGACTGCCACTTGGTTACTTAAAACTATGTTCGCAGATAGCGTGAATAAGCAAGCAGATAGTTTGTTTAGTACATTAGTAGTTAATCCTTCTGCTCCGTACTGGTATTTATATGCACTATTTTTTATCTTTCTTGTTACGCCGACTTTTAGCAGTGTGAAAGCAACTGCGGTAGGGCTGATTGTTGCGTTGGCAGCAAAAGTCCTGATTTTAACTGGGGGGTCGAGCATATATGCCGTATCTACAGTCCTCTCAAACGAAATCTGGTTTGTACTCGGTATGAGTATTTGTGCGTTTAATGTACAGCTGAAGGGCAAAAGAGTACAAGGAACGATATGTGAGTTGCTGTTTGTAATTCTGAGCATTGTAGTATATACGGTAGAAATTAGCGGTGGTGTGATCTCTTTCGCAATGGGATTATTGGCTTGCGTAGCAGTTATTCTGATGGTGGCAGGTTTTGAGGAAAAGTTCAGTAGAGGCATGGACTTTCTTGCAAAATACACAATGCCGATTTTCCTGATGCATACGTTGTTTGCAGCACCGATGAGATCCGTACTGTTGAAGATGGGGATTACGAATACTGTGGTGCATATTGTGCTGGGGTTGGCTATTAGTTTTGCTGGCCCGATTATCGCTGCGTGGATTATGAAGAAAACAAAGTGGCTGGAGTTCTTCTTGTATCCGAATAAATTTATTAGAAAGGTATCATAAGAATAGGACTTAAAAATACAGTCAAAGAAAGCCTTGGATTGATTCGGGCAAAAATTTTTGGTGTAACTGCTGGGCAGAGTGTCTATATTGGCAAGCATTGCAGTTTAAAAGGAAACCATCATATTACCTTGGAAGATTCTGTAACAGTACGTCCCTATGCTCAAATTTGGTCGGGAGGGGGTACAGTGAGAATCGGCAGAGGTTCTGAAATTGGTGAACGGTGCTGGATCTCCATCGCCAATTCATTGGGAATTGGAGAAAAAGTTCTTTTCTCACCGAATGTCTATATTACTGACTGTGATCACGAATATCGTGATGTGAATGTTCCAGTGATTGATCAGGGAATCGTACAGAGAGGTCAGAGGGTCTCCATTGGGGATGGCTCTTATATTGGCATCAATGCTGTAATCGTTGGCAATGTGAAAATCGGTAAGCACTGTGTGATAGGAGCGAATTCAGGAGTAACAAAGGATGTGCCGGACTATTGCGTGGCAGTAGGAAGTCCGGCAAAGGTGATAAAGCGAATGCCCGGCAAAAGTAATTAAGCAAATCAAATAATACGCAGGAGAATAGAAGATGAAAATATTGATGCTTGTTAACTGGAAAATTAAATACTGTGATGAAAAGCCAGCGGACAAGCAGCCTCCTGATTACAAGGTTGAAGGGAAGGACTACTGGTTTTACAGATATTTCAAAAATAAGCCGGAGGTCGATGTGATAGATATAAGATCCTTCCCTTGGCTAGAGAATTTTGAAAGAAATAAGCTGCATTTTTATATCTGGCAAGCTATTAGGGCTATTCCTAAATTAAATCAATATGATCTGATTGTTTCGCATGGGATGCCAAGTGCGATTGTGATTTGTTTGTGGAGAAGATTTTTTAAGACCAAGGCAAAGCATGTGGTATTTGATATCGGCTCTTTTGCAAGTGCATCAGAATCGGGATTTTCATTGAAGTTAATGCAATTTGCAAGTAAATCATTAGATGGTCTTATTTATCACATGAGTGCTCAAAGAATATACTATGAGAAGTTCTTCCCTTGGATCGTAGACAAATCACAATTTATAAAGTTTGGAGCTGATTTTGATTTCTTTGGAAGTGATAGGAAAATAAATTCAATTGGTAGAAAGTACATAGTATGTGCAGGCAAAAACAAGTGTGATTGGGATACAGTTGTTAAGGCGTATAAAGAGAGCAAAATTGATTTAGACTTGCACCTGATAGGTGGGAAAGAGGAACGATTCGAAAATATTAGCGGCGTTGTTCAGATTCCGTATTTACCGATAAATGATTTTATAGAGCAAGTTCATGGGGCAGAATTCTGTGTTTTACCATTAGAGCCGGTGCCGTTTTCTTTTGGACAAATGCGGCTATTACAACAGATGGCCTTGAAAAAGTGTGTGATTGTATCTAATGCACCAAGTATTTTGGATTATGTAGAGGATGGAATAACGGCAAAGGTTTATAAGACACACCATCAAGAAGAATTGAAAAGGATAATGCGGTGGGCAGTAGAAAAAGAAAGAGGGAGAGAAAACATTGCTAACAATGCCTATAATTTTGTGAAAGACGAATGCAACGAAGAAAAAATGGCAAACAATATTGAGTGTTTCAATATGAAATTGCTAAATAAGTGAGTTTGGCAGTTCGAGAATAATAAACCATGAAAAATTTATTATTAAAACGGGTATAGAGCCACAAGATAAAAGCGTTGGGACAGTATGCATCATAACGCTTTTCTCCACGGTAGGAAGTCGCGAGAACGCGATGTGCTATGTTGCACTTTCCGGGGAAATTGCGACCAAATGAATGAAGAGTGAAGAGTATAGAGTTAGGAGAAGAAATATGATTATTACAAAAACACCATTCCGTATGTCCTTTTTTGGTGGCGGAACAGATATGGAAAGTTTTTTTAGAGAAAACGGTGGATCTGTTTTGTCTACTACTTTTGACAAATATTGCTATGTAAATGTACGCCATTTACCAAGGTTCTTTGACTATTCAACGGAATTGTCCTATTCAAAGACTGAGCGTGTGACAAATATTGATGATATTCAGCATCCAGCAATTCGAAATGCAATGAAAATGTTGGATATGCATGAGATTCGTCTTACATATGAAGCAGACCTTCCGGCACGTTCTGGTTTGGGAACTTCAAGTTCCTTTGCGGTAGGAATGTTGAATGCTTTCTATGCGTTAAAGGGTAAGTATGCTGACAAGAAAAGACTAGCAGATGAAGCGATTTATCTGGAGCGGAATCTCTGTCAGGAAGCTGGTGGTTGGCAGGATCAGATTGCGGCGTCTTTTGGCGGATTTAATCGAATTAATTTTAATTCAGATGGTTATGAAGTTCTCCCCGTAATTATTTCACCAGAACGAAAAAGACAGCTTAATCAAAATCTAATGATGTTCTTTACCGGATTTACCCGCTTTTCTTCGGATGTGCAGAAGGCAAATGCTGCAGGAAAACAAGATAAGACTGCTCAGTTGAAAGAGATGCTTGCTCTAGTTGATGATGCTGAACGTGTTCTGACAGATAAGAACGCTGACCTTGATGATTTTGGCAGAATGCTGGATCACACTTGGAAACTTAAACGTCAAACTGGATCGGCTGTTTCTACAAATAGTATTGATGAACTTTATGCAAAAGGCGTTGCTGCTGGCGCATTGGGAGGAAAACTGCTGGGCGCCGGTGGTGGTGGATTCCTTGTATTTTATGTTCAACCTGAGCGACAGGATGCAGTGCGATGGGCGATGCGTGATTTGATGCATATTCCGTTTGCATTTGAAGATGGCGGTACGAGGGTGATTCATTATACACCGGAAACCTATGAACCAAAGAACTAATTTTGAGTGAGGTATGGAAGAGATGAAAGTAGTAATAATGGCAGGAGGTAAGGGAACGCGTATTTCTTCAGTTGCCAGTGATATCCCGAAGCCTATGATTAAAATTGAAGGGAAGCCAGTACTGGAACATGAGCTGGAGTGTCTGCGGGACCAAGGGTTTACTGACATTATTATTACGGTGAGTCATCTTGGTAGTATTATTATGGACTATTTTGGGGATGGATCTGGTACATCCCCTGTGACGGGAAAACCGTTTGGCGTACATATTGAGTACTATTTTGAAAAAGAACCGTTAGGCAACGCAGGTGCCTTGTTCAAAATTAAAGATAATCTGACATCTGATTTTCTACTTTTAAATGCAGATGCAGTGTTTGATGTTGATTTTAATCGTTTTGTTGGCTTCCATCAGGAACATGGTGGAATGGTTACACTTTTTACCCACCCGAATAGCCATCCATATGATAGCGGGTTAATCATTGCAGATAAAAATGGAGAGGTAAAAAAGTGGCTTGCAAAAGAAGACGAGCGGCCGCAGTATTACAGAAACCGGGTGAATGCAGGATTGCATGTTATCAGCCCGAAAGTGCTGGAACTGGTTGATATTGATGCGGATTCAATAGGCAAGATCGGTGCAAACGGTAAACAGGTAAAAGTTGATTTGGATCGGCAGTTATTAAAACCGTTAGCCGGAACAGGAAAGATGTTCTGTTATGATAGCCCGGAATATGTGAAAGATATGGGTACCCCGGAACGGTATTACTCCGTATGTGTGGATTACAAAGAAGGAAGAGTATCTGGGAAAAATCTAAAAAATAAGCAAAAAGCAGTATTTCTTGATAGAGATGGAACGATTAATAAATATGTTGGTTTTCTTCGAAATATAGATGATTTTGAGCTGATTGGCGGCGTAGCTGAGGCAGTTCGTAAAATCAATGAATCTGGCTATCTTGCAATTGTAGTAACGAATCAGCCAGTAATTGCTCGCGGTGAAGTGTCTTTTGAAGAGCTGGAAGAAATTCACAATAAGATGGAGACACTTCTTGGAAAAGAAGGAGCATATTTGGATGCCATTTACTATTGCCCTCATCATCCTCATAAGGGATACGAAGGGGAGAGACCAGAGTTAAAGATGGATTGTACTTGCCGCAAACCCAAACCAGGAATGCTATTGAAGGCGGCAGAGGACTTCAATATCGATCTTTCACAGTCGTGGATGGTTGGTGATGGAGAAAACGACATTAAAGCCGGTTACAATGCAGGATGCAGAACAGCTTTGATTGGTCGTGAATCTTATGGTCAGACAGTGACAATATCGACATTAAAAGAGTTTGTAGAACAGTGTCTGAAATAAAAGAAAGGGTATCGAAATGAGTGAGTTGGAAAAAAGATTGATAAAGCATGTTGATTTATTGGTGGAACGTTACCCTTCACTTGAATCTGAAAAGAACAGTATTATATCTGCATATTTGCTTTTGAAAGAGTGCTATGTAAATGGTGGAAAGCTGCTTGTGGCAGGTAATGGAGGCTCGGCGGCAGATGCAGAGCATATTGTCGGTGAACTAATGAAAGGCTTTAAAATGCCGAGAAAGCCCAGAGCTGATTTTGCGGAAAAGCTTATGGCAGAAAATCAGGAATTAGGAACTGTCCTGGCAGAGAATTTGCAAGGAGCACTTCCGGCAATTGCTTTGGATGGACACCCGGCATTATCTACGGCATATATGAATGACTGTGAGCCGTTGCTTTGTTTTGCACAGCAGGTTAATGGTTACGGTAAAGCGGGTGATGTGTTTCTTGGCATTTCTACAAGTGGAAACAGTAAAAATGTTTTGTATGCTGCGACGACTGCCCATGCCAAAGGTATGAAGGTCATTGGTTTGACCGGTGCAAAGAGCAGCAAATTGGAACAGATGAGCGACGTTTGTATCAGAGTGCCGCAGACAGAAACTTATATGATTCAGGAACTTCATCTTCCGGTGTATCACTGTTTGTGTTTGATGTTGGAAGATAAGTTCTTTGGGTAAGGAAAGTGATAGGAGGTAAAAGGGCTAATGTATACAATTCAACTGATAAGCTGTTATTTTGGAGAACTCAAGCCGGAATTTTACCTCTGGCTGAATAGTTGTGGCTATAATAAAACGATTGATTTCCTATTTGTAACGGATCAGGTAATCGCAGCAGATATTTGTCCGCCAAATGTAAAAATAGTGCATGCAACATTAAAAGACATTAAAGATGTAGCAGATAGGATTTTCAATTTTGACGTTGAATTGAGCACTCCATATAAATTGTGTGATTACAAAGTTGCATACGGATTGATTTTTCGGGAAGAATTAAAGCAATATGATTTTTGGGGATACTGTGATTCGGATATGGTGTTGGGAAATATCCGGAAGTATATCACAGATGAAATTTTAGAAGGATACGATAAAATTCTACCGTTGGGACACCTAAGCATTTATAAGAATACAGATGAAATCAATAGGCGATTTATGGAATGTCCGGATATCATGGATTATCATGAAGTCTTTTCTTCGCCTAGAATTTTTCAATTTGATGAAACGCCTGGAATATATGCAATGTATAAAAAAAGAAGTTGGAGAATGCTGGAATATATTCCTTTTTTAGATATAGTATCAGGATACAATCAGCGATTAACAAAGTATGTGTACGCAAAACGCATGTATGGAGTTCAAGTTCAGAATCATACGCAGCAAATTTTTTGTTTTGCGAGAGGTGAAATCATAGAAAAATATCGAAATAAGAAAAATGCACTGTGTGAGCACAGGTATATTTACATTCATAGTTCAAAGAGACATTATCAATGTCCATACAATGAGATTCCAAAACAATATGTTTTTATGCCTGATAAAATTTGTGAAACAGATAATGTTGATGATATAGATAGCCTTTCTGATTATAGTAAAAAAACGAATTGTGCAATAGAAAAAATGTTACTTCATATGCTAACAATGAGGGGCAAAGTGAACAATAAAATCAGATCGTTGGTCAGGGGAGGAAAATAAGGATGAACGTTTTACATATGCAGTTATCCGGTGGATTTGGTGGAATTGCTACGTTGAGTCGGGAAATAAGTAAGTATTCGCAGGATCAGAATGTATTTGTTTTTTTGTTTGAAGGCGGCTGTGTAGCGGATGAAATGAAAGCAGAGGGAATATCTGTCTATGTCCTTAATGCTTCGCATAAATCGGATAAAAAGGCAAAGCAAGAGTACCTTGATATTTGTAGAAAACATAACATCGATGTTATAGTGTCACATACAGGATGTTTTATGGAGTTTCGAATTCTCCTATTCTTAAAGAAAAAAATTCCGACAGCAAAAATTTTCATGTATGAGCACTGTGACATGGTAGACGCAATGGGTACTGGCTGGAAGAGCATTGTCAATCGAATGCTTTACAGAAAGTGCTTTTCTATGGCACAAGGTGGAATTGCAATCTCAAAATATGTTAAAGGAACAGCATTGCAATTAACTCCAGGGGAGGACAGCAAGATTGAAGTTGTCTATAACGGAGTCGATTTGGAAAAATTCCGGTATATCAAACGTGAAAGGAAAAACTATTTAAGACTCATATACGTTGGACGGATTGTTCCAGAAAAAGGTTGCGATCTTTTAATTCAAGCGATTTCGGATTTACCCCAAAATGTTAAAGTTAAAGTGTTTTTCGTGGGTGAAGGAACTGATATGCTAGAATGCAAAAGAATGGCCGCTGAGTTAGGAGTCCAAGACAAAATCTCATTTGAAGGAAAAAGTAATCGAGTAAGAGATTATCTGTATGCAGCAGATGTATTTGTCCATCCAGCAAGGTGTCCCGAAGGATTTGGAATTACACTTGTTGAAGCAATGGCGACGGGATTGCCTTGCATTGCGTTTGAAAAAGGCGCAATTCCAGAATTGATTACAAGTGGAAGAGAGGGCTTTCTTGAAAAAGATGTAGATGCTGGGAAACTTGCTGAAATGATTTCTCAGATGTATGAAAAGTTGTGTGATGGAAGTATAGAAGCAATGAGCAGAAATGCAGTGGAAAAAGCGCGGATATTTGACATTAAAGTTACAGCACATAAGTTGCACGAGTTATATGAGATGGAGGAGAGAATATAATGAAAGTATTGCAGATTTTGAATTACTCTGCACCCTATAGAGGAAATTTTATTGATTCGTTGGATATGATTGAAAATAATGATATTGCAGAGGTCGAAAACTTCTATTTATTTGCTGATGAAACAAAAACAAAGTCAGCCTCATGGATTGATAGTATCAATAAAGATAATAAGCATGTGTTTTACTTAGGAGAAGGCTTTTCTAACAATGTGAAGCGGATAAGAAAAGTTGTAAAGGATTGCAATATTGATGTTGTTCATATGCACTTTTGGGGAATAAGAATGCATACAGCAATCCTTACTTCTTTGTGGAATATGGAGGGGAAAAGGCCGGTATTAATAAGACATTTTCATAACCATTCCGATTATAATGAGCATCCACTGAGGAAGATATATGGAAATATTTTTTATCGTAGTGCGACAATGATTGGATGCTCTGAATCTGTGACAAATTCAATAAAAAGAGATTTCCCCAAGATTGATGTCAGATGTGTTAATAATGCAATCAGTTTTAGTAGATTAGATGAGTATGAAGTAATAGGACTAGATCAGGGAATATCGGTAATGATGTTTGGAGCCGATTTTGAGAGGAAAGGTGTAGATATAACATATAAGGCAATCAATGATTTAGTTAACAAAGGGTATCAAATTAATTTGTACATTGTTTGTTCTATTAATGAGGATATATGCAAGGATAAATTGAAAAAGGTTGCAGGAACAAATATGCTACCGAAGTGGGTGCATTTTTTGCCGCCGCGGCAGGATATTGCAACGTATTATCGTGCAGTGGACATTTTTGTATCACCATCCAGAGAAGAAGGACTTGCCTATGCGATACCCGAGGCCGCCTATTGCGGGTGCAACGTGGTAGCAACGAAAATTGGTGGTCAATTATATTACGAAAAGATACCGGGAGTGATTTTTATTCCGGCCGAAGATCCAGAGGCATTAAGTAATGCGATTCTTTCTGTCGTAAAGAAGGAAAAGAATCGAGCACATGTCGAAGACTTTCTCGTAAAGGAATTTGGTTTAAAAAAATGGGCCAATGATGTGACTGAGATTTACCTTGAAAAAATGAAGGAGCGAAGATGAGCAAAGTTGCAGTTATAATCATAAACTATAATACATATCAAAAAACAAAAAAGTGTATAGAGATTCTGCGCGAAAATACGACGGTGGATTATCATATTTATTTGTTGGACAATGGTTCAAAAAATGAGTCCATGGATGAACTAAAGAAATATTACGAAGATGCTGATGATGTTACATTAATTGCATCCGAGGAAAATCTTGGCTATGCACGAGGGAATAACAAGTTGCTACAACGAGCGATGCAAGATGAAAGTCAGTTTGCAGTCATTATGAATAACGACATATTCTTGATGAATAATGCAATTGACCTGATGATAGAGGATTTACAAAATGACAAAGACATCTCATTTGTAGGACCGCACATGGTCGGTACAAAAGGAGAAATACAACTTACAGCTAAACATAAAAGCCCCGATAGGTGGCAGTATTTGTGTCGCGAAACATTGATTGGGCGGATTTTTAAGAAAAATCAAGCAGAGTGGTTGAAGTGGCAGGAACAACAGGATACAAAACAAGATGTTTATTGGCTATCCGGTGCAATATTTGCAGCTCGTATGAAAGATTTTGAAAAAATAGATTTTTTTGACCCGTTTACTTTTTTGTATTACGAGGAATATATTATCGCAGAAAAATCGCAAAATGCACAGTTGAGGTTACAGTACGAACCTGATGCAAAGGTTTTGCATCAACATGGCGGTTCAACAAAGCCCGGGGTTAATCTTTTGGTGCGGACAGAAAACTTTAAAAGCGAATTGTACTTTATGAGGAAATATAGACACTGGAAGAAATCATACCAGGTGTTGGTTTTCCTGATTCGAATATTGGAAACTTATATATTTTGGAGAAAAGATCCATCTTGTTGGAAGGCTTGGAAAAGCTATGTGAAATTTGGTGTGCAGGAACTAAGAAAGGAGCCATAACAAGATGAAAATAAGAAAAATTGATTTTATGGAGCTCCTTTTTTTGTTGCTGGTTTTGACGGGAGAACACTTTTTTTATCTTGTGAATTTGCCAATTACAGAGATGGATTTGGCAGTTATTATTGCGGTTGTAATGTTTTTTGTGTATTTACTGTACTATAAAGGTATTGGATTACCAAATACAGATAAGCCAACAAAAATACTTCTGACTGCAATTGCTTTGATGATAGTATGTTCTGCAGTTCGTTCGCAGCAGAGCTATGGGCAGAGCATCCTTATGGGACTGCGTCCGCAAAGATATTGCCTCATTTTGCTGGCCTACTTCCCGATAAAAAATGTGATATTGAGCCGCAAAGGGGGATTTAAATGGGTGATAAATGTTATGCTGGGAGTTGGAATTGCTGCGGCAACGATTTACAGCATTCAATATTTAGTCTTTCCGTTTAAGTTTCTGGTAGTGGGTTATGACTATCGGTTTGGCCAAGTGCGGCTACGCTTTAATGAAGTGGGAACACTTTTTAGCATGTTTTATGCGTATTATAAGATAATCAAACGTCCTTGTTGGAAATGGGAATTTATATTTGCGATTCATCTCTTTTATTATATTGTTGTAATCAAAGGAAGATCGGGACTTATTGTTTTGGCATTGGTTCTGACGATTCTGTTGATTCTTTTCAATAGGCAAAAATGGAAAGCCGCCGTTTCTATTTTTGCAGTAGCTGTTGTGTTGCTTTATGCACCAATCCCCATAGTCGATCAATATTTGGAGGGGTTTCGAGAAGGAATCGATTCTTATCAAAGTCAAACAGATGTTCGCTACAAGGGACAGCAGTTTTATATAAAAAGTGTTACAGAAGATATCTCTAGTATGATATTTGGTAAGGGATATGTGAACATTCAAAGTTCATCGGCTGTGAGAATTAGTAGGGCAAAAGATTTTTATATTGTTGATAATGGTTATTTTGGTTTGGCGTATTTCTATGGCTTTTTCGGAGTAGCTTGTAATATTTTAATGTGTTTATATATTTCCATCAGTACATATAAGTTGCAAAGGAAATTGGATTTTGGAATCGAATGTGGGGTTGGCAGTGGCATATACTTGATTGCAGCGTCCATACTCGTACCATATATGTTATATTACTACACCTATTGTCTGCTGGCAGTAGAATTAGCTCTGATAGATAGAATGAAACAGCTCGAGAGAGGGATGTGATATGACACAACTTTTGATTTATTTGGCAATCGGTGTACTCTCTTTGGCGGGTATAAGATACAGAGAGACACGTTCAGTGGAAGGATGGTTTGAAAAACAGAATACAGATCAGATGCGAGGAATGTGTGCGTTGCTAATTATTGTCCACCATATTGCCTCACAAAAGTTCAGCGATGGACTTTTTCATCAGTTGGGTTACATCTCCGTGATATCAGGATACCTATTAGTTGGATACTTTTTTTTGATATCAGGGTACGGATTGGAGTATGGGGAGGTATATGCGGCAAAACATAAGAAATACTCTTTGCTGAGGCGTGTCGTTACAATTTGCGTTCCGTATATAACTATTAGTTTGCTGTATTGGGTCTACGGTCAATACACGACGGAACAGATTGGATTTTTGGATATTGTGACATCAATCCTAGAAGGGAATCCGATTGTTAAATATTCTTGGTATTCTGCAGCGATTATCATTGTATATGTTTTCTTTGAAATTTCAAAAATGAATTCTTCAAAGAACTGTAATCTATATGTGATGACACTGCTGTTGGTGGAATATATAATGTTTGGGGTATTTAGAAACTATTCTGTGTCTTGGTATAATACCGTTCTCATTGTATTGGTAGGCATTTTGGTTGCAAGATATAAAGAACAGATTTATTGTTGGATTAAACATTATGATAAAGCCAGCGTGATTGTAAGCCTTATAGCCTTGGGAGCGGGTACGGCCTTACAGATAAAGTACGGAAACAGTGTAGGAGAAGTTGCTAAGGTGTTGATCCAGCAGGTTACGCTAATAGCAGCTGTCTATCTGATGATGATGGTGGATTACTTCTTTAGCCTGAACAGTATATTTTTGAAGTGGGTTGCAGCGTTTTCCTATGAAATATACTTGACACACGGATTGGTTATGAGTGTGGTAAAGCACTTTTTGGCAATTGATACCGCTGGAATCGTTTATGCGGGAACAGTGATTGTTATAACAATTCTACTTTCATTTGCTGAGCATTTATTAAACAAGAAAGTGATTCGGGCATTGAATGGGTTGATATTGGCCCGATGAGGATTTTATATGAAAATATTATTTGTTTCGGCTTTTTTTCCTTATGAGAATGTAAGCCATGCAGGCGGTAAAACAGTATATTATTATCTGAATTCATTTGCTAAGAATGATGAAGTAACGTTATTGACATTTGTTACAAAACAAGACTTTGATAAATTGGATCATACGTATCCGTACCGTTTAGTACCGGCAAAGTACGGATATACTGTAAAAGACAAAGTGTTGCGATTTATAATGAGCAAGGTCACGAAATATTGGCCGCTGCAAAAGTATTGTGGATTCTATAATACATACGATGAATTTCTATTGAAAAAGAAATTGGCTGAACTTGCGAGAGAAAAGTATAAGCCTGATATTATTGTTTTGGAATGGACACAGTGTGTACTGACAAGAAATTTGCTTCACAGCTATTTCCCTGATAGCAGAATTGTGGCATCTGAACATGATCTGAGTGTAGTTGGTTTTCAACGTAAGGTAGAAGCTGCAGAAAAAGGCTTCACAGCTAAAAAGTTAGAAGATTTAAAGAGGTTGGAATTGGGAGCACTTGCGCAATGCGACATGACATTTTTTCACAGCAGAGAGGATTTAAAACGTGCAAAGTGTATGATGCCGCAGTGTAAGGATAAGTTTTCTTCGATTGTGCCATACTATGATGACTACAGTACAGTTGAATGGAAACCAACAACAAAAAATATTGTATTTTTTGGTGCATTGAATCGTGTGGAAAACGTGAAAAGCGCAGTTTGGTTCTATGAAAATGTATTTTGTAAATTAAAAGATACATCGTGGAAACTTATTTTACTTGGATCGCATCCGGATGAAAAACTGGTTTCTCTAAGTCAACAAGATGAAAGGGTAGTAGTTACTGGATTTGTAAAAGATATAAGACCCTGGTTGCAAAATTGTGCATGCATGATTGCGCCGCTGGTTATGGGAGCGGGAATAAAGGTTAAGGTCTTAGAAGCACTTAGTGCGGGTGTACCGCTTCTTACAAATGAAATAGGGATGGAAGGAATCGATGCTGAAAATGAAAAAGAATATTTTCATTGCCAGACAGCAGAAGATTATATTCGTGTATTAGATGACTTCTTTGATAGTGAAGATAAGCTGACCGCCATGTCGATTGCAGAGAAGAAATTTGTAAAAAGTAATTTTGATAAAGAGATATCATATGAAAGGTATCGAGATTCTCTCTTACATATAGCAGGGAAAAAATAAAATAATGAAAGAAAAATCGTTGAAATTAAATATGGCATTAAATGCTGTAAAAAGTCTGATGGGAATCGTTTTTCCGCTGATTTCGTTTCCTTATGTTGCAAAAACATTAAGCGTGACAGACTTGGGTCAGTACAATTTCGCAAGTTCAGTTATCGGATATTTTGCACTCTTCGCACAACTTGGAATATCTAGCTATGCTGTTAGAGAAGGAGCGGGAATAAGAGACAATCAAGAAAAACTAAAGAAATTCTGTGGAGAAATCCTGTCAATCAACATGTTCGCCACTGCGATTGTATATGTTGTTTTCTTTATGTGTCTGCTAACGGTGCCTAAATTCCATGGATACACGGCGCTGTTGCTTACATTTAGCGTTCAAATTATTTTTACAACGATCGGTACGGAATGGATTTTTGGAATTTATGAGGACTATCTTTTCTTAACAATTCGTAGCATAGTAGTTCAGATGTTGTCTATTGTGCTTTTATTCGTTTTTGTGAGAAAACAAGGTGACGTTATTCCATATGCAGTCGTTACAGTTACGGCAAATGTTGGTGCGAATGTTGTTAACTGTGTCTGCGCTCAAAAAAAGATTCGATTTGGTTTAAGAAAGTCACTAAATCTAAGACATCATCTGAAGCCAATTCTGATTATTTTTTCGACAGCATTAGCGTGCACAATATATGTGAATTCGGACGTTACAGTGTTAGGATTCATCTGTTCCGATTATAATGTCGGTTTGTATAGCGTTTCTACTAAAATATATACCGTTTTAAAGACGGTGGCAACATCCACTTTAATGGTAGCTATTCCTAGGCTTTCTTATTATATTGCTAACAATATGCAGAGTGAATATAATAAACAGCTGAAAACAATATTACAAACTGTTATTGTTTTGATTGCTCCGGTAACTGTTGGCGTTATTATGCTTAGAAGAGAAGTGATATTGCTTTTGGCAGATGAGTCGTACATGGGAGCAATAGAATCACTTGTAATTTTGTGCGCAGCATTACCGGTCTGTGTGTTGGCAACCTTTGTTGGACAGTGCATATTGATGCCATTTAAGGATGAAAAAATCATTTTTAAGGCTACAATGATTAGTGCAGCAGTTAATCTAATTCTAAATCTTATACTAATTCCTTTTTTTGCGCAAAATGCGGCTGCCTTTACGACATTGCTTGCGGAAGGGACTGCGCTAATAATTCAGGCTTATTATGCACGAAAATATGTGATATTGTCAGGAATTTTCAAAACAATCAAAAATACGGCTTTAGGTAGTATAGCAATTGTGATTTGTTGTGTTTTGTTGAGTGGAGTTCACTTGTTTGCTGTGCGAATTTTAGCGGACATTGTTATATCAGCAATAACATATTTGGTGATTCTGATGCTGCTAAAAGAGGAAGGAATAGTGTTTTTATTACGCTGGACAAGACAAAGAAAGAGTGAAGAAAAATGACGGAATCGAACCGGATCGAAGAAGTGGATATATCAAAAGGAATAGGAATGGTTCTGGTTATTACTGGACATTTATGTGTGGGTGCGCCGTTGCGAAATTTTATTTATTCATTCCACATGCCTTTGTTCTTTGTCTTGTCTGGTTTTGTTTATAATATTGCTAGAGCTAGAACTCGTAAAGCTATTCAGATTAAGAAAATCTTGGCTGAATATATTGAATGGTCTGGAATATACTTGATGTTTGACTATATCGTGAGATATGGCATTGAAGGTACGCGAACGAAACATGAGTTGTGGAATGAAGTTGTATATACAATTTCATTTTATGGTGTATCCGTATTATGGTTTTTGAGCGCACTTACTATTGGCTTAGCTTTTGTTTTGTTCATTGGCCAAAAAAGCGAGAAATTTTATTTGCTGTGGGGGGGCGCTTATTTCATCGGAGCAGTTTGTTCGAAGTTGGTGTTGCTCTCTGAATTTAAAGGCGTAATTGTTTTTGCAGCGGTTGTAAGAGGCATTGTAGCTTTTTCTTGGATTTCTCTTGGTATTGGTCTTCAGAAAGTATTCTTAAAAATAGTTCATGAGGATAGAAAATCAGTGTTTAAACTAGCCTTGATGTGGGGTGTGATTTTTATTGTATCAAATGAGGCGAAGCCGATAGAGTATTCTGGTCTTGAATTGGGAACACCGATTATATCTTTTGTATTAGGTATTATGGGCAGTATAGCCACATTATGCCTTGCAAAGTTTCTAAGCGAAATCGAAATTCTGAAACATTTTTTAATTGTTTTTGGTCAAAATTCGGTTTTTATAATGGCAACGCATCAATATTTGCATATCAATAAACTTGTAGAAATATGTGTTGGTTTTTTTATAAAAACACAAATGATGAAGATAGTTTGTGAAGTGATTTTTCTTTGTGCAATAGAATATATACTTTGTGTTTGCAGACAAAGACTTCGCAGAATACATAATTGAGATAAATATTATAGATAGTAGTTAAACGCTTGTACTTGGTAGGAACAGTTAAATATGAGTCATTGGGATTGTTAAGATCAGAATTCTGTGAAGTAAAGGACGAGTTTATCCAAGAATACAGAAATGCAATTGAGAAAGCTAAAAAACACCTGTTGAAATATGCAAAATATAGTGGTGCTTAATAAAGGATAGAGATATGAACGCAACATTACTTATCATGGCTGCTGGTATTGGCAGCCGCTTTGGAACGGGAATTAAGCAGTTGGAGCCGGTGGATGATGCTGGACATATCATCATGGACTATTCAATCCATGATGCGATTGAAGCCGGATTTAATCATGTGGTATTTATCATCCGCAAGGATATCGAGAAAGAGTTCAAAGAGGTTATTGGTGAGCGCATTGCTTCCATTTGCTCTTCTCATAATGTAACTGTAGACTATGCTTTCCAGGATATCAACGATATTCCGGGAACTCTGCCGGAAGGTCGTACAAAGCCGTGGGGAACTGGACAGGCTGTGCTTGCAGCGAAGAAGGTTATCAAGACTCCGTTCATCGTCATCAATGCAGATGATTACTATGGAAAAGAAGGTTTCAAGGCTGTCCATGAGTATCTGGTAAATGGCGGTGAGTCCTGCATGGTGGGTTTCGTTCTGAAGAACACGCTGTCTGATAACGGTGGCGTGACTCGTGGTATCTGCAAGATGGATGAGCAGAATAATCTGACGGAGGTTGTAGAGACAAAGAACATTGTAAAGACTGTGACTGGAGCAGATGCAGACGGAGTGGCTGTGGATGTGAATTCTCTGGTCTCCATGAATATGTGGGGCTTGACTCCGGAGTTTCTGGATGTACTGGAGGAAGGCTTCAAAGAGTTCTTTGAGAAAGAAGTTCCGGGCAATCCGTTGAAAGCAGAATATCTGATTCCCATCTTTATCGGTGAACTGCTGGAGCAGGGTAAGATGTCCGTGAAGGTTCTGAAAACCAATGATACCTGGTACGGCATGACCTATCACGAGGATGTCGCAGCAGTAAATGACAGCTTCAAGAAAATGCTGGAGAACGGTGTGTACAAGGCTGACCTGTTCAGTGATCTGTAAACGACGATGAAAGAAACGATTGATTTACTCGGAAAGATTCTCACAAACATCTTGACTGCTTTCTATGAGCCGTTTGGATTCTCGCTTCTTCTTTCTTTTCTAGCCATGTTTTTCTATCTTTATGCTTATGAATCTATTGGAGCAGGAAAAGGCTGGAAGATTGCCATAATGACATGGTATCAGAAATTCAAGGAGAGTGTGTTCTTTCGGAAACTATTCTTCCTGGCCTTTGTGACTTCGCTTATTCTGTTCCGAACCTTGTTAAACCGTCAGCTGTGGATGAATCCTTTATCCGATGTCATGGGCGGCTGGGGCATCTGGGAGACAGTGAACGGCGAACAGAAACTGACCACCGAGTGCATCGAGAACGTAATCATGATGGTGCCGTTTAGTAGTGTGGTTATGTGGACGTTCCAGGAGAAGATGGAGAAAGGCTTGAAGAAGATACTGTGGCAAAGCGGAAAGATAACATTTTGCTTTTCGATAAGCATTGAAATGTTGCAGTTGTTGCTTCGCTTGGGAACATTCCAGCTATCAGACATCTTCTATAACACAGTCGGCGGAGTGCTAGGCGGATTGATGTATTGTGCGTTGATGAAGGCAAGAAAGCGGCTGTAAAACTGGATAAAATTGTGATATACTGGGAGCGGTAGCTCCCTGCGCTGCTCTAATAATCACACACCTCTTCGTGGTGAGCAGCAGGCAACAATTTGAGAATCAAAGATTCGATGATTGGCGAAGATGTGAGATAATAAATAGTTTAGTCAGGGGGATATATGTCAGAATTTAAAATTTTTTATTCGTGGCAATCTGATTTATCTGCGAACAAAACGACGAGATTTATTGATGACTGTCTCTCTGGTGTATGTGAGATTTTGCGAGATGTGTCAGACATAAAACCAGATCGCGCAACTCAGGGAACAACTGGAAGCCCTGATATAACAGAAAGCATTTTTGGAAAAATCGATGAATGTGATTTGTTTATTGCTGATTTAAGTATCATAAATGATTTCCCTGCTATTGATGAAAATGGAAATTTAACAGGCAATAGAAAACGAACTCCCAATCCTAATGTTCTATTGGAAACAGGCTATGCCGCAAAAGTTCTCGGATGGGATCGTATAATATGCTTATATAATTCAGAGTATGGAAATCCTGATGATTATCCGTTTGATATATCACATAGAAGGTTGACGGGATTCCGATTCACACAAGCAACGCGAGAAATAGAATGTACCAGAATTAAACAAATTATTGCACAGACAGTGACCCCCTTTTTATTTGCGGGTGGGGTGAATCGAAGTGGTAGAGCACACTATCAAGTTGGTGGATATGATTTTGAGAGTAATATAATTACTCAAAATGTGATACCGTATAATATTTATACTGGAAAGTATTACACAGAAAATAGAGTGAGATCTTTAAGAAAATGCGAGGATTTATTTGAACAAATTGAGAAGATAAGCATTCCAAAATCAACCAAATTAGTTGACACGACTGAACAATCAGAGAATCCAATGGAGCGATTAAGGCTTACATTAGGTGGCGCATGGATTCAAAAGGGCATTGCAGAAGATGATAAGGAAACGATTAGAAAACTGTTAAAAGAATATCTTGAAAAAGAAGTTTCAGATGAATTCTTTGATCTCGGCGCATTAAAATCGAAAACAATAATTTACAATCATTCTGAAGACTATGATGGAACAGAAGACGAGAAAAGAAAGTTCGATTTGATTGGCGAATTGGAAAATGAACTATTGTCACTTCAGTTGGTGGATTTGTACGCGCGAACTTTTGATGATATGCTAATCCTTTCGTTGGCTGTCAGGAATGACTCAAATGAAACAGATACAAATATCAGGATTTCTATACATATAGAAAATGAAAGCGCAGAATGTGTGCAGCCTGACAGAAATCTAATCAATCCGGAAATTCGTGGTGAAGGAGAATGTGTGGGGCTTGAGGGAATTGTATACGATGAAAAACTCGTGGAGCATTTCCTGAAAATGAACGAAGATAGTTATATACGATATGAAGAAAATGCTTTTTATGTTCCATTTGATCCAACACAACTTCGGATGCCGATTATAACACCGTTTGGATCTCAACAGGAAGATTCTGGTGCAGAAGATTATGAAAAAGAATTAAAAGTTTATATAAAAAAACCGGAAGATGATAATGGATATCAATATGAAATTGACTCTCTTCGTGCTAACGAGACGATTTGGATGGGACCGGTAATGGTCTTAAAAAAACGAAATGCTGAGGAAAAAGTAAAACTAAAGTATTCTATTATTTCAAATCGTACAAACGGAGATTTGGAGGGAAAAATAGAGGTTGAATCATAATACTGCTGTACCATTCTAAAAATATCATAATATATAGAAAAGAGGTTATCACCAATGCCCAGAACGAAAGGCAGCAAAAATCGTCCCAAAATCAATATCACCAAAGACTACGCATCTCAGATCGCAGAGAAGCAGGAGACTGTTGCGTCCCTAAATACTGAGATCGCATCCATCACTGCAAACATTGACACTTTGAAGGCTGATCTGAAAGAGAAGAAGACTGCTCTGAAGAAGGCCGAAAAAGAAGTGGCATCCCTGGAATCGAAGAAGGCAAAGGCAGATGCTAAGGCCGCTGAAGAAGCAAAGAAGACCGAAGCAGAGGCTGTGCTGAAGAAGCTGCTGGCCAGCGGCATGAGTGCGGATGAAATCCTCGAAAAACTGAAATAAGATCGGCCGTGTGGACAAACTGAACTCCAGAAGTTCATACGGCTTTTTTTGAAGGTTGCTGTATAGTTTATAACGAAAATAAAAGAAGAACAAAATTTAAAGAAATGGAGTGTGAGAAAAATGAATTTATCAAAAATACATCATATTGCTATCATCGTATCTGACTACGAAGCAGCTAAGGATTTCTATGTAAACAAGCTGGGATTCTCTGTTATCAGAGAAAACTACCGCCCGGAGCGTAAAGATTGGAAGCTAGATCTGCGTGTTAACGAACACACAGAGCTGGAGATTTTTGCAGAAGAAAATCCGCCGAAGCGTGTGAACCGCCCGGAGGCCTGTGGCCTACGTCATCTTGCGTTCTGCGTTGATAGTGTGGAACAGACGGTGAATGAGCTGGCAGAGGTCGGGATTGAATGCGAGCCGATCCGTGTGGATAGTTATACCGGCAAAAAGATGACTTTCTTCCACGACCCGGATGGCCTGCCGCTGGAGTTGCATGAATAATCATGGACGAGAAAATACCATATAAAGCCAGAAATCCGGGCGGCGGTCGAAAGAAGTTGAAGCCTGAGTATAATGCCGGGAAAAATTTGAAAGAGCAGATGGACGCTGCAGTAATACGCTATAAGGACGGTATGACGCTCCAAGCCATTGCAGACGCCCTGTCCCTCAACCCCATCAAGGTCCGGAAGCTGCTCATCACAGCCGGGATCTATGAATCAGACATAGCGAAGATGGTGCAGTGTACCTTTAATAATTACAAAGAGACACAGAGTTACAAGGATGCAGTTCTCTCCACCGCATCATCCCTTAAGCTGTCCAGAGCCTCCGTCACCTCGTACCTGCCATACGAAAAGGGCGTGTACTTTCCAAAGGAGGCACCCGTGGAAAAAATCAGCGTGGGAGCAGAGCGGCAACGGAGATACAGAGCAGTAAGAAAACTGCGAACCGAGCCGACAGAGGAGCATCTGTGGGAAGTGGTTCTGCTTTATTCTGGAGTGCGGTTCAAAACCTATTCCGGCTTACCCTTTATCTATGAAATACGAAAAGGCCGGAATGGGCAATACACAAAAGAGCTTTGGATCGACCGCCGGGAGAATAGTAAGAGCCTGGCATGGAGTTCGGTATTGCTGGCACTGAACAATATAAAAGAGGTGGGGGCGGTGGTGGACAGGCCAAAAGCTCTGGGCGACATCCGAGGCGTGACTTATATTTATGGAATGTTCTACCGATTCGGACTCATTGATATGCCGGATAAAGTGAATGGGAAGATGAAAAGAACTGGTCGGCAGATGTGACATTCTAAGGATGGGCGACGTCTTTTATCGTTGGCTGTTTCATATCAAACAAATATCCTCCTTCTCCCACCATACCCTTCAAAAACACGTCCGGTGAAATTTCAATCCAAAAATCGCCGGGAAAAAGCTGCAAGGACCACAGACAACCTACTACACAGCCATCTGGTATCTGCTCACCCCCCATAAAATCCACCCCGATATCACCCCTCAAAGCCGCAAGATCACGGACTGAGGAGAGTACCTGGGCAGGGCAGACGCCCCGGCGGAGGCCCCTGGGCCCCGGGCTCTCTGAAGGATGATGAATGAGAACATGCGCTATCGCTCGCATAAATATACCACCTGAAAAAGAAATAAGAAAAACTTGAAAATAACGCTGAAACGTGGTATAATAGTGGTACGAACAAGCCGTGTTTGGTACGACAACTGTGCGCTGTGGTACTGTAACTGTTGTTTCAAAATTATGAACGACTACAAAATGCGTGCGAAAAACCAGCGTAGCTACGACGACACCTACCAGGTCCAGGTCGTGTCTTGGTACGACAACGAGAACTCCTACATCTCTCAGATGGTCCGTACCATCAAGTACTTCGCTGAGAACTGCTGATCGTAGCTTCTCACTGGAAAGTGCCTGAGGTGAACGTACCGGGCTGTGTCGGTTCCGGCATGGCCATGCGAATACGTTGACTTGCACCCTTTTCTCTGCATTCCGTGGAGAAAAGGGTGCTTTTGTTTGTCCGGGTGTATTTTGATCGGGGCGTATACAGCAGGGGAAGCGTCTGTTCCTGCCGGTAAAAATGGTACGGCAGGAGAGAGATGTCGCCCGCAAAAACAGGGATGCATCGTGGTTTGTGCCCGGTTCGGTCAAAATAGACACATTTTGGAACAACCACAGGAAATGTTTGTTAAACAATTATCTATCCTGCATCCTTGCATTGTGCACAGTTTTTGTTTATAATAGTAACAGGCGGGGCAGGAATGCCCCCTGAAAAGCGAGCGAAACTCTAGTTCAGAAATCAAAGTTTGAGAGGAGTTTATTACCATGGGTTTAGGTAAGAAGACGATCGACGATCAGAACTACTGCGGCAAGAAGGTGCTTGTCCGTTGCGATTTCAACGTCCCGATGAAGGACGGTGTCATCACCAACGAGAACCGCATCAACGCAGCTCTGCCCACCATCCAGAAGCTGGTCAACGACGGCGCAAAGGTCATCCTGTGCAGCCACCTGGGCAAGCCCAAGAACGGCCCCGAGGCAAAGTTCAGCCTGGCACCCGTTGCTGTGGCTCTGAGCGCAAAGCTGGGCAAGACCGTTGTGTTTGCGGACGACGACACCGTCGTGGGCGACAACGCAAAGGCTGCTGTGGCTGCCATGAACAACGGCGACGTCGTTCTGCTGCAGAACACCCGTTTCCGCAAGGAAGAGACCAAGAACATGCCCGAGTTCAGCCAGGAGCTGGCTTCTCTGGCTGATGCATACGTTGACGATGCATTCGGCAGCTGCCACCGTGCACACTGCTCCACCGCAGGCGTCACCGACTACATCAAGGACACCGCTGTCGGCTACCTGATGGAGAAGGAGATCAAGTACCTGGGCAACGCCGTGAACGATCCCGTCCGTCCCTTCACCGCAATTCTGGGCGGCGCAAAGGTCGCTGACAAGCTGAACGTCATCTCCAACCTGCTGGAGAAGGTCGATACCC
>OGKG01001522.1_pt1 | contig 27559 bp, 24 predicted proteins | sample 1572201 | NCBI WGS metagenome assembly OGKG01 (sample SAMEA2582146, study PRJEB24529) | metagenome | biome: Human gut stool | place: China | collected 2011 | reverse complement strand
TGGCCAACGGCGTGAAGAATCTGGTCGTCCAGCCCACCCACCTGATGCACGGTGCCGAGTACGACGAGATGATGGAGATGATCGACAGCTACCGCGACAAGTTCGAGTCCGTCGCCGTGGCCGAGCCCCTGCTGGGTGAGGTCGGCGCAGATGCCACCGTCATCAACTCCGACAAGGAAGCCGTCGCCAAAGCCATCACCGCTGCTGCCGTGAAGGATGCCGGTTTCGATAGTCTGGATGCTGCCGCTGCCGAGAAGACCGCATTCGTCTTCATGGGCCACGGCACCTCGCACACCGCAAAGGTCAGCTACAGCCAGATGCAGACCACCATGCAGACCCTCGGCTATGACAACGTCTTCATCGGCACCGTCGAGGGCGAGCCGGAGGAGACCGCCTGCGAGAACGTCATCGAGGCCGTCAAGGCTGCCGGTTACACCAAGGTCGTTCTGCGCCCGCTGATGGTCGTTGCCGGTGACCATGCCAACAACGACATGGCCGGTGCGGATGATGACTCCTGGCTGAGCCAGTTCAAGGCTTCCGGTGCATTCGAGGAAGTGGACACCCAGATCGCCGGTCTGGGCGAGATCTCCGACATCCAGCAGCTCTACATCGCACACACCAAGGCTGCGATCGAGTCCCTGAACGGCTGATATCGTGTGCCCCAATGCCCGAAGGGAGTGATCTTTTCGGGCATTTTTTATGGAGGATGCCCCCGCATGAGGAGGCTCCCTCCCCCCCATGGGCAGTTCTCTGCCCGCTCAAATCTGATCGCGAGGTATTTTGATTTATGCACTGCAAACAGTTTCTTTCCCTGTCCGTCGCTTCCCTGCTGCTGGCTGCTGCCCTGACCGGCTGCGGGGCGGCCTCTTCCACTGCAAGCTCTACCGCAGGCTCGGAGGCCGCTTCGTCCGTGGCCTCCTCTGCTGCTGCATTCGAGACCGCTGCCGCCGCTCTGCCGGACGGCGTCTATACCGCCGAATTTGACACCGACAGCGGCATGTTCCACGCGAACGAAGCCTGCGATGGCAAGGGCACTCTGACGGTCGAAAACGGCACGATGACCTTCCACGTCAGCCTCGCTTCCAAGAAGATCGTCAACCTGTATGTCGGCATGGCCGCAGACGCCGACGCCAACAAAGCCGACTGGCTGCTGCCCACCACCGACACTGTCACCTACTCCGACGGCACCTCCGAAGAGGTCTACGGCTACGACATCCCCGTCGCCGCCGTGGACGAGGACTTCCAGCTGGCTCTTCTGGGCACCAAGGGCAAGTGGTACGACCACACCGTCAGCATCCGCAATGCGGAGCCCAAGGCGGAAGCGACTGCTGAGACGCCCGCCGACGGCGAATACAACGTCCAGGTCGTGCTGGAAGGCGGTTCCGGCCACGCCACGGTGGACAGCCCCGCCGCGCTGACCGTGGCCGACGGCAAGATGACCGCCACCATCGTCTGGAGCAGCCCCAACTACGACTACATGATCGTGGACGGCGAGAAGTATCTGCCCACCAACACCGAGGGCAACTCCACCTTCGTGATCCCCGTTGCCGCGCTGGGCACGCCTCTCTCCGTCACGGCCGACACCGTGGCCATGAGCACCCCGCACGAGATCGAATACACCCTGACATTCACGCTGGCGTAACGGCTCCCCCTTTGTGGGGTAGCTGTTGTCCGCGCACCTTCGAAGGCGCAAGGCTGATACCATGAAACTGACCAGACAACAATTCTTAAAAGCGCTCCCCGCCTCTGCGCTTCTGCTGGCGGGCTGTGCGGCAAAGCAGACGGCCCCGGCCAACACGGAGGCGCTGGTGTTCGACCACGCCTATCCGCTGGACTACGCCCGGCAGTTCACCGCCGACTGCTATGAAGGCGGTTCTACCCTGCTGACCCTGACCGGGTCGGGGGAACAGTTCCTCGTCCTGCCGGAAGATGCCGCCGAGGTGGACGGCCTGCCCGCCTGGGTCACGGCCCTGCGCCAGCCGGTGCAGAATATCTATCTCGTCTCCACCTCGGTGATGGACCTGTTCCTCCATCTGGACGCGCTGGACTGCATCACCCTCTCCGGCACCCAGGCCGCCGGCTGGCATCTCGACGAAGCCAGAGCCGCCATGGAGGCCGGGCGCATCGCCTACGCGGGCAAGTACAGCGCCCCGGACTATGAGCAGATTCTCGCTTCCAACTGCGGCCTTGCCATTGAGAACACAATGATCCTCCACACACCGGAGGTCAAGGAGCAGCTGGAACGGTTCGGCATCCCGGTGGTGGTGGAGCGCTCCAGCTACGAGAGCAGTCCGCTGGCCCGGATGGAGTGGATCAAGTTCTGGGGCATCCTGCTGGGCCGGGAGACCCTCGCCGAGCAGGTGTTCCAAAAGCAGGTGGAGCGCATCCAGCCGCTTCTGGAACAGGCCCCCACCGGCAAGACCTGCGCGTTTTTCTCCATCACGGCCAACAACCTCGCCAATGTCCGCAAGGGCGGCGACTACGTGGCCCAGATGATCGGGATGGCCGGGGCCGATTATGTGTTCTCCGACCTGACCGACAGTGGCAATAACCTTTCCACCATGAACCTCCCGCTGGAGGATTTCTACGCCGGGGCAAAGGACGCCGATGTTCTCATCTACAACAGCACCATCGAGGGCATGGTCTCCACCATCGACGAGCTGGTGGCAAAATGTGCCCTGCTGGCCGACTTCCGGGCCGTGCAGAACGGGAACGTCTGGTGCACCACCCAGAGCTTTTTTCAGCAGAGCATGGAGCTGGCCGATTTTGTGATCGACCTGCACCGCGTTCTGACCGAGGACGCCCCCGACGGCCTGCAATTCCTGACACCGGTGACGTAACTTCCCCAGAAAGGACCCGCATGACTACCAAAAAACGCCTCCTCTTCTCCTATGGCATCCTGGCCGTTCTGCTGGCGGTGCTCTTTGCCGCCAACCTCTTCTGGGGCAGCGTGGCACTGACGCCGGAGGCCGTGCTTTCGGCCCTGCTGGGCCGCGGGCAGGACGCACTCTCGGTGCGCATCATCACCCAGCTGCGCCTGCCCCGCGCCGTGATGGTCGTGCTGCTGGGCGCAGCGCTCTCGGCGGCGGGCTATCTGTTGCAGACCTTTTTCGCCAACCCCATCGCCGGGCCCTTCGTCATGGGCATTTCCAGCGGGGCCAAGCTGGCGGTGGCGCTGGTCATGGTGGTGTTCCTGAACCAGGGGCTGCTCACAAGCTCCCTCACCCTCATCCTGGCCGCGTTCGCGGGGGCCATGGCCGCCATGGCCTTTGTGCTGGCGGTCTCCCGCCGGGTGCAGCGGATGAGCATCCTGGTCATCTGCGGCGTCATGATCGGCTACATCTGCTCGGCCATCACCGAATTTGTGGTGGCCTTTGCGCAGGACTCGAACATCGTCAACCTCCACAACTGGTCTCAGGGCAGCTTTTCCGGCATGACCTGGGGCAATGTCCGGGCGGCGGCGCTCGTGGTGCTGCCCGCGCTGGCGGCGGCGTTCTGCCTGTCGAAACCCATGTCCGCCTACCAGATGGGCGAGGCCTACGCCCAGAGCGTCGGCGTCAACGTCAAGCGGTTCTCCCGCACACTGGTGCTGCTCTCCAGCCTGCTGGCCGCCTGCGTCACGGCCTTTGCCGGGCCGATCTCCTTTGTGGGCATCGCGGTGCCGCACCTCGTCAAGCAGCTGCTGGGCAGCGCCCGGCCACTGTTCGTCCTGCCGGGTTGCTGCCTGGGCGGGGCGGTGTTCTGCCTGCTGTGCGACCTCATCGCCCGCAGCCTGTTCGCCCCCACCGAGCTTTCCATCAGCGCTGTGACGGCGGTGTTCGGCGCACCGGTGGTCATCTGGCTGCTCATCCGCCGGAATCAGGAGGGTGCACGATGAACGAATTTTCCTGCGAGGCACAGGACCTCGCCGTCGGCTACGGCAAAGCACCGCTGGCCGAGCATATCGCGCTGGGCGTCCGGCCGGGGCAGATCCTGACCCTCATCGGGCCGAACGGCGCAGGCAAATCCACCCTGCTCAAAACACTGGCGGGCCAGCTGGCCCCCATGGGCGGCGCAGTGCTGCTGGACGGACAAGATCTGACCGCCTACACCGGCAGCGCCCGCGCACAGCGGCTCGCCCTCATGCTCCCCCACACCCGCCGCACCGAGCTGACCACCTGCTTCGAGTTTGCCGCAGCCGGGCGCATCCCTTACACCGGGCGGCTGGGCCTCCTCTCCGAGGCAGACCGGCAGGCCGTGCGCGACGCGCTGGCTCTGGTGGGGGCTTCCGCTCTCGCGGAGCGGGACTTCAACTGCATCAGCGATGGCCAGCGCCAGCGCATCCTGCTGGCCCGCGCCATCTGCCAGCAGCCGGAGGTCATCCTGTTGGACGAGCCCACGTCTTTTCTGGACATCAAGGGCAAGATCGAGCTGCTGAGCATCCTGCAAACACTGGCCCACACACAGCACCTTGCCGTCCTCGTCAGCCTGCACGAGCTGGACATGGCGCAGAAGATCGCGGACGCCGTGGTCTGCGTCTCCCCCCAGGGCGTCTCCGGCGTTCTGACGCCCCAGGAGGCTTTTGCGCCGGAGAACATCCAGACCCTCTACCGCCTGAGCCGGGAGCAGTACGAAACGCTGTTCGGCCCCCCGAAACCTGCGAAACCCAGATTCGAGCACTACGTCCGCAGCGGGCAGAAACTGCTGCGCTGCGGCTACACCACCGGCACCTGTGCAGCGCTGGGCGCGGCGGGCGCGGCCCGGCTGCTGCTGACCGGAAAGGCCCCGGAGACGGTGGCGCTGCGCACACCGAAGGGCATCGTCGTGGAGGTAGCCCCGCTGTTCTGCCGCCGCACCGGGCCGGGGGCCGAATGCGCCATTGAAAAGGACGGCGGCGACGATGTGGATGTGACCACCGGCCTGCCCATCGTCGCTACGGTGGAGCTGCTGCCCGGCACCACTGAAGTCCGCATCGCGGGCGGGCCGGGCGTAGGCCGGGTGACCCGGCCGGGGCTGGACCAGCCCGTAGGCGAAGCCGCCATCAACCATGTCCCCCGCCGGATGATCGCCGAAGCCCTGCAGCGGGAGGCCGAGACGGCATGCTACACCGGCGGCTTTGCCGTGACCCTCTCCATTCCGGGCGGCGAAGAGGTGGCCCGGCGCACCTTCAACCCCCACATCGGGGTCGCGGGCGGGCTGTCCATCCTCGGCACCAGCGGCATCGTGGAGCCCATGAGCCAGCAGGCCATTCTGGACACCATCCAGTTGGAAATGAACCAGGCGGCGCTGCGCGTCCAAACCGCTGCCGCGCCACGGCGGCTCATCCTGGCCCCCGGCAACTATGGGCTGGACTACCTTGGCACGGCCTACCCGGAGTTCGCTTCCATCCCGGTCGTCAAGACCTCCAATTTCATCGGCGACACGCTGGATATGGCCGCTTCTGCCGGGTTTGAGGACGTGCTGCTCGTGGGTCATGTGGGCAAGCTCTGCAAGCTGGCGGGCGGCATCATGAACACCCACTCCCACACGGCGGACTGCCGCACCGAGCTGTTCTGCACCCACGCCGCCCTCTGCGGGGCCAGCCGGGAGACCTGCCGCGCCCTGTTCGAAGCCGCCACCACCGACGCCTGCCTCGACCTTCTGGATGCGGCAGGCCTCCGCGCCCCGGTGCTGGAAAGCCTGCTGGCGGCGGTGCAGCTCCATCTGGACCGCCGCGCCGCCGGGGCGTTCCGGGTGGGTGCCATCCTCTTTTCGAACCAGCACGGCCCGCTGGGCCAGACTGAAACGGCGGCACAGATCCTGAACGACTGGAAGGAGCGATAATATGGTACATTTTGTTGGTGCCGGGCCCGGCGCGCCGGACCTCATCACCCAGCGCGGCGCGGCCCTGTTGCAGGGGGCCGACTGCATCATTTATGCAGGCAGCCTTGTCAACCCGGCCCTGCTGGGGCTGGCAAAGCCGGGCTGCGCCATCTACAACAGCGCCGAGATGACACTGGAGCAGGTGCTCGGCGTGCTGCGGCAGATGGAAGCCGCCGGCAAGACCACCGTGCGGCTCCACACCGGCGACCCCTGCCTGTTCGGGGCCATCCGGGAGCAGATGGATGCGCTGGATGCCGACGGGATCGCCTACGATGACACGCCCGGCGTTTCCAGCTTCTGCGGCGCGGCGGCCGCGCTGAACGCCGAGTACACCCTGCCCACCGTCAGCCAGACGGTCATCATCACCCGGATGGAGGGCCGCACCCCGGTGCCCGAACGGGAAACGCTGGCCCGCCTCGCTTCCCACGGGGCCACGATGGTCATCTTCCTCTCCATCGGCCTCGTTGACAAGGTGCAGGAGGCTCTGCTGCAGGGGGCCTACACCCCCGGAACGCCTGCCGCCGTGGTCTACAAAGCCACCTGGCCGGAAGAAAAAATCGTGCGGTGCAGCGTTGGAACGCTGGCCAAAAGCGTCCATGCAGCGGGCATCACCAAGACCGCGCTCATCGTGGTGGGCGACTTCCTCGGCACCCGGTATGAGCGCAGCCGACTCTACGACCCCGCCTTTACGACCGAATTCCGCAAAGGAGCCGACGCATGAGCCGCGCCTATGCCGCCTTTACCGAGACCGGGCTGGCGCTGGCAGAAAAATTGGCGCGCGCGCTGCCCGGCCCTGTGACCCGCTGCGGGCACGGCGGACCTTCCCTGGCGGAGTGGACCGCCGCCGCGTTTGCCCAAAACGAGGCCCTGATCTTTGTGGGGGCCGTGGGCATTGCGGTGCGGGCCATCGCGCCGTTTTGCCGCAGCAAGGCCAGCGACCCGGCAGTCGTGGTCGTGGACGAATGCGGACACTTTGCGGTGCCGCTGTTGTCCGGTCATCTGGGCGGTGCCAACGATCTGGCGCGGGCCATCGCCGCCCTCTGCGGGGCTGTCCCGGTCATCACCACGGCCACCGATGCCCACGGCCTCTTTGCCGTGGACGAGTGGGCAAGGCATCAAAACTGCCGGGTGCTGGAACCCGAACGCATCAAGACCGTCAGCGGGAAACTGCTGGCCGGGGAGCCGGTCTTATTCTGGTCAGAGTTTCCCATCGCAGGCCCGGCCCCGGCCGGGGTGAATGCAGCACCAGCGCCGGAAGCTGCCGACTTTGCTCTGACCCTCTCCCCCGCCGGGAATGCCCTGCATCTGGCCCCGCGCATCGGGGTGCTGGGCATCGGGTGCCGGCGCGGGACGACGGCCGAGCAGCTGGAAGCCGCCTTTTCCGCCTTCTGTGCCGCCCACACACTGGCCCCGCAGTGCATCGCAGCCGCCGCCAGCATCGACCTGAAGCAGAACGAGGCCGGGCTTCTTGCGTTCTGCGCAGCGCACCGGTGGGGCCTCTCGTTCTTCTCTGCCGAAGCGCTGCAGACCGCCCCCGGCAGCTTTACCCCTTCTGCCTTTGTCCGGAACGTCACCGGTGTGGACAATGTCTGCGAGCGGGCAGCCGTTTTGGCGTCCGGCGGGAGCATCCGCATCCCCAAACAGGCGGGCGGCGGCGTGACCTTTGCGCTGGCCCTTTCCCCCTTTGCCCCAGATTGGAGGGTTTCTTCATGACGAACACCGTTTTTGTGGTCGGGCTTGGCCCCGGCGGCCCGCAGTTTCTGACCGCACAGGCGCAGAGCGCCTTAACGCAAGCCGAGGTGCTGTGCGGCTATACGGTCTATCTGGACCTTGTGCGCCCCTATTTCCCGGAAAAAGAATATTACTCCACCGGCATGACCCAGGAGATCGACCGCTGCCGCTGGGCGCTGGAAACGGCCCGGCGCGGCAAAGCCGTTGCGCTGGTCTGCTCCGGCGACGCCGGGGTCTACGGCATGGCCAGCCCCCTGCTGGAGCTGGCTGAGCAGTTCCCGGAGGTCGCCGTGGAGGTGGTGCCCGGCCTGACGGCGGCTCTCAGCGGCGGGGCCGTGCTGGGTGCCCCGCTGGCCCACGATTTCTGCGTCATCTCCCTGTCAGACCGGCTGACCCCCTGGGCCGTCATCGAGCGGCGGCTGGCGGCAGCAGCGATGGGCGATTTCTGCGTCGCACTGTACAACCCCTCCTCCAAGGGCAGGCCGGACTATCTGGCCAGAGCCGTCCGCATCCTGCTGGACCACGGCAAACCGCCGCAGACCGTCTGCGGGCTGGTGCGGAACATTGGGCGGGAGGGGCAGGCCCACCGCATCCTGACCCTGGCGGAACTGGAAACCGCCCCGGTGGATATGTTCACCACCGTCTTTATCGGCAACGCCGCCACCCGGCAGCTGGGTGGAAAGATGGTCACACCGAGGGGGTATCGCGCATGAAGATCGTCGTGTTCAGCGGCACCACCGAGGGCCGTCTGTTCTCCCGCCAGCTGGCCGCGCAGGGGGCCGAAGTCCTCGTCAGCGTAGCGACCCCGCTGGGAGCCGAAGAGCAGGGCCGTTTGCAGGGCGTCACCGTCCACTGCGGGCGGCTGACGCCGGAGGAAATGACCACCCTGCTGCAGGGGGCCGCCCTCTGCGTGGACGCCACCCATCCCTATGCGGTGGACGCCACCAAAAACATCCGGTCTGCGTGTAAAACCGCCTGCATCGAATACCACCGCCTGCTCCGGGCCGAAAGCCCACTCCCGGCGGGGAGCATGGTCTTTCCGTCGGCCGCACACGCGGCAGAGTTTCTTGCAAACACCTGCGGCAATCTCCTGCTGGCCACCGGGGCCAAGGAGCTCGCGGCCTTTTCCGGCATCGAGCCTGCCCGCCTGTTCCCCCGTGTGCTGCCCACCCCGGAGGGCATCGCAGCCTGCGAGGCCGCGCACATCCCCCACAAAAACATCATCGCGATGCAGGGCCCCTTCTCCTATGCGTTGAATCGGGCCCTGCTGGAGCAGTTCCACATCCGCTTCCTCATCACGAAGGACGGCGGTGCAGCAGGCGGCTTTGCCGAGAAGGCACAGGCCGCGCAGGACACCGGCGCACAGCTCATCGTCCTCCGCCGCCCCGCAGAGCAGGGCGAAACGGCGGAGCAGATCCTGACTCGCTGCAAGGAGGTGCTGGCATGGTCACACTGATTGGAATGGGGGCCGGGCTGCCCGGCTCCCTGACCGCCGAAGGGCTTGCGGCCCTGCAACAGGCCGACCTCATTTTAGGCGCCCGGCGGCTGCTGGAGCACCTGCCGGACGGCTGCACCGAACACCGGAAGGCGCTGTACAAGCCGGAGGAGATCCTGACCTGCCTTGCGGAGCATCCGGAGGGAGACACAGCCCTGCTTTACAGCGGCGACACCGGATTTTATTCCGGGGCTTCCGGGCTGCTGCCCATGCTGCGGGCCTGCGGCATCTCCTGTCGCGTCCTGCCCGGCATCTCCAGCGTCCAGCTGCTCGCGGCGGCGGTCGGCCGCCCCTGGCAGGACTGGAAACTCGTCTCCGCCCACGGCTGTGCCTGCGACCCGGTGGCCGAGTGCCTGACGGCGGATGGCCGACCGGTCTTCTTCCTGACCGGCGGCTCCGAGACCCCTGCCACCCTCTGCCGCACCCTGACCGCCGCCGGGCTGGGGCAGGCCCATGCGCTGGTCGGCGAACAGCTCGGCTCACCGGAGGAGAAGATCTTCTTCGGCACCGCGCAGGAAGTTTCGCAAAAAAGCACGGCATCCCTGAGCGTTCTGCTCATCGAACATCTGCCCCAGCCGCCCCGGCGCTGTGCCGGGTTCCCGGACGAAGCCTTTCTCCGGGGAGATGTTCCCATGACGAAGCAGGAGGTTCGCTCTGCCGCGCTGGCAAAGCTGGCCGTCCGCCCCACGGACACGCTGTGGGATGTGGGGGCCGGTACCGGCAGTGTCAGTGTGGAACTGGCCCTTGCCGCCCCGCGCGGGCGGGTCTATGCCGTGGAATGCGACCCGGAGGCCTGCGCTCTTATCCGGAAGAACCGGGAGCGTTTCGCAGCCTGGAATCTGACCCTCATCGAGGGGAAAGCCCCCCAGGCGCTGGAAGCTCTGCCCGCCCCGGACGCCGTTTTCCTCGGCGGCACCAAGGGCAGCATGGAGGCCGTGGTGGACGCTGTGCTGGCCAAAAACCCGCAGGCCCGCCTCTGCATCTCCGCCATCGCGCTGGAAACGCTGAGCGCCGCCGTTGCGGCCTTGACGGCGCAGGGGCTCACCGCCGAAGTCACCCAGATTGCCGTCAGCCGCACAAAACCGGCGGGCCGGCTGCATCTGCTGATGGCCAACAACCCCATCTTCCTCATCACAGGTGAACGCAAATGATGCAATTTCTCGTCGCAGCGCCCTGTTCCGGCAGCGGCAAGACCACCCTGACCTGTGCGCTGCTGGCCGCGCTCAAGCGGCGCGGGGCCGACCCCTGCGCGTTCAAGAGCGGGCCGGACTACATCGACCCCATGTTCCACCGGGCCGTGCTGGGGGTCGAGAGCCACAACCTTGACCTCTTTTTCTCCGCACCGGATACCGTGCGCGCCCTTTATGCACAGGGTGCCGCCGGGCACGGGGCGGCGGTGTGCGAGGGGGCCATGGGCTTTTACGACGGTCTGGGCGGCGTGACCGACACGGCCAGCGCCTGGCATCTGGCCGACACGCTGGGCCTGCCGGTGCTGCTGGTCGTCCCGGCCAAAGGGGCCAGTTTGACCCTGGCCGCGCAGATCAACGGGCTGAAAACGTTCCGCACCCCCAGCCGCATCGTCGGCGTTCTGCTCAACGACTGCACCTCTGCTTTGTACAAGATGCTCAAACCGATGCTGGAACGCGAGACCGGCCTGCCGGTGCTGGGGCATCTGCCCCGCCTGCCGGAGGCGTCCATCGAGAGCCGCCATCTGGGGCTGAAGACCGCCGGGGAGATCGCCGGGCTTCAGCAAAAGATCGCCCTTCTTGCGGATGCGCTGGTGCTGGACTGGGTGCAGTTCCAGGCCCTGACCGACCGGCCTGCACCGCAGGCTCAGCCTGCCGCCCGCGCCCCGGCGCGCACCCGCATCGCCGTTGCGCAGGACGAAGCCTTTTGCTTTGCCTACGCCGAAACGCTGGAGGCCCTGACCGCCGCCGGGGCCGAGCTTGTCCCATTCAGCCCCCTGCACGATGCGGCCCTTCCGCCGGAGCTTGGCGGGCTGTATCTGCCGGGCGGCTACCCGGAACTGTACGCAGGGCCGCTGAGTGGGAACCGCTCGATGCGGGCTTCTGTGCGGCAGGCCGTGGAGCACGGTCTGCCCACCGTGGCCGAGTGCGGCGGCTTCCTCTATCTGGGGCAGACGCTCGAAGACGCCGACGGCACCGTCTGGCCCATGGCGGGCGTCCTGCCGGGCAGCGGCTTCCCGGTCGGGCGGCTGGTGCGGTTCGGGTACGCGGAACTGACCGCCCGCGCCGACAGCCTGCTGTTCCGCGCCGGAGAGTCCTTCCCCGCCCACGAGTTCCACCACTGGGACTCGACCGCGAACGGCACGGCGTTGACCGCTGCAAAAGCCAATGGCCGCAGCTGGGCCTGCAGCTTTGCCAATGAACATCTCTATGCGGGCTTTCCGCATCTGTACTGGGCAGGCACCCCCCTGCCCCGGCGGTTCGTGGAAGCCGCCGTACTCAATCACCAGAAGGAGCAGACCCCATGACCGAACCGGAACTGAAACAACTTCTCACCGCCATCACCCCGCCCAGCGAGACCGCCCGCGCGGCCGCACACGCCCACTGGGCCAGCCTTGCCAAGCCGCTGGGCGGGCTGGGCGCACTGGAGACCCTGCTGGAAGATGCCGCCGCCCTGACCGGCACGGCGCAGCTCGCCTTTGACCGCCGGGCCGTCCTCGTGCTCTGCGCGGACAACGGCGTCGTGGCCCAGGGCGTGAGCCAGACCGACCAGAGCGTGACCCGCGCCGTGGCCGAAAACCTAGCGGCGCGGCGGACGAGCGTCTGCCAGATGGCAAAAACGGCCCGCTGCGAGGTCGTGCCGGTGGACATGGGCATGGCAGGTGCCCCGGTGCCGGGCGTTGTCCCCCGCCGCATCGCCGCCGGAACGGCAGACTTCACCCAAGGCCCCGCCATGACCCGCGCCCAGGCTGTGGAGGCCATCGCGGCGGGCATCGAACTGGTGCGGGCGCAGAAGGCACAGGGGTGCCAGCTGCTCGCCACCGGCGAGATGGGCATCGGCAACACCACCACGTCCAGCGCTGTGGCGGCAGTCCTGCTCGGCCAGCCTGTTGAGGTCATGACCGGGCGGGGCGCGGGCCTTTCCGACGCCGGGCTGGCCCGCAAGCTGGACGCCATCCGGCGCGGCATCGCTCGCAACCAGCCCGACGCCGCCGACCCGCTGGACGTGCTGTCCAAACTGGGCGGCTTTGACATCGCCGGGCTGTGCGGGGTCTTCCTTGGCGGTGCACTGGAAGACCTGCCCATCCTGATGGATGGTTTCATCAGCGGGGTGGCAGCCCTGTGTGCGGTGCGGCTCTGCCCCGCCGCCGCCAAGGCCGTGTTCGCCAGCCACTGTTCCACCGAGCCTGCGGCCCGGCTGGTGCTGGAAGCGCTGGGCAAGGCCCCGCTTCTGACGGCGGGGCTCCACCTCGGCGAGGGCACCGGGGCTGTGGCCTCGCTCCCGCTGTGGGATCTGGCACTGGCGGTCTACGACCACTGCTATTCCTTCACGGAGGGCGGCATCCCGCCGTATACCCCCCAATGCTGACGCTGGTGGTCGGCGGCGCAGCCAGCGGAAAAAGCGCGTACGCCGAACGCCTTGTGCTGCAGACCGCGCTCCCGCGCTATTACCTTGCCACGATGCAGGTATGGGACGCCGAGTGCGCTGCGCGGGTGGAAAAGCACCGCCGGATGCGGGCGGAAAAGCAGTTCGAGACGCTGGAGTGCCCCCTGCATCTGGGCACGGTGCACCTGCCCGCGCGGGGCACCGCCCTGCTGGAAGACCTCGGCAACCTGACCGCCAACGAGCTTTACGACCCCGCCGGGGCGGGCGAAGCCGCCGCTTCGGCCATTCTGGACGGTCTGGACAAATTGTCCGCGCAATGTGAACACCTCGTCGTCGTTTCGAACGAAGTGTTCAGCGGCGGGGCAAACTATGCGGGCGACACCGACCGGTATCTGAAGGCTCTGGCGCAGGTCAACAACGCCCTTGCGGCCCGCGCCGATGCAGTGGTGCGGGTGGTGTGCGGCATCCCGGTCTATCATAAAGGAGGCCCGTCATGATCGTTTTGCAGACCATTGCCGTGGCATTTGCCATGTTTTCAGCCATCCCAGTACCGCAGTTCGACTGGAACGAAAAGAACATGCGCTACGCGATGTGCGCGTTCCCGCTCATCGGCGCGGTGTGCGGAGCCCTGTGGTGCCTATGCGGGGCACTGCCGCTCCCGGCACTCGTCCGGGCGGGCGGGTTCTGCCTCGTCCCCGTCTGGGTCACAGGCGGCATCCATCTGGACGGCTACGCCGACACCTGCGACGCCCTTTCCAGCTACGGCGGCAGGGAAAAGAAATTGGAGATTTTGAAAGACCCCCACTGCGGGGCCTTTGCCGTCATCCGGCTGTGCAGTTATTTTCTGGCTTATTTCGCGCTGTGCACGGCCGTGCAGTTCACGCCGCGCATCGGCCTCTGCTGGACGCTGGCACTGGTGCTGGAGCGGGCGCTTTCGGGCCTTGCCATCGCCTCCTTCCCGCTGGCCAGGAACACCGGCCTTGCCCACACGTTCGCTTCTGCCGCAGACCGCAAGGCCGTTTGCAGCGTCCTGCTGGTGCTGGCGGGCCTGCTCTGCGCTGCGCTGGTGCTGCTGGGCGGCGGGGCGCTCGTCCTTGCGGCGCTCCTTGTTTTCTGGCGCTATCGTGTTGTTTCTGACCGGCAGTTCGGCGGCATCACCGGCGATCTGGCCGGATGGTTTTTGCAGAAAGCGGAGCTTTGGATGCTGGCAGCACTGGCTGCCTGCCAATGGGGAGGGCTGTTATGATCTTCATCACCGGACCGCTGTACAGCGGCAAACGCACCTTTGCGCAGAACTTTCCCGGCACCCGCATCACCGATGTGCAGGAGCTGGCCGCAGCGGCGGAGGATCTGGAAAGCCTTGCAGACCGCCTCGCTGCGTATGACCTCGTCCTCGCCACCGAGGTGGGCGGCGGCGTCGTGCCCATGGAAGCAGCCGAACGCGCCGCGCGGGAAGCCGCCGGGCGGCTGGCCTGCCTGCTGGCCGCGCGGGCCGACTGTGTGGTCCAGATGTTCTGCGGCCTGCCCACCGTCCTGAAAGGAGAACTTCCCCCATGCTGATCTATCTTCTGCGCCACGGCCTGACCGCCTACAATGCCGAAAAGCGCTATCAGGGCCAGCGGGACATCCCGCTCTCGCCCGAAGGGCGGGCCCAGCTCCGCCAGGCCGACCTCCGACCCCGGACGGTCTACATCACCCCGCTCTGCCGCACCCGCCAGACTGCCGAGGTGCTCTTCCCGGACGCCGACCTCGTGGAGGTACGCGATTTGCAGGAGATGTGCTTTGGCAGCTTTGAGGGGCGGAATTTCATCGAGATGGAGCACGACCCGGATTACCTCGCCTGGGTGAACGCCAACTGCGAAAGCCCCTGCCCCGACGGTGAGACGAAGGCGGTCTTCTCCGAGCGGGTCTGCAAGGCGTTCTCCGCACTGGTAGACCAGGCCCTTGCCGACGGCGAGGAGACCCTCGTCATTCTGGCCCACGGCGGCACCCAGATGGCCGCTCTGGAGCGCTATGCCCTGCCCCATGCAGATTACTACCACTGGTGCGCCCCGAATGCGGGCGGCTATCTGCTGGATGCCTGCGACTGGGCCGAACAACGGGTGCTCCACCTCGTGCGCACCGTGCAATACACAAAGGAGGCGGCAGAATGATCGGAGCAGCCGTTTTGGGCGGGTTCGTGCTGGATCTTCTCTTTGGCGACCCCGCGTGGCTCCCCCACCCCGTGGTGTACATGGGCAGGGCCATCTCCGCGCTGGAACGGCGGCTGCGGGCTCGCCTGCCCCGGACGCCGCAGGGCGAACTGCTGGGCGGTGCCATTCTGGCGTTCTGCCTGCCGGTGGGCACCTTCCTGCTGACGAGCCTCGTCTGCCTGGGGGCCGCAGCGCTCAGCCCCTGGCTGGGGCTGGCCGTGCAGATGTTCTGGTGCGGGCAGGCGCTGGCCACAAAGGGGCTGGCACAGGAGAGTACCTGCGTCTACCGGGAGCTTATCAAGCCGGACCTGCCCGCCGCTCGCCGGGCCGTGAGCCGCATCGTGGGGCGGGACACCCAGAATCTGACGCTGGAGGGCGTGACCAAAGCCGCCGTGGAGACCGTGGCCGAAAACGCCAGCGACGGCGTCATCGCGCCGCTGCTCTATATGCTGCTGGGCGGTGCCCCGCTGGCCCTGACCTACAAGGCCATCAACACGATGGACAGCATGCTCGGCTACAAAAACGAGAAATATCTTTATTTCGGCCGCGCCGCCGCCAAACTGGACGATGCGGCGAACTATCTGCCCAGCCGGATCGCCGGGCTGCTCTGGGCCGCTGCGGCGGCGCTCACCGGGAACAGCGCTTCGGGCGCGTGGAAGATCTGGCGGCGGGACCGCCGGAACCATGCCAGCCCCAACAGCGCCCAGACCGAAAGCGCCTGCGCCGGGGCTTTGGGCGTCCAGCTGGCGGGGCCCGCCTGCTACTTTGGCGAATATTATGACAAACCCACCATCGGCGACCCTCTGCGGCCCATTGAGCCGGAGGATATCCGCCGCGCCAACCGGATGATGTATGCCGAAAGCCTGCTGGCACTGGCCATCGGGCTGGCCGTCCGGCTGGCGGTCTGTAGATTCATGTAAGGAGACGACCCATGGAACAATTGGTACACGGCGGCGACTGGGCCGGATACCGGGCACAGTTCGGGCGGGATGCGCTGGACTTTTCGGCCAACGTAAGCCCGCTGGGCCTGCCGGAGGGGGTGGCAAAGGCCATCACGGCGGCACTCCCCACCGCAGACCGCTACCCGGACCCGCTCTGCCGGGAACTGCGGGCAAAGCTCGCCCTGCACGAGGGTGTGCCCGCAGACCACATCCTCTGCGGCAACGGCGCGGCCGACCTCATCTTCCGGCTGGTGTGGGCCAAAAAGCCCCGCCGGGCGCTGGTCACCGCCCCCACGTTCGCCGAATATGCCGCCGCACTCGAAACCGTCGGCTGCACGGTGGTGCGCTTCATCCTGCAGGCGGCAGACGATTTTGCGGTGCCGGAAGCGTTCCTCTCCGCCATCGACGACCGGGTGGACCTCGTCTTCCTCTGCCAGCCCAACAACCCCACCGGCCAGCTCACCCCGCCGGATCTCGTGGCCCGCATCCTGCAGCGCTGCACCGCCTGCGGGGCGCTGCTCGTGCTGGACGAATGTTTCCTCGATTTTCTGCCCGACCATGCGCAGCTGACCGCAAAGCCGCTGCTGGGCAGCGGCGATCTTCTGATCCTGAAAGCCTTCACCAAACTGTATGGCATGGCAGGCGTCCGGCTGGGGTACGCTCTGAGCGCGGACACGGCCCTGCTGGACGCCATGCAGCACACCGGCCAGCCCTGGGCTGTTTCCAGCCTGGCGCAGGCAGCGGGGCTGGCCGCACTGGACGAGACCGCCTACGTGGAGCAGGTCCGCGCCCTCATCGCGGCGCAGCGGCCCCTGCTGGCCTCCGGCCTGCGGGCTCTGGGGCTGCGGGTGTTGGATGGGCGCGCCAATTATCTGTTGTTCCAAGGCCCCGAAACGCTGGGCGAGACCCTGCGGCAGAAAGGCGTCGTTCTGCGCAGCTGCGCAAATTATCCGGGCCTTGACGGCAGCTGGTACCGCACCGCCGTGCGCACAGCGGCGGAAAACGAGCAGCTGCTCCAGACCCTTTCGGAGGTGTTTTCATGAGCAAAGCCCGGTGCATCATGGTCCAGGGCACGATGAGCGGCGCGGGCAAAAGCCTGCTGTGCGCGGCGCTCTGCCGCATTTTTGCGCAGGACGGCTACCGCGTGGCCCCCTTCAAGAGCCAGAACATGGCGCTGAACAGCTTCGTCACCCGCGACGGGCTTGAAATGGGCCGGGCGCAGGTGGTGCAGGCCCAGGCAGCCGGCATCGAGCCGGATGTCCGGATGAACCCCATCCTCCTCAAGCCCAGCAGCGATGTGGGCAGTCAGGTCATCGTGAACGGCGAGGTGCGGGGCCAGATGCCCGCCGCCGCCTACTTCAAGATGAAAAAATCGCTCATCCCGGACATCCTCGCCGCCTACAACAGCCTGGCCGAGGATGTGGACATCATCGTCATCGAGGGGGCCGGCAGCCCCGCCGAGATCAACCTGAAGGCCGACGACATCGTGAACATGGGCCTCGCCCGGCTCGTGGACGCGCCGGTGCTTCTGGCGGGCGACATCGACCGGGGCGGCGTTTTTGCCCAGCTGTACGGCACCGTAGCGCTGCTGGAACCGGACGAACGCGCCCGCATCAAGGGGCTCATCATCAACAAATTCCGGGGTGACGTCGAGATCCTGCGCCCCGGCCTTGCCATGCTGGAAGAGAAGACCCATCTGCCGGTGCTGGGCGTCGTGCCCTACCTGAAGGTGGACATCGAGGACGAGGATTCGCTCTCCGAACGGCTGGACGCCGACAAAGCGGTCAAGCCGCTGGATCTCGCCATCGTCCGGCTGCCCCACATCTCGAACTTCACCGATTTCATGCCGCTGGAGCAGCACCCGCTGCTCGGTGTGCGGTATGTCCAAAACGCGCGCACCCTCGGCACACCCGACCTGATCCTGCTGCCCGGCACCAAGAACACCATCGACGACCTGCTCTGGCTGCGGCAGTCCGGTCTGGAACCGGCCCTGCTCAAGCTGGCTGCGCGGGGCACCCCGGTCTTCGGCGTCTGCGGCGGGTATCAGATGCTGGGCGAAACGCTGGCCGATTCCATGGGCAGCGAGAGCGGCCGTCCGCAGACCCTGCGCGGGCTGGGTCTGCTGCCCACCCGCACCGTCTTTACTGCGCAAAAACGCCGCACCCAGACCCGCGCCACCGCCGCGGCCGGGCCGTTTGCCGGGGCCGCGCTGACGGGCTATGAGATCCACACCGGCCGCACCGAGGTGCAGGGCCTCCCCTTCTGCACCCAGGCCGACGGCCACCCCGAAGGCTGTGTGCAGGGCGATGTTTTCGGCACCTATCTGCACGGTCTTTTTGACACCGGCGAACTGACCGAAAAACTCGTGGAATTTTTGTGCAAACGAAAGGGCATCCGCCCCGAAAGTGCCGCGCTCATCCCGATGGAGCAATACCGCCAGCAGCAGTTCGACCGGCTGGCCGACGGGGTACGCAGCGCTCTGGATCTGGATGCCCTCTACGCCGCAATGGGCCTGAACGGAAGGAGCCGCACATGACACCGCAGCATCATCTCCCCGCCGACATCGAGCGGACGAGCCTTTCCATCATCACCGCCGAGCTGGAAACGCTGGGCCTGACCCCGCCGCCGGAAACGGCTGCGGTAGTCAAGCGGGTCATCCACACCACGGCGGATTTCGATTACGCCCGGAATCTGCGCTTCACGCCGGGTGCCGTCGCCGCCGGAGTCTCCGCCCTGCGGGCCGGGACGCCCATCGTCACCGACACCAACATGGCGCTGGCCGGCATCACGCGGCCCGGCCTTGCCAAAGTGGGCAGCGCGGCGCTCTGCTACATGGCCGACCCGGAGGTCGCCGCTGCCGCCAAGGCCGCCGGGACCACCCGCGCTGTAGCCTCCATGCACCGGGCCGCGCAGGAGCATCCGGGTGCCATCCTGGCCGTTGGCAATGCCCCCACAGCCCTTCTGACCATCGCCGAAGAGATCGAGGCCGGGCTGCGGCCCGCGCTCGTCATCGGGGTGCCGGTCGGTTTTGTGAACGTGGTGGAAAGCAAAGAGATCCTCTTCGCCGCCTGCGAAGCCCACGGCGTCCCCGCCATCGCCGCCATGGGCCGCAAGGGCGGCAGCAACGTCGCCGCCGCCATCTGCAACGCGCTGGTCTACTCTGCCGCCGAAATGCTGGACCCCACCGCGAGAGGGTGGAAATAAGCAGAGAAGAAACGGCGTAATTTTTGGTTTTTTGTTTTGCTGCAAATCTTGCGGGATGAGTCAGGATGTGGTAGGATGGGAACAGAATATAAGTTCACATGTCTGAAAAAGGGAAGGGAGCCTGACCATGCCGCGCTACACCGTAAACAATGATACCGTTGACGATCTTTTGTCCAACATCAAATCCGGAACGATTGCCATTCCGGAAATGCAGCGTCCCTTTGTCTGGGATACCTCCCAGGTCCGTGACCTGATGGATTCTCTGTACAAAGGTTTCCCGGTCGGTTACATTATCATCTGGCAGAATCCGGATGTGAAACTGAAAGACGGCTCCATTGCCATTGGGAAAAAAGTTCTCATTGATGGACAACAGCGCATCACTGCCATGGCTGCCGCCATTGTCGGGCAAGAAGTGCTGGACAACCATTACAAATGGAAACGGATCAGCATTGCATTCAACCCTATGGATGAGACCTTTGAGGTCTCCAACTCGGCAAATCAGCGCAGCAGCAAATGGATTCCCGATATCGCGCCCGTCTTTGTACACGGTTTTGATTCATTTTCGTTTGTCATGGAGTATTGTAAAAAGAATGATATTCCTGACCAGATGCCCCGGATCAACAAAGTCATCAACAATCTCCTGGCCATCCAGAACAACAGCTTGGGTGTTATCACACTGGCTGCCGATCTGGATATCGACAGCGTTACGGATATTTTTATCCGCATCAACTCCAAAGGCGTCGTCCTTTCACAGGCCGATTTTGCCATGTCTAAAATTTCTTCCAATGAAGTCTACGATGGCAATATCACCCGGAAGACCATTGACTATTTCTGCCACCTGCTGGAATCCCCCGAAGACCTGCGGGACATCCAGCAAAACGACACTGCCTTTGCTGCACGGAAAGAATTTGAGGCCATCCGCTGGGCTGCATCCAAAGTTTCTCCCATTTACCGCACTTCTTATACCGATATCCTGCGCGTAGCATTCACCTATAAATTCAACCGCGGCAAGCTGGCCGATCTGGTCAGTCTTCTTTCCGGCCGTGATTTTGAAAACCGCGAGTTCAAAATCGAGATCGAGGAGCAATCTTTTTACCAGCTTCATGAAGCAGTTCTGCAAGCCGTCAATCAAACAAATTATGAGCGTTATCTGATGATCGTCCGATCTGCCGGTATTGTCCGGCGTTCTCTGATCCGCTCACAGAACGTTTTGAACTTCGGCTATGCACTTTTCCTTGCTCTTCGCGAGCGGAAAGTAGAGAACAGCAAGATCGAACAGATCGTCCGGCGCTGGCTGGCCCTCTCGATTCTGACCGGGCGCTACTCTGCTTCTCCGGAATCCTCGTTTGATTATGATATCAAGCGGTTCTTCTCCTATGATGACCCCATGGAGTATCTGCGCATAACGGAGGCCGGTGAGCTTTCAGACGCATATTGGTCGGTGAATCTCGTCCAACGTCTCAACACCTCGGTCGCCAGCAGTCCCTATTTCAATCTGTTCCTCATCGCACAGGTCAAAGCGCACGATAAGGGGTTCCTGTCCACGCAGATTGACGTTGAAACCATGTTGGAAAATCGTGGAGATATCCATCATCTGTTCCCCAAGAAGTATCTGATCCAGCACGGCATCCCGCAGGCCCAGTATAACCAGATCGCCAATTATGCTTTCATTCAGCAGGAGATCAATATCAAAATCAGAGACAATGCCCCTTCTGTTTATATGCGCGAGGTTTTTCACCAGTGCGAAACCAAGCAGCCTGTCTATGGAGGCATCGTCGAAGCGAGTGCTCTGCGTGAAAATCTCCGGCAGAACTGCATTCCGGATGGATTTGAAGATCTGGAGATCCATGACTATCAGCAGTTCCTTGCGCAGCGCCGGGTCCTGATGGCGGAAAAAATTCACCAATATTACGATGCCCTGTAAAATCCGCACCACATGGGAGACCCTTTTACGAACTTCGAACGCTTCACCCATCCGGACTATCCGCTTTTCCTGCTCACGACCTGCGGAAGGAAACCTCGCAGACAGGGAATCTTAACGTTGTCGCCATAAAAGATGTTTTCTGAATTTGCTCTATCAGCCGCAGCCCTGCCGGGTCTGCGGCTTTTTTATGTTCTGCCAAAAAACTCTTGACAAGTTCTCATTTCTGCTTATAATTATCTACGGTAATTAACTTCGGTAATTATTTGAGGAGGAACTGCCATGACCGTCGAACTCATCAAGCGGATGATGGACGCATGCTATCAGGCCAAGCGGGTGCGGGATCTGCTCCCGCCGCTGCCAAAGGGCGTTATGCCGTCCTACATCCACTATCTGGACAGCATCCAGAAGCTGGAGCAGCAGGGTGTGCAGGTCAAGGTGTCCGACCTGAGCGACGCACTGAACCTGCCCCGCCCCGGCGTGACCCGCACTGTGAAGGAGATGGAGGCCAAAGGCTACCTGAAAAAGACCGCCTCGGCAGAGGACGGCCGGGTGACCTACCTTTCCATTACCGAAGCCGGGGCACAGCTCTCGCAGACATACGACAAGCAGTTTTTTGACGCGCTAGTCCCCTGCCTGCAAGGCGTCCCGGAAGCGGATGTTGAAACGACTATCCGCACCATCGAAGCATTCCACCAAGTGTTTTGCGAAAGGAGAACTTCCCTTGAGATCTGAGAAAAACGATTTTACGCAGGGCAGCATCCTGAAAAAGCTGGCTGCCTTCATGCTCCCCATCCTGGGCGCACTGGTGCTGCAGGCGGCCTATGGCGCGGTAGACCTGCTGGTCGTGGGCCGGTTCGGCTCCACCATCGGCCTGTCGGCGGTCTCCACCGGCAGCCAGGTGCTCAACCTCGTCACCTTCGTCGTCACCCAGCTGGCCATGGGCGTCACGGTTCTCATTGCCCGTTATCTGGGTGAGAAAAAGCCGGAGCTCATCGGCTCGGTCATCGGCGGTGCGGCCGTCGTGTTTACCCTTCTCTCCGCCGTGCTCTTCGTTGTGATGGTCGGTTTTGCGCGCAGCATCTCGGTGCTGATGCAGGCCCCCGCCGAGGCTGTGGCCCTGACTGCCAGCTACGTCCGCATCTGCGGTTCCGGCATCTTCTTCATCGTGGCATACAACCTGCTGGCCGCCGTCTTCCGCGGCCTGGGCGACAGCAAGTCGCCCCTGCTCTTTGTTCTGGTGGCCTGCGTCGTCAACATCATTGGCGACCTCGTTCTGGTCGCCGGTTTCCACCTGGATGCCGCCGGTGCCGCCATTGCCACCGTAGCGGCGCAGGCCGTCAGTGTCGTCTGCGCCGTGGTCATCCTGCTCAAGAAAAAGCTCCCCTTCACGATCCGCAAGTCTGATTTCCGGCTGAACCTGCAGAGCCGCAAGTTCCTGAGCATCGGCCTGCCGCTGGCGCTGCAGGAGTTTCTGACCCAGCTTTCCTTCCTGGCCCTCTGCGCGTTCGTCAACCGGCTGGGTCTGGAGGCTTCCTCCGGCTACGGCGTCGCCTGCAAGATCGTCAACTTTGCCATGCTCATCCCCAGCTCGCTCATGCAGTCCATGGCATCCTTCGTCTCCCAGAACATGGGTGCGGGCAACCCCAAGCGCGCCAAAAAGGCCATGTTCACCGGCATCGGCATCGGTCTGGCCTTCGGCTGCGCGATGTTCGCCCTCGTTTTCTTCCGGGGCGATCTGCTCTCCAATGTCTTCACCACCGACGTTGCCGTCATCCAAAACGCCTTTGCCTACCTGAAGGGCTTTGCACCCGAAACGCTTGCCACCGCCGTGCTGTTCAGCATGGTGGGCTACTTCAACGGCAGCGACAAGACCGTCTGGGTCATGGTCCAGGGCCTGGTGCAGACCCTGCTCGTCCGCCTGCCCATGGCCTACATCATGAGCATTCAGCCCAACGCCAGCCTGACCATGATCGGTCTGGCGGCCCCCACCTCCACAGTGGTGGGCATCGTGCTGAACGTCTGCTTCTTCCTCGCCCTCGAACGGCGGAGCAAAAAGGCCGCTGTCTGACCTCATAAACACGCAAGGCCGCTCCCCTGCCCAGTGCACGGGAACGGCCTTGTTTGCTGTCCATTCAAAACGCCTCCGGACGGTCTGCGCGCCCTCCCTATTCCATGGGAGGGGCACACTCCATCCGGAGGCGTCTGTTTTTATTCCACGGTCACGCTCTTGGCCAGGTTGCGGGGCTTATCCACGTCGCAGCCGCGCAGCACAGCCATATAGTAGGCGAACAGCTGCAGCGGCACGATGAGCTGCAGCGGCATGAGCAGGTCGTCGTAATCGTCCAGACGGACAACATAGTCTGCCACACCGTCCGGCACCACAGCGTCTTTCGTCGTGAAGAGCAGGACCTTCGCGCCCCGGCTCTTGGTCTCCTTGACATTGGAGATGGTCTTTTCGTAGACCTTTTTCTGGGTGGCCAGCGCGATGACCGGCACACCGTCCGTGATGAGGCTGATGGTGCCATGCTTGAGCTCACCGGCAGCGTAGGCGTCCGAGTGGACGTAGCTGATCTCCTTCAGCTTCAGGCTGCCTTCCAGCGAGAGCGAATAATCGAACCCACGCCCGATGAAGAAGCAGCTCTGGGTGTTGACGAACCGGCTGGCCAGGTACTTGATCTGTTCGCAGTCGGCCAGGCGGGGCTTGATGACCTCGCTGGCGCGGAGAAGCTCTGCGGTCAGGCGGCGGGTCTCGGCCTCGCTCTGGGCACCGCGCGCATAGGCCAGCCGCAGCGCAAAGAGGTACAGCACACACATCTGCACCATGTAAGCCTTGGTGGAGGCCACCGCGATCTCCGGCCCGGCGTAGGTATAGAGCACATAGTCTGCCGCGCGGGCAATGGAGCTGCCCACCACATTGACGATGGCCAGCACCGGCACACCCCGGCTCTTTGCCAGCTTGAGAGCCGCCAGTGTGTCGCTGGTCTCACCCGACTGGCTGATGATGATGACCAGATCGTTTTTGTTCAGGATGGGGTCGCGGTAACGGAACTCGCTGGCGATGTCCACTTCGGCGGGGACGCGGGCCAGCGTCTCGATGGCCGCCTTGCCCACCATGCCCGCGTGCATGGCCGTGCCGCAGGCCACCAGATGGATGGTGCCGATGTCCCGCAGCTTTTCATCCGACAGCTCCGGGATGCGCAGGTCGGGCAGGCCGTCCTCCACGCGGGGGCTGACCGTTGCCGTGATGGCGGCGGGCTGCTCGTTGATCTCCTTGAGCATAAAGTGCGGATAACCGCCCTTTTCCGCCGCTTCCATGTCCCAATCGGCGGTCAGGATCTCCCGCTCCACCGGCTCGGCGAACTCGTTGTAGAAGCGGATGCCCTCCCGCGTCACGACGGCAAGGTCGCCTTCTTCGAGAACGCTGTACCGGCGGGTATACTTGAGCAGGGCCGGGATATCCGATGCCACGAAGTTTTCCCCTTCGCCCCAGCCGACGATGAGCGGGCTCTCACGCTTGACGGCAAAGACGGTATCCGGGAAATCCCGGAAGAGCACGGCCAGCGCGTAGCTGCCGCGCACCATGCTCAGAGCCTCGTGGATGGCCTGCAGCGGCTCGCCCTCGTAGCAGCTGTCGATGAGCTTGACCAGCACTTCGGTGTCGGTCTCGCTCTCAAAGGTGTAGCCCTTCGCGATGAGCCGCTCCTTCAGGATGCCGTAATTTTCAATGATGCCGTTGTGCACGATGCTCACACGCGGCGTCGAATGCGGATGGCTGTTCACATCGCTGGGTTCGCCGTGGGTGGCCCAGCGGGTATGGCCGATGCCGCAGCCGCTCTCGGCCAGGGCCTGCAATTCCAGCTTTTTGCGCAGCTCAGCCAGGCGGCCCTTGCTCTTGACCACGCGGATACCGCCGTCCAGTGCCAGCGCGACACCGGCGGAGTCATAGCCGCGGTACTCCAGCTTTTCCAGACCATCCAGCAGAACGTTCTGCGCGTTGCGTTTGCCAACATAACCAACAATGCCACACATACAAAATACCTCCAGACCGACAGCCCGGCGCTCAACATGCGCACAGAACAGCTGTCAGCTTCTCTTCCAGTTTATGTTCTTGTATGGCTTGCGTGAAAGGGGATCTGTTACGGTATTGCTGCCGCTTTTTGCCCCTTGCTGCGATCGGTATAGCCTGTTCGACCGGAGAAACATCCGCCGAATCGTTCGATGATTCCTCTCCTCGTCACCCTCACGGCTGTCACCCGCGTGGCCCGGCGCTTTGTGTCAACAAAAAGTCCACATTCCTTCTTTCAATGCCCTCTCAGGCAAAGCCTACTGGCTTTGCCTGAGAGGGTCACCTCCCCAGCATCTTATGCAGCCTTGGCTGCCATACCAGGCGGTAGACCTGCAATAGATTATGGATGGCCCGGTCGTAGAGCAGAAAGGCCACATTGCCCATGGCCAGTGTGCTCAGCGAGACGACCCACGCTGTGGTGCGCAGCTCCTGCGAGATGCTGCCCGCCGGAACGAGCAGCAACACCAGCCCGTACATCGCCGCCAGTGCCCCATTGCAGAGCAGCAGCTTGCACACGCCCCGCAGCAGCTTCGGGCGGATGCGTTCGAACTTCGGCTTGACCAGCGGGTAGTACCCCAGCAGAAAGACGAAGACGAGGGCCACCTCTTTGTCCGGCACGAACAGCAGGCTGAGCAGGCTCACCGCGCCGTAGGTCGTAAGAGCCATCTTCATGCCGCACTCCATGCAGACCGTAGCGATAAGCAGGCTGGCTGCGGCCGGTGCAATGAACATCAGCACCGGCACCACCGACCCCAGCAGCATCAGCGCGACGCTCAGCGCCGCCGCCATGCCGCAGTAGGCCATAGCCCAGCTCCTGCGGCCCTTCACGGCAGCTCCCAGCGCACCGGCTGGTTCTCGGCGTCCAGCGGGTCCACCGCATGGCGCAGGCCGAGGATCATGATGTTGTCGATGAGTGACTTGTTCAGCTTGACGTCCAGCATCCCGTAGGCGCGGACCAGGTCGTTCGCTGCGGCCAGCGCCTGCCGCCGGGCATTTTCCATGGCAGCATCCTTCTCGTTGATGCCGTTGACCAGAAACACATTGTACCGGCCCACCTTGCGGTCCTTTTCCACCCGGCTGGCCTTATCCAGCAGATAGAACACCCGCCCGATGCAGCTGCCGATGTAGCGCATGCTCTTGCGCTGGCTGGGGTCATCGGTGGCGAGGGTAGAGTAGAGCGCACCGTAGATGTTGCTCATCGGCTCCGCTGCCACGCCGTAGTTCTTCGCGTTCAGGTTCATCTGGACCACAGCCTGTGCCTGTTCCTGCCCAAACAAACGTTCCAGCGCAGGGTTTTCGCTCACAGCCTTCTCGTAGGCGCGGCGCAGGAGAGCGTGGTCCACCGCGCGGAACAGCTGGCTCCGGAGCGGCAGCTCGTCCCAGCGGCGGTCCTGCAGCTTATGCCAGCCCATCATCACTTCCACCTGTGCCGCCAGGCGGATGCCCTGGGTCTGGCACATCATCTGCCTGTAGCAGAGTGTACCGGGCAGGCGCTGGTTGACGCAGGTGGCTGACCGGCCGGCCAGACTGTCCGCCAGAAGCGCGAACAGCACACCGTTGTATTGCAGCAGCCGACAGGAGTAGAACCCGTAGCTGCGTCTCATCTGCCAGCGCACCCCCCGCAGATACCACAGATATGTGTTATAATCGCGGATGGTAAGCTCCGGAAGATAAGGTCTCATGCGCCCTTCCATTGCCGTCCTCCCTTTCCAGCAGCCTCGCGCTGCATGTTCTTACAATGGTACAAGTATACCCTTTTTCGGTCTTGGATGCAACTGACGAAATGTAAAAGATTCGCACCTTGTCAGCCCCGGAAAAGCAACAGCCGCACCAAACTTTCCCGTTCAGTGCGGTTGTAAAGCATTACTTTTGTTTATTTTTTCTCGAAACGGCCGGTGGAACGCTTGCCGTCAAAGCCCTGTTTGGGCATGGGCTTCGCCTTGTGCTCAAACTTCGGGGCCTCGTAGTACATATACAGCTGGCAGGGGATCATGCCGTTGTACATCTTGCGGCGCTTGTTGGCCCGTTTGCCGTAGTGGCTCTCGAACTCCATGTCAGCGGTGATGGCGTAGACGCCCGCGCAGGGGTGGGCTTCCATCTGGCGGCCCAGCGTCCGGGCCAGCTGGGCGGCCCCCTCGATGGTGCTCATCCGCTCGCCGTACGGGGGATTGGTCAGGACGATGGCTTCGGGTCTGGCCTCAAAGGCCGCCACATCGGCCACCTCGAAGTGACAGCGCTTTTCCACACCGGCCAGCTTGGCGTTGGCGTTGGCCAGCGCCACGGCGGCGGGGTCGATGTCGTAGCCGAAGGCCTCAAAACCGACATCCAGTTTGGATTCGGCCAGAGCCTTCTGGCGCTGCTCCGCCCAGATGGACGCAGGCACGAAGCTGTACCGCTCGGCGGCAAAGCGGCGCTTCAAGCCGGGGGCGATGTTCATGGCCTTCTGGGCTGCTTCGATGAGCAGGGTGCCGCTGCCGCAGAAAGGGTCTTCCACAAGGCTGTCGCGGCGGACACGGCCCAGGTCGGCGATGGTCGCCGCCAGCGTCTCGCGGATGGGGGCCTCCATGGCGTTGCGGCGGTAGCCGCGCTTGT
>OGKG01001488.1_pt1 | contig 27993 bp, 16 predicted proteins | sample 1572201 | NCBI WGS metagenome assembly OGKG01 (sample SAMEA2582146, study PRJEB24529) | metagenome | biome: Human gut stool | place: China | collected 2011 | reverse complement strand
TCCTTTTTTATATGCCCTATACGAAAATTGAACAGGAAAAAGTTAAGAATTACAGATTTTTCTGATTCCAAAACACCTGATAAGTTAAAATCATATTAACATATAATCTTTCCGACTACCCCGGAAAGCCTTCATTTTTCTCTATTTTTACAATTCCGCCATAAATTAACGTTAAAGATTTTAAGCGACAGGATAAATTTGCTTACACTTTACTATATTTGCAGACACAAACATTAAAACATTAAAATAATTCGTATGACAAAAAGACTATTAACCGTGTGTGCTTTATTGGCGCTGCTTAGCTCTAGCTTGTTCGCCCAATATGACATGAAAGCACCACTTCCCAAAGACCCGAATGTCAGAACGGGGAAATTAGCTAACGGCTTGACTTACTACATTCGCCACAACGCGGAACCCAAGGACAGAGCAAGTTTCTACATCATCCAGAACGTGGGAGCAATCCTCGAAAACGATGACCAGAACGGATTGGCTCACTTCTTGGAGCACATGGCATTCAACGGTACCAAACACTTCCCCGGAAGAAAAGGTATCACCAATATGTTGGAAAAACACGGGGTTGAATTCGGTAGAAACGTGAACGCCTACACCGCGCAAGACGAAACCGTGTACAATATCAGTGATGTTCCCACCACGAACGAAGGACTCTTAGACACTTGTCTGCTCGTGCTTCACGATTGGTCACACTACCTTCTGCTCGTTGACGAAGAAATCGACGGTGAAAGAGGCGTTATTTCCGAAGAGTGGAGAACCAGAAGAGATGCAGGATTCCGCATGAGAGCCGTAACCATGCCGGTTCTTTTGAACGATTCCAAGTATGCGAAAAGAGATGTAATCGGTGATTTGGACATCATCAAAAACTTCAAATACCAGACTCTCCGCGATTACTATCACAAATGGTACCGTCCCGATTTGCAAGCGATTGCAGTTGTCGGAGATTTCGACGCTGAAAAAATGGAGCAAAAGGTAAAGGAATTATTCTCCAAGATCCCGACTCCGGTAAATCCTGCCGTGAGAGAAACTTTCGAAGTCCTTCCCCACGACGGAATCAAGTTCGTGTGCGCCACGGATAAGGAAGTAACCAATTCTTCCATCGCCGTGTACATCAAATACCCGGCTCCCACGAAAGAAGAAAAAGGACTGAACGAAGCCTTGAAGAAAGGACTTGTTCAATCATTCTACAACACGATGTTGGCTCAACGTATCTCCGAATTACTCCAAAAAGGTAATCCTCCCTTCATCAACGGAAGCGCAGGCTTCGCCGGTGGTATCGTGAGAGGCGTCAACGCTTATTACTTCGGGGCTACAGCAAAACCGAACGAGGAAGCTGAAGCATTGGAAGCCATCTACCGTGAAAATGAAAGAGTAAAAAGATTCGGTTTCACGCGAGGAGAACTCGAAAGAGCAAAAACAAACATGTTAGTAGGTTTGGAATCAGCTAACAAGCAAAAAGACAAAACCACTTCCGAAGCCTATATCGATGAAATAAAAGAAAACTTCCTTGAAGGAGATCCTATCGTTGACTTCGATTACTATTACGAGTTCGCGAAAGCGGTTATCCCGACAATCACCGTTGACGAAGTTTCCGCGTTGGCAAAACAATATATCGTTCCGACCAACATGGTAATCATCGTGCAAGGACCGGCAGAAGGCGTGAAACACATCACGGAAGCAGAGGCCCTCGCCACGTTGAAAAAAGTTGAAGATTCTCAACTTGAACCCTATCAGGACGAATCCGCCGAAGCTCACTTGATTAATAAAGAGTTGAAAGGTTCAAAGATCATCGCTACCAAGAAATTACCGCAATTCGAAGCAGAAGAGTGGACTTTGGAGAACGGCGCGAAAGTTGTATTCCGCAAAGCAGATTTCGAGAAAGACCAAGTAGCCGTGGCTTCTTACAGCAAGGGGGGTACCTCTCTGTACGGTGTTGACAAATTAGCTTCCGCGCAAGTTGTCGCTGATTTCGTTGGAGCTTACGGATTAGGCGACTACGATGCTATTACCTTGAAAAAATTGTTGACAGGTAAACAAGCAAACGTCGGTATCGGTATCAGCGGATTGTCAGAATCTGTCGGTGGTGCTTCAACTCCCGGGGATTTCGAAACCTTGATGCAATTAATCTATCTGAAATTCGAGGAACCTCGTTTCGACAAAGAAGTCCACAACGCGATCATGCAACGTAACTACGCGGCTATCGCAAACATGGACAACAACCCGAAAAAGATCATGCAGGACTCTATCAGCAGGATCATGAGCAATTACAGCCCGAGAAACATTTTATTCGGAAAAGAATTTTTGGATAAGATCAGCATCGAGCAAATCGAGGAAATTTATCGTGACCGAATCAAAGATATCAGCGACTTCACGTTCTTTATCGTGGGTAACATCGACGCTGAAACCGTGAAACCGTTGGTTGAAAAATACTTGGGTTCCGTGCAGTCCTTCAACCGCAAAGAGAATTGGGTTGACAACAAGGTAAGAGGCCCGAAGGGAAAAACCGTGAAGGTGATCGAACTTCCGTTGCAGGACCCGAAAGCTACCGTTATCACGAGCTTCTCTAAAGATATGAAAACCAGTATTCACGACAATATCTGCCAAAACATCTTGAAAGGAGTACTCGATCAAAGATACCTGACAAATATCCGTGAAAAAGAAGGCGGTACCTATGGAGTAAGCGTTCAAGCCGGATCATCCAGAGAACCGTACGAAAGTTATAGCATGAGCATGATGTTCGATTGCGACCCGGATAAGGCTGACCACTTGAAATCATTAATCTATGCCGAAATCGACTTGTTAATGAAAGAAGCTCCTACACAGGAAGAGATCAGCAAGGTTATCACGACCATGAAGAAAAACCGTGAACAATCCAAACCTCACAATAACTATTGGATGAGTGCTATCCAAACTTACTACCTCCGCGGTATCGATATTACCGACCCGAAAAACTTCGATAATATCATCGACAAGATCACCCCGAAGGATGTACAGAAATTCACCAAGAAATTATTCAAGGGTGCCGACGTGGTTGACATGACGTTCATACCGGAAGCAAAATAAAAATATGATTAAATAAAAAAAGTGCGGATTTTGATTATCCGCACTTTTTTTATTACACCCGTCGATCTACCTTTCGTTACCTATTCTTTGTAAATCGACGTTATATCTCGATTTCAAATAATCTGCCGCAATTTCATATTTTTTCCGGATCAACCCGTTCACATCTTTAGAAGAATGAAGAATCCCGTCATAAGTATAGTTCCCGTCTTGCGTTTCCGTCGTCAATTCCTCGAATGACTTTGTTATCATGGCTTCCAGATAAGTGATGAAATCTTCTTTCACTTTTGCTTCTTGAGAATCATTGCCAATAAATCCCTCCGAATACATATCCCTCTGACTTATATATTCCCCGTAACTGGAAACCTTCGAAAACTCGACAGGAATCTCGATCTTATCATTATTAATAACTCGACGGAGCATTTCAATATTCAACACATCCCGGAATGCCGTTACAGATTCAGCCGTTAAATTTTCGATGTCTGCATTTCCATAATTAATAGCAATCATATCCACGCTGGAAAAAAGAGAAATATCCTCACTCCACGCGGAAGGCAACAAATGTACTTGTTCCAGTTTACTGCATAATAACAACTTTATCGGCATAAAACGTCGCAATGTAGAGTCCGGGTAATATTTGAAAAGTTGATTTTCCACCAATCGCAATTGTTCCCCTACATACGCTTGATCGGCAGGCTCCCCAAGTATTCCGCTTTTCGTCCATACCTCGCCGGTTTTCATCGCCTCCAGCCACGCAATCTGTCCCCAATAAAGGTCTTTCGGCTGAAATTCATACAGGATATAAAAACCACATCTTTTATTCCAATCGACAATCTTGGGATCGTAATCATGATTCCCTTGCGGTAAAGTATAAGTAAATTCCAACCCTTCCGTCGGTGCAAGATTATCGTCATCATTACAAGCATTCCAAAGAACCATGCCCGTAACCAACCATATTATCATCTTTATTTTCATATCTTTAAAATTAAATCGTGTACAAATATTCTTTCTATTGCGGATTCTGGCTCAAACTAGGGTTTACATCAATGGCGACTTGAGGTATTGGCAAAATATAACGGGGTGACTGTGCCCTTAGCGTAAATTCCTGCTGTATTCCACCGGAACCGATATACAAATGTTCTAAAGCAGGCATCCCGTAACGCCTCAAATCAAACCAGCGATGATATTCCTCGAAACAAAGCTCCCGCCGACGTTCCTCTTGACAGAAATTCAACAAGCTCTCGGCATCTCCATAGGATACCGGTTTATAGGCTGCAACACGTGTGTCGTACCGGTGTTCCCTTAATTCATTCAAGTCAGCTAACGCTTTTTCCCGAAATTCATCATTCCCGGATTCCTCGAATTTCCTACCGTAAGCTTCTGCCCTATTCAAATAGACTTCGGCAGTACGGATACCGGACTGGTATTCGTCCTTCGCCCGATTCATTACCAGCGGGGTCGTCGGAAACCACCCGAACAAATCATTATAGTAAATAAATGACTTTTTACGCATATCCACGGCATCCGCTTTGTCTTCATACAATCTCATTAACGCATCCGAAGCCGCGTAAATCGGTTTTTCTGTAAGGGCAGAAAACCCGAATATACGAACGGGCATTCCCCTATACGACCAGATAATTTCTTTACTTTCATCCGGGTCATACACGCCGGTTCCCGGCGGACGTTGAAATTCTCCGCCCAAAGTACTGAAATCAATGTAAGAAGTCAGCCGCGGAGCCGCCTGTATCAACTGATCGGCATACTCGATCGCTTTATCCCATTCTTCCATGTATAAATACACGCGCGACAAAAGAGCTTTCGCCACCAAATGTGACATTTCATACACGCTTACCGGAGTTGGGTTCTCGGTCATGAGTTGATTACCTTCCAACAGATCTGCCTCAATCTGCCGATAGACAGCAGCCACCGAAGCACGCGTGAAATACTCGTCCCTTACCCCGGATTCAAGTTTTAAGGGAACTCCCGGATTCTGTTCCGGAGCCCCGAAATTATAAGGAGCCCCGAAATAATTCACGAGCAGGAAGTAAAAATGCGCCCTTAATGTCAGACATTGTCCCCTTAAAAAAGCTTTCTCCCGGTCTGTCCCTGCCACGTCAGGTAATTGATCCATCACCACATTACATCCCATAATCCGCTTGTAATAATCCTCCCAAACCCCGAAACTTGACATCATCAACGGTTGCCACGACCAAGTGAACAATTCCCGCCAATCTTCCAAATACCGTTCATACGGCGCATCATCCCCCCACACGGCCTTTACCCCGTTACATTGAATATCATCCGTCAGTACATCCGTCAGCAAATAATTTGATTGCGGGTAAACATCTCCTAGCAACACGGCTTCCAACTCTTGAACCGTGGAAGGGCGGACTTCATCTTGACTCGACTCCTTCAAAAAGTCACTACAACCCATACTACCCAAAAGCAGTAACATCAATCCTATAATTTGTATCTTCATCATATTTGAATTTTCCGGTTAAAAACTAACATTCAAGCCAAAAGTGTAATTCCTTGATAGCGGTTGATTGCCCATAGCCACCTCGGGGTCAACACCCTTGTAGTCTTTGCTCACGATTTGAAACGGGTTACTCACCGAGAAAGAAAGACTTATACTTTGCGCGAAACCGGAGATCAACTTTTCCGGTACGTTATACGACAACGAGATGTTATTGCACCGCAGGTAAGAAGCATTTACCACACGGGCACTTGAATTATTATACATCTCGTACGGGTAAAACTTATAGTCATGCGCCTCTCCAAACGGTTTTATTTCCGCATTCCGAAACATATTCGGTATCGCCGGAATATCCGTGCGGGTATCATCACCCGCTTTACGCCAACGTTTTACCATATCTTTAGACAAATTGCTGTACTCGCTGACAGCTAATTCAAAATTAGCCTCGTCATACAAAGGAGCTAACAATCTTTTGGCTCCCACGCTAAGATAAAACGAAGTTGCCAGTGATAAACTCTTGTAGCGGAAATTCATGTTTATCCCGGTCGAGAAATCCGGCTCGAATTTCCCGGCATATACCATATACTCCGTGGCATCCCGAATCGCCGCCTCTTCTTTCGTTCCCTCCAAATCAATCACGGGAGAACCATCTTCGGGATTCAAACCTTTAGACCGGAATACCCAAAAACCGGTAACCGGATACCCGTCCTTTGTCAAGTTGCCGGAAACGGCAGTCTTCCAATCTTCTTTAGGCTCCAGCTTACTCTTGATCTTATTGTAGTTTTTGGAGAAACTGGCACCCAACGACCACACGAAATCCTTCGTCCGTACCGGTACCAGACTCACGGCCATATCCCAGCCCGAGTTCGTCATGTTTCCCCCGTTTATCGCCATCTTAGTTACTCCATTCTCGTAAGGCACACTCTTGTTCACGATCATATCCACCGTTCGTTTGTAATAATAGTTGAAAGAAAGGTTCACCTTATTATGAATCACGCTAAAGTCCAGTCCGGCATTAATCGTCTTCGTCTTTTCCCACGTCAAGTCGGGAGCAGGTAAGGATTTCACGTTCAAAACATATTTTCCGATCTTCTCGTGAATCCCCCCGGAACTCGGAATCGAAGTGATTAAATCCGGTCCCACGTTCTCCGCCACGTTCCCTTGGAAACCGTAAGAAATCCGCAAACTCACGTCATTGATATAATCCTGTCCCTCCAGCCAATGTTCGCGGCTGACATTCCAACGAAAACCGACAGACCAAACCGGTTGATAGCGAGTTCGTTTATCCTGTCCGAAGCGATTAGAGGCATCCGAACGAATACTGGCATTAAAAGCGTAACGATTATCATATATATAACTTCCCGTTGCGTAGAACGAAAGAAAGTTCAGCATCTGATCCGTGATTCTCGGGTACGTTACGGCATAATCATTCACACCTCCCGATTCCTCTCTCACGGGCGGTACAACGGCAAAACTTTTCCCCCAATGCGGCAAATACCCGTATTGCGTCTGTGCCACTCCGTCCACCTTCGTACTCCGGCACTCCTGTCCGATCATTAACGTCACCCCGTGCTCGCCATACACGCGAGAGAATTCCAGTGAATTCCGCCATGTATAATTCATATTCCGGTTTTCCGTTTGAGTCAATTCTCCTCCATGCGGTAAATTGCCACTCTGCACCATCGTTCCGGTAGACGGGTCTATCGTCTGGTACTCGTATTTGCGAATCGCCGTGATATAATTCGTTTGCTCCGAATAATAAGTTTCTCCATGCATGGAAGAATAATTGTAACCGAACAAGGACTGAAAAACAAGCCCCTCTGTCAAAACGAAACGAAGACTCAAAGAACTATTCAAACTCGCCACGGTATTTTCATTCCCACTTTGTTGTTTCTCGAAAAGGAAATTGTACTTGTACCCGTTATTCAAAGGATAAAATACAAGCTCTCCCGATTCGTCATGACAGGCAATCGCCCGACTCGTCGCACTGGCATAAGCGTAAGGATCCGTACCGACAAAAGCTTTTGTCTTCGCGTAACTTCCGGATAGCGAAAAACTGGCCGTCAATCTTTCCCAAAACACAGATGAAACATTTAAACTACCGTTATACTTGGTCTGCCCGTTTCCACGAGCCGTATTATTCGCATCGGAAAAACCGAAAGCAGCCCGATATGTCGCTTTATCACTCCCCCCGGAAATGCTTATATTATGGGAATGACTAAACGGGTTACGAAACAGTATATCAAACCAGTCCGTATTCACCGTTTCCAACTTTTTAACCTCCGCGCTGAATTCTTCCAACGTGATATTACCTAATTTATATTTCAAAGCCAGATTCAAATACCCCACTTGCTGCGTGTTGAACAAACCTCCCGTTTCATATATTTCCCGTGAAAAATCCACCCGCTGTTTCGAGTTCATCAGATTCATCTTGTCATAGGACAATTTCGAACTCGTCGAGAAATTCCCGGCATAACCGATAGCCATCCGTCCCCGTTCTCCTTTCTTCGTGGTTATAACAATCACCCCGTTGGCCGCTTTCACCCCGTAAATTGCCGTTGCGGAAGCATCTTTAAGCACGGTTACACTTTCGATATCATTCGGATTCAACCACGCGATCGCCCCACCGACAAACTCGTTAATCATGTCCTCGTTCCCAATGTTGGTCAACTCCGTGGCATTAAACGGAAGCGGGTCTTCTTGAATAATACCGTCTACAACCCACACCGGATCAGCATTTCCCAACAAAGTAGACGTTCCCCGCACCCTGACTTTCTGGCGGGTTCCCGTCAACCCGCTTTGGTTCATGACCATCATTCCCGGCAATTTCCCCTGTAATGCCTGCTCTAACGTCTGTGTTCCATTCAGAAACAAATCTTCCGCTTTCACGCTACTTGTCGCTCCCGCCATACTATGCTTTCTAAGTACCTGATACCCAGTCACAACAACTTCATCCAACGCCTCTATATCCTCGACCAACACCACGTTTATCGTGTCTTGCCCCACGTACCTCACTTCCTTCGTCTTCATCCCGACAAATGAAAAAAGCAAAAAGATATTTTTCTGATCCGGTAAAGCAATTTTATATTGCCCGTTCCTATCCGTCACTACCCCGACAGTAGAACCCTTTACCAACACGGTCACCCCCGGTAGTACTTCTCCCGCTTCATCTTTCACCCGACCTTGAATCAACTTCTGTTTCCGGATAATACTATCCGCAACAGAAAGTATTTCATCCTTGATTACCACCACGTCATTCATTATCGTGAAAGTCAACCCGGTTCCTTTCAATATCTCCCTCAACGCATTTTCAAGTATATCATCCTTGACCTTGACCATCTCTTTCGATTCGCCCCGAACTTTTTCCACGCTGTAAAAGAAACGAAGTCCCGTCTGACGTTTCAACTCTTTTATCACTTGTTCAAGCGTAACATTCTGCATGGATAAAGACACCCGTTGTTGTGCATGACCGGAAGCCAAAACCCCTAAATTCAGAACTACCATTAATAACATACATAGTTTCATAACTAACAACCATTTTTTCAAATGAAAGGGCACAGCACGCCCATAGAAACAATTTTTTTTCATACCTTTGTAATGTTTCATTAATTTATTAATGTTCAAGCAATAAATACGGGTCCAGTGCCAACAAACACCCGTATTTATTTTTTATCTATTATAACCACCTTTCCTTCTGTCTTAAACTTCACGTCTCCACCTGTTTCTATAAAATTCAAGAACACGTTGATACTCCCGTACCGCTCCAAATCTCCCGTGAAATGCAAACCTTTCACCGCGGGATCAGCGTACACGACCTCGATATCATACCATCTTGCCAATGTTCTCATGATATCTTCCAAAGCGACATCTTCAAACACGTATTTTCCTTCCCGCCAACCGGTATATTGCAAAGGATCTACTTTTCTCACTTCCAACGGGTTCAACTTTTTATCCATAACCTGATAACCGGGTTGTAAAGTAACCTCTTCTCCCGGACTCTCCGAGTGATACGCGATCTTTCCGGCTTCCAGAGTTGTCACGACTTCCTGTTCATCCGGATAATCCCGGACGTTAAAGCTCGTTCCCAAAACCTTCACGACTCCCATAGAAGTATGTACAAAGAAAGCATGTTCCCTGTCCTTCTTCACCTCGAAATAAGCCTCTCCTTTCAAATACACCTCTCTCGTGTCACCGGAGAAATGCACGGGGAAACGTAATTCGGTTTCGGCATTCAACCACACTCTCGTCCCGTCGCTCAATTCAAGACGATATTCCCCCCCTCTGGGAATAGTCACTTTATTATACATCAATTCGGCTCCTGCATTCTTGTTCGTCGCCGTGTACACCAATTCCCCCGCATTAGAATGAAGAATCGTTCCGTCACTCTCCTCTATTTCACGGGTACTCTTTTCTAAGGTAAATTCCTGCCCGTTTGTTAATGTAACAATGGCCAGACTATGTCCGGGAGCTATCACTCCCGTGTCCGACAAAGTTTTGTCCGTCACTTGTTCCGGAGTGTCACTCAACCATAACACCGCGGCCACGAGTACGGCAATGGAGGCGGCAATACCGTACCACCATATCCACGGACTTTTCCGACCGGATTTCAATTGCTTGAACCTACCGTAAGCCTCTCCACCGTCAAAAATATCTTTTTCTTCCAAACGGGCGATGATTTTCTCCCGTTCCAAACCTTTCAAATGGAACCTTTCGAGCAAGTCTTCCAATTCCGCGCTCTCCTCGTCACTCGTCAGACCAAGCATTTCCCGGTAAAGTAAATCGGACAATCTCTCGTGTATTCTCACATCATTCATCATCTTTTCTGAAACTTGTTTAACTAATAAATCCCAAAAAAGAAAAACGGGTACCTCAAAAATACACTTTTAACAAAAAAAGATTGAAAATAAAAACAAATCCGACCGGACTGCCTTTTTTATGACAGCGTACGCCTCCTTCTTGTGCTTCTTCACCGTGTTTAAAGAAATGTTTAACTCGGCACTAATCTCCTCGTTCTTCATCTTCTTCATACTCATTAGGATAACTTCTCTCCGTTTCGGTGGCATCTCTTCAATCACGTGACGCAATTTGCGGATAACTTCCTCGAATACAACGCTTGACAATGACTCGGACTCCACTTCTTCCGTGAAAAAAGCCCATTCTTTCAGTCGCTTGTCTTCCCGGCTCCTGTCCCGAATCTCCTTCAGACAATTATTATTCACCATGCGATAGACATACATATTAAAAGCGGCAATATCCTCAAAATGAAGCGGGGTTTCCCATAACTTGACGATAGCCCCCTGCACGAGATCTTCCGACAATTCCCGATCGTTCAGAATCTTCATGGCATAATGACACAAGGGAGAATAATAATCCGCGTATATTCTCTCCCAAGCCTTTGCCGCCTTCGCGTTCACTCCTGCTATAAACTCCTGTACATCTGCATACATCCCTCTGGTATAATTTGTCTATCTACAAATGTAAATAAATTATTTAACCAACCAATGATTTACGGTCTATGATTTCAAGTGCATAATCATAAATCATAAATCCCTAAATCGTAAATCCCTAAAACCCTCTATATTCATCTACCATACTCAAAATCAAAGCACCGTAGCGCTCCACTATCTTTTTCCCGATTCCCGGAACGGCAAGCAATTCTTTCGTGTTTGTCGGTAGCAGATTACTGATGCCCAGCAAAGCTTTTTGCTGTAACACCGTGTACACGGGTAGTTTCAAACGTTCGGCTTCTTTATTCCGCCATGTCCGAAGCGTGGTATATAATTTCGGGTGCAATATGTCGGAGGACACTTCCGCCTTTACCGTACCCGCTTTCTTTGCCTTGATTTTCACTTTCGGGGCATCAATCAAGGCTTTTGCCTTCGCCCGTAAATAAGCGGGCACGGAGAAACCATTCCCTATCGTCTTCAAAGTCTCCATTTTCAAGGTTATTTCACCCCGGAAACGTTCCATGGCTTGTTCGACGGACTTCCTTACTTCCTTGTTGTCAATTTCCGGTATCGCTTCCTCCAGAAAGTCCCCGAAAATTGTCTTCGTGTGTTCACGAAAATAAGCCGCACCTTTACGTACCCGTTCCGCGATCACCGGATCGTTCTCGTAAACCCCGTCTTCCGGCATCAAGCCCTCCAACTGGTTTTGAAATCGCTCCGATACCATCAACAGCTCCTCCGCACAACGGGCTCCCGCCATGCGGTAACGCTCCACCCATTCGGGATACAAGCGACGCAATTGCTCGTCCAGTATCCGGTACAAATAATGCAACCGCCAACGTATAGACTCGTAATCAAATTGTTCCAGCAACAACTCCCGGAAGTACGATTGCCGTGCCTGATGCAGCTCCTCCGTGCCGGGTTCATGTTGCTCCACCTCACTCACGAACTGATCGATAGCATTATCATTGATCAGTGAACGGGGCGTCACGGGAGAACTCAACACCAATCCCTCGAAAGTCTTGCAACGGCTCAACGCCACGTATACTTGCCCGTGAGCGAAAGCCGCGTTCGCATCCACGATTGCCCGCTCAAACGTCAATCCCTGACTTTTGTGTATCGTGATCGCCCACGCCGTCTTCAACGGGTACTGGCTGAACCGCCCTTCCACCATCTCGACGATCTCCTTCGTTTCTTCGTCCAACGTGTATTTCGTGTTCGTCCACTCCTCCCGGTTTACCAGAATCCGCATCCCGTCCTCTTTCCCCACGACTTCGATCGTGTTATTGTTAATCGCCGTGATCTTGCCTATTTTCCCGTTATAATAACGTTTCTCCGGGGAGGAATCATTCTTCACGAACATCACCTGTGCCCCTTTCTTCAACACGAGTAATTCATCCGTGGGGTACGAGTACGCCGGGAAATTATCTTTTATCTCCGCCCTGAACGTGTAGGCTTGGGTATTCAATGCCGCCATTTTCAGATCATTAATCCGCTGCGCTTGATGATTATGCGTGGTCAGCGTGATATACCCGTCCTCATCCGAAGGGGTAAATCCCGGTATACATCGTTGATTCAAAGTATTCAACACGGAGGCATCAATCTGTTTTTCCCTTATCCGGTTCAACAGTTCCAAAAAGATACTATCCTGCTGACGGTACACCTGCTTCAGCTCTATCGGCACGTAACGGGTTGCCGCCAACGCCTTGCTATGGAAAAAATAAGCCGACTCGTAATGTTGTTTCAACAACATCCATTCGTCATCCTTCACCACGGGAGCCAACTGCTGCAAGTCCCCGATCAACAACAACTGCACCCCGCCGAAAGCCTCGTTACGGTTCCGGTAACGACGCAACACGTCGTCCACCGCGTCCAGCAAATCCGCCCTCACCATACTCACCTCGTCGATCACCAGCAAGTCGATCGTCTTGATAATATTTATTTTTTCCCGACTGAACTTATTCGTGAAACGAGCCTTCCCGTCATGCGTTATCACATCCGTGACACCCGGTATATACGGCCCGAAAGGCAACTGGAAGAACGAGTGAATGGTCACTCCACCCGCGTTAATCGCCGCCACACCCGTCGGAGCCACCACGATCATCCGCTTCGGGGAACGCTCTTTCAAGTTCCTCAGAAACGTGGTCTTTCCCGTTCCCGCCTTTCCCGTCAGGAACACGTTCACCCCGGTATATTCCAAGAAATTAAACGCCAACTCTAATTGTGGATTACTTTCCATGAATCAACACTTTTCGTGAATTATTACATATTCAGGTCATTACAGACGCCCTACTATGCAAAGATATGGAAAATCTACACATTTTATTAGGATTATTCGTATTATATATCTATTTTCGTGGAAATTTACATGAAATACCATCTATGAAGATTTATCATTTCTTTATGACAAGAAATTACAGGGTGAGAGGCTAACGAAGTCCGGGACTTGTTTTTCCGGCTATCTTGAGAAACTTTCCATTCACGGGAAAGATTCTATTTTTGCATTTATTATTTAAAAAAGAAACGACACATCCCGGGGTGAGATGCGTTTAAACGTTTAAAATTCATACAAAACAACCATGAATAATTGGAAAAAAGTATTCGCTATTATATGGACAGGACAGTTTTTCTCCATTCTGACCAGTTCACTTGTTAATTTCGCTATCATATTATGGCTGACATTCGAAACCAAGTCGGCTGAAACACTGGCATTTGCCACGATATCGGCCTTACTCCCGCAAGCCGTGTTAGGTCTATTCTCCGGTATCCTCATCGATCGCTGGAGCCGGAAATGGATTATGATACTATCGGATAGTTTTATTGCCTTCTGCACCTTCATTCTTGCCGTACTGTTTTACTTCGGGCAGGCAGAGGTATGGGCAATATACACGTTACTGGCATTACGTTCTGTCGGATCGGCCTTCCACATGCCCTCCATGCAAGCGTCCATCCCCTTGTTGGCACCGGAATCCCAGCTTTTACGCGTCGCGGGAATCAACCAGATCATACAATCCGTCTGCAACATCGCGGGGCCCGCTTTAGGGGCATTAGCCATCACGATGCTCGATATGACTTACGTTCTTATGCTTGACGTGGCAGGTGCGTTACTCGCTTGTACCTCGTTATTGTTTGTCACCATCCCCAACCCGAAACCCGATGAAACGAAAACGAAATTGAACCTATGGCAAGATTTACGGGAGGCGCAAAGGGAAGTCACGAGCCATAAAGGAATGACACTCCTTTTCCTGCTTTCCATACTGGCAACTCTTTTTATCATGCCTATCAGCGTATTGTTCCCGTTGATGACTCTCAATCATTTCTCCGGAAGTGCTTACCAGATGAGTCTGGTAGAGGCAATATGGAGCGTCGGTTCCCTCGCGGGCGGACTCGTGTTAAGCCTCCGTCAATACAAGGTCAATAAAATAGTGCTGATTAATTCAATGTATATCCTGCTAGGTATATCATTCCTGTTCTCCGGGCTTTTACCGCCCACGGCGTTCGTGTGGTTCGTGATACTGACAGCCATAGAGGGCGTATCAGGCTCCGTGTACTACGCCTCGTTCATGACCGTGGTACAAACAAAAGTCAATCCCGCCGTCCTCGGTCGTGTATTTTCCATATTCATGAGCATCAGCATGTTCCCCTCCATGATCGGGCTAATGGGAACCGGATTTATCGCCGACAATATCGGCATCTCGAACACCTTCGCCATCGGCGGACTCGTTGTCTGTGCCATCGGTATTATCTCCTTCTTTATCCCCTCCCTGTTCGCGGTCGGACGATTAACTATCGAAGGAAAGACTCGAAATATTTGAGCAAGCAAAGAGGGGCTTCCGCAATGGAAACCCCTCTTCTCTCTTATTATTAATCAAATCTTATTTGTTGGCACGAGCTTTATACTCTTTCAAACCGTCTTGCAAAAACTTCACGAATGCATCCCGGTCTTTGTTATGACCTCTGGCAGGTTGCAATACATGTGGTTTCAGCTCTTTGTCACTTCCATGACGGCTATCTAGCAATATATAGTTCGGTTGAGCGTTGGATTCAAACATTTTGATCTGGAAATCAGTGTTTTTCTTTCCAAGCGTGTTTTTCTTCTTACCGTCATAGTCGGAAACATATACTTCCTCTGCCGGTAATTTGGTCTTATCGTCCACGTAGAGAGCCACAACAACATAGTCGTTTTTCAACATCTCCATCACGCGAGGATCAGACCATACACTCTGCTCCATCTCTCGGCAATTCACGCAACCGTGACCCGTGAAATCGATAAACAAGGGCTTATCTTGCGCCTGTGCGGCTTTCAGAGCCTGATTGTAATCGAAATATCCATCCAATCCATGAGGCAAGTGCAAGAAGTCGGAATATTTCACCGGCTCATCGGAAACACCGTTGGAAGATTGATTCCCCACCCGGACACCACTTTTCATGATCTCCTTGGCGTTATCGCGAACGATACGGTTAATATCGAAGTCTATCGTTTCTTGTGGCGGGAAGTATCCGGCAAGAGCTTTTAACGGCGCACCGAACATACCCGGTATCAAATAGATCACGAATGACATCGTGATAATAATCATCACCAAACGAGGAACACCTATATGAGTCAATTCACTATCGTGAGCGAATTTGATTTTACCCATCAAGTACAATGCCTGCAAAGTGAATACAGCTACCCAAATAGCGATGTAAACCTCACGGTCTAGCAATCCCCAGTGATAAGTCTGGTCGGCTACCATCAAGAATTTAAGACCTAAAGCGATCTCTATAAATCCTAATACCACTTTCACGGCATTCAACCAACCTCCGGACTTCGGAAGATTGCTCAATTTCGAGGGGAAGAACGAGAAGAACCCGAAAGGCAAAGCCACGGCGATAGAGAATCCTAACATACCGATAATCGGACGTAACACGGATCCGCGAGCGGCCTCAACCAACACGGTTCCCACGATCGGCGCAGTACAAGAGAATGATACCAGTACCAGCGTGAATGCCATGAAGAAAGCACCTACATATCCGCCCTTATCCGCTTGTTTATCTGATTTGTTCACCAACCAAGCCGGCAACACGATTTCGAACGCCCCGAAGAAGGAAGCGGCAAAAACCATGAATATGATAAAGAAGCAAATATTAGGCAGCCAGTTCGTGCTCAACCAGTTGATAAATCCCGGTCCTAACAGGAAAGAGATAATCAATCCCAACGCCGTGTAAATCCCAACGATGGATAAAGCGAAGAATATAGCTTTAGCTTTTGCCTTAGCCTTATTGGCATCCCCGTGCATAAAGAATGATACCGTCATCGGGATCATCGGGAACACGCAAGGCATCACGACAGCAAGCAAACCACTACCGAATGCTACCCAGAAGAATATCCACAGGTTATCGTCCTGCTCTGCATCCTTCTCCGCGGAAGCCTCAGCAACAGTAGCTTTAGCACCACCTTTGTCCTCTAACTTAATGGTAAAATCTTTTGAACCCGGCACGCAAGCACCCTCTTGGCAAGCCTGAAATTCAACACTACCGGTCACGGCAGTTACTCCCGGATCGGTAACCTTGATCTTTTGCTTTACGGTATACGTGTCCGCGAAATACAGCACATCTACCTTAAAGACATCATCGTGTTTTTTGTGCGGTTCACTCTCTACCGGAGCCCCAACCAATTCTACACCTTTACCAACTTCCTCGATCGAGATTGATGTTGGCATCGGTCCTCCTTCCGGGGTATTGATTGAATAAACCGTCCACCCGGGTTGGATTGTTGCTTTAAAGGTCAAAGTGTACTCGTTATCCCCGGTTTTCTCCTGCGAGAACGTCCAACTGGTCGGGTCGGAGATCTGGGCAAAAGCCGAGAAGGCACCCATGAACAACGTAAAGATCAACGTCAATAGTCTTTTTTTCATAAAAAATTATTTAATAAAACATCAAATTGCATGCTTCTCGAAATCGTATGCATTATCACACAGCGGACACAAAAGTACCATTAATTTGCAGTAGCGCAAATCCATGGTACTATTTTAACATCGATTTAATACGAGAAAACAAAATTGTAAGTAAAACTACCTATTCTGATTCTATTTCTCTATTAAAACGATTAAAAAACTTATACTCGTAAATATAAAAAGAAGGCACCCCGACCACTTTCAAATGTATACGATGCTTAAAAGCCCACTTCCTGCGTAGTGACCAGAAACCTTTTTTAAGATACGCCTCGATAAACGGATGTACCTTCAACACCAGATATTTAATTTTCTTCTCTTCCACGAGGTATTCCAGTTGGTCTTCAATCTTGTCGATCACCAGAATAGCGGCATCCGCTTTCCCGCTCCCGTGACAAACGGGGCAAGTTTCCGTCGTCGTCACGGTCATTTCCGGACGCACCCGCTGGCGGGTGATCTGCATCAATCCGAATTTACTTAAAGGAAGTATGGTGTGTTTAGCACGGTCGAGTTCCATCGCCGAGCGCATTTTCTCGAACAATTTTTGGCGGTTCTCCGCACTCTGCATATCTATAAAGTCGATCACGATAATCCCTCCCATGTCACGCAGTTGCAATTGGCGGGCAACCTCGTCGGCAGCAGCCAAATTCACTTCCAACGCGTTGGATTCCTGATCATCTCCCAGCTTCACGCGGTTCCCGCTGTTCACGTCGATCACGTGGAAAGCCTCAGTATGCTCGATAATAAGATAAGCACCGTTCTTGAACGAAACGGTACGTCCCAGCGAAGACTTGATCTGTTTATCTACCCCAAAATGGTCGAAAATCGGCACATCGGTAGATATATATTTCACGATATCTTCTTTCTCCGGGGCTATTGTACTGATATAGCGTTTAATTTCTTTACTCACGGCTAAATCATTGACATATATATTCTCGAACGAGGGATTCAAAATATCCCGGAGAATGACACTGGTCCGGTCTATCTCCCCCAGTATCAATTTGGGCGGTTCGATATCCCGAATATGCTTGAAAGCCATTTCAAAACGCTCCACAAGCTCTGTTAATTCACTGTCAAACAACTCCGCATTCTTCCCCTCGGCGACAGTTCTGACGATCACCCCGTAATTCTTGGGGCGTATACTTTCAATCAGTCGTTTCAAACGCTTCCGTTCCTCGACCGACTTAATTTTTTGTGACACCGATACCTTTTCAGAAAAAGGCATCAACACAAGGTGACGACCGGCGATACTTAACTCAGACGTCAAACGCGGCCCTTTCGTAGATATAGGTTCTTTCGCCACCTGCACGGCAACGTATTGTCCCACGGAAAGCACTTCCCCGATTTTCCCATTCTTGTTGATTTCCGGCTCCAGCTTCAATTTAGCGACAGGCATCCCTTTCCGAGCGATACACTGTTTGATATAACTGTCTAAAGAATAAAACTGGGGACTGAGATCAAGGTAATGTAAAAAGGCGTCTTTCTCGTAGCCCACATTAACGAAAGCAGCATTCAACCCGGGCATAATCTTCTTGACTTTCCCGTAGTAGATATCCCCTACTGCAAACTTTACGCTAGTCTTCTCCGTCGTCAACTCTACCAATCGCTTGTCTTTTAACAAAGCGATCACAATTTCTTCCGCTTTTACATCTATGACTAACTCAGTATTCACTACCCGATAATTAATCTATTAATCAAAATAAACCTAAAGGCACTGTAGCCCTTAGGTTTATATTTTCTACTCACAAACGATGACTATTTCTTCTTATGTCTATTCTTTCTAAGTCTCTTCTTCCGTTTGTGAGTGGCCATCTTATGTCTTTTTCTCTTTTTTCCGCTTGGCATAATTTCACTCCTTTCTTTATTTTACTTGATCTTTAACCTGATTCACGAAACTCTTCGAAGGCTTGAACGAAGGTATATTGTGAGCCGGGATCTTGATTGTTACATTTTTGGAAATGTTACGAGCGGTTTTCTCTGCTCTCTGTTTCACGACGAAGCTACCAAAACCTCTTAAATACACATTCTTTCCATCAATTACAGAACCTTTAATCGCTTCCATGAAAGCTTCAACAGTCGTTTGTACTGCAACTTTTTCAATACCAGTGGTTCTGGAAATTTCATTCACAATGTCCGCCTTTGTCATTTTCTTTAAGTATTTAATATTCAATAATATATTTCATTTATCCTAGATTTCAGTCTGCAAATATATATCTTTTCCACAAACAATGAAACAAACTTCGCCATTTTTGTCAATATTTTTTGATGTCTATGTTATTCAAGCAAAGGATAAACCCCATAATCGTACCCGTAATAATACAATTTTCTCATCTTTTTTCCTATATTTGTACCCGATAACAGCTAACTCGTCGTTTTTATAGTATAATTTACAATTTAATTAAAAGAAGTATGAGAAAATCTATTGTATGCGTGTTCATGATGCTTTGTGCATTACATTTATTCTCTTCCTGCAACGACGGGATTGTCAGAACATGGAAGCTTAGTCAAATCAAAACGGAAGAAGTCCCGGGAGGGAAACCGAAGTTCGTGTCCGGACCTCTATTCATGACATGGGAAGCATCCAACGATGCCGTGCTGGGCTTCTTCAAGGTTACAGGAATCCCCACGATGGTCGTTCCCATGGGAAGCAGCAAGCTGGCTCAACAATTAAAAGACATCACGTTCCAGAAAGACGGTAATGTTGTTGTGACCTACGCGGTTTCAAGCCAAGAGGGGACAGAACCCCAATGGGAAAAATCCAAACCGGGAATGGTTACATACAAGGTAAAAGACGATCAAATCCTCTTTTTCCCGAATGTTGACAATCTTCTGGCTTCCTTACCGGCAGACAGCTTGAGAAACAACGCCATGCTGAACGAGGCCGTTGAAATGGTAAAGAACGGCATCCCGGTAAACTACAAGCTGGAAGGCAACACGGCGAAATTATTTATCGACAAACCTTTCATTGAAAAAATATTCCCCCTCATTCTCGCCGGACTCGATAACGTTGATCCCGCCACGATGGGAAACATGGGCGGAATGCTCAAAGGATTGCTTCAAGGTATCCCCTCCGTTCTGCAGAAAACCACGAAACTGGAAATAGGGTTGAACCTGGAAAAATAATTTGACTTAATAGACTTTAGGGGCCGAAGGTTCGATATTACGAACTTTCAGACCTGATGGACGAGAGGGTGTGTTTTGACACCCTCCCCTCATTACTCGGAAAGATTAAACTTTCTCAGTTTATTATATAGAGTGGATTTACTGATACCCAATAATTTTGCCGCATTTCTTTTGTGACCGTCGGTTTGTTTCAGTACCTGCAGTATGTGTTCTTTCTCCTTGATTTCCCCTTCTTGCATGGAAACGGTTATTTCTGTCTGTTCCTTTTCGCACCTCTGGCTCTCTTTTTGTTCCTGTAATCTCTTTTCCTGTTCGAGCAGACGATCGTGAGCCGCTATCGCCTCGGGATGATTACGGCGTACAAAACCACCCACGCTCTTGTATTGCAGCCCCAGCCGCCGGGCAATAGACTTTAGCGTTTCGGTTGTCGTTTCATACAAGCGCACCGCCTCGTCATACTTCTCCGCACTACGTGCCAAGACCGACCTGCCGTTCAATAACTTCGTCCTGCCAAGAGTAGCGGCAAGCTCCGGTTCGTGCTCGTGCAGATACTTCCTGAATACATCGGGATTCAACCCGAACTCTTTCGCCACTTCCGCCATGGGGCTCCCGGTTGCCTTCAACCGTTCGATTGCCCCGGCGTACTTTGCGGCTGTTGATTTCAGGTAACATTTTGTCCCGGTAGGACGGGTTCCCTCTCCACGCCCGTCAACATCGTGACGTTCCTCCATCAACTCCTTGTTCCACAACCGCAAATGATGGCGCAATCCCATGACCGTGACTCCTGTTGCCGCGCAAATCTCCTCCTGCGTCATGGCGGTAGTCCGGTACAGCCGTATCGCCTCACGGTACTTTTTCTCGCTTTCGGGCATGGGCTCGTGCTTCTTGCCGTTCCCTGTCAACTCTCCCCGGATCTTGTTCGTTTTTGCACGTTCGCGTTTGTTCGCCCGTGCCCGAATCAAGTCCTTATAATAATACAGCAAATGTTCCCGTAGTCCCGAGGACGAGAGTCCGTACAAGTCAGCGGTCTGCCTGATGGTATCCTCCGTGATTCGCAGGTGCTCCACGGCTTCGGCATATTGCTCCTTGCACCACGATTTCATTCCCCGATGCAAGTTATCGTTCACCCCTAAACGATGCCGTTCCTTTTCGCGTCGTTCCAGTATTTCGGGATAGTGGCTCCGTAACTGGTTACCAAGAGCGGAAGGGTTCAGTTCAAACAAGCGAGCTATCTGCGACACGTTGAACTCGATATACGCCGCATCATCGCACGCCCGAATAGCATCCTTGTATTTGGCGTGGGCAGCAGCGGTTTGCCCGCTCTTCTTCCGCAACCGGACCTTGGCTGCCTCCCCGGGAGAAATCTCAATGCCGTAGCGGGCAAACATCAGCTCCCGGTGGTTGCGCCATAGGTATGCTCTAAACGCCGTTACCGGCGTGTTGGTTTGCTCACAGATTTCTTTCACCGTCATGTCGGTAGTGCGGTATAGTTCCAGCGCTGCTCCGTAGCGCATAATACCATATTCGGTGGTCGCCACATACTTCTCCGCCATCCTGCTGTTTTTTCTTATTACTTCAATGTTTTGGATGGACGCACGGGGAAACCATCGGTAGCATAAAAATTATTCCACGGATAAATATGGTGATATCGGTTAAACTCTAAATGGTATGCTACAAATGGACGTAACGCATCAAAAGTAACAGCTTGTGCACTCCATATCTCGCCATAACCATTATTATACTGCAACACATTGGCGTTGTAGTCCCAGTCTCTGTAGCCGTTTTGAGGGAATCCTATCGATATCAGCTTTGTTTTATCGGTATAGAATTCAAATATGCCGGTTCTATATTCTTCATCGGGCAACATATTCTCCTCAGTAGCGGCATACATACGCTCCTTGATATCAGCACCGCCTTCACCATCTGTCACAGGTCCGCCGTAATCGGTAAATCCGGCGAATGTGTAGACAGAGCTGACATGGTAGCCTGCCGGGCAAGGGTCATAGATAGTCTTGATGACATAATCGTTACCATCCCAACAGCTGTTGTCCCAAAGATTAAAAAATATATTATCGGCAGGTTTATAAGGGTTGCCCCAATCACCGGGGGCAGTTCGGGGACCGTTCTGCCATTTGTCAGGATTCCTGATAAGTGCGGCAGTCGCCTTATATGTCTTTACCCTATCGGCTTCGGCAGCATACATTAAATCCGGAGCATTTGTCCTCTCCCCTACCGGAGTATACCAGGTTTTGGTCGTTTCGTCTGCATTGCCACCGGCTATGAAAGGGTCTTTGCGTCCCCACTGGAAATAGGGATTGTTACCTCGGGGCAGTGCTATGTGTGGCTCCTGAATGATTGTCACAGTCTTCGATACGCCTTCTTGTCCATCGCCGCTGATAAGCTGGGTGATTCTTACCTCACACTCATGCCGGTCATAATACCGGACAGGAATGCCGCCAGAACACCATCCGAGATTGACAGGCATGATTTCAAAGTTCTGCTCCAGCAAATTGGTCCACTGGTCGGGATGGAGCTCAGGGCGGTTGATTGTTATTTTTCTTGAAAGGTCTATCGCCGTAACCCAGATGTGCCAACTCCATATTATTGTGCCGGACAGATCTTTAAGTGCTATAACGGCATTACCTTCCTTTATGTCATTGCCAACTGTGAACCGAATGCCCCCATGAGCATAAGCCGTTTTGTCGTATCGGATGTCTGTAATCAGATTCTTCTCATCCTGCCATACCAGCGATGCCGACAATCCGGCAGGAGCTTTATCGGGGCTGCCGTAAATGTCATCCAGAATATAAGGACTTCCAATGGGAGCGTCTTTATAATTCTTAAATGTTGTAAGATAATTGGTGCCGCTGCCCCCTCCTTTGTAGGTATAGGAAGCGGCGTTTTCATTGCCTTCGGTAATTGCATTGCCGTAAACCAAGGGAAATCGGTAAGTTCCTTTAGAATCTACGATATAGCAGTTGGCCGTGCTCATACTCTGCGAACCGCCTTTTGTCGCAAGGTCATAGATTCCGGGTTTGGACGGGTTAGCCGAAAGTACTGTGTTGATATTCTGTTCTGTATAGGGATTCTTATACTTGATTTTCAATTCAAACTCCCCGTTCCCCTTGTCCGTTTTTTCCAATCCGTCAAGCCAGTCAGGGCACGTTTCGGTAAATTCGGAGCTACCTGCGTCTTTGTACTCGATTTTGTAATTTACCGGTGTACGTTCGCTCCATGAGTCCCGCTGGTACATAAAGCTTGTTACGGTGATGAAATTGTTGTCACTGAAATTGTTGCCCATATTTGAAGTGACATTATCCGGCACAAAATACTTGCCTCGATAATCGACGGTTTTAGGTTCAGTAGCCCACAGACGGGTCACATAGTCAATGCGCCAGTCAGGCTCATCGGCGAATCCGTTGAAATACAGCGTCAGTTTGTAGTGGCAGTTACGTTTCGCATCATAATCGGTTGTAACGTTCTGTCCGAGCATGAAACGATAGGTTATGTTGCATATACCCGGTCGTTCAGGATTTGTCGACTCATAGTAGGCGTCCACCTCAATATAGGTGGCGTATGGCTTGTTCTTGTATTGATACAGTGCATCAAGAATGCCATCGTTGTTGTTATCAATCTGTCTCTTATCGGGTCCTTCTCCCTGCATATTCTCGTAGAAGAAAAGTGAATTGGAGTTGGTTTCGGAATGAGCGTCCGACTCCATCTCCCCTGACGGAGTATCGTCTTCACCTGTTTTCTGTACTCTCGGGTAGCAAGGCGTGTCTTTTGTGATGAGCGCTGGATAGCTCGCATCATAACTCGCAGATTCGCTGTACACCACTTCTTCTCCTGTTGGAATAAGATTCTCGTCACTCTTGGCGGTGTTATCGTTACCGAGACTACATGACTTAGGTATATTTTTTATGCGCAACGCTTTGAGATAAATCGAAACACCCTCTTTCAGGCCCGAACCATCAAATGCCACGGTCACTTTGGAAGCGGCACGGCGTACCCACGCCTGTAGTTTCTCGCTCTGCTTGTTAATAGTCAATACAGGCGCTTCGTTACTTTGGGCATCCGAGAAGAAATGACCGAACATCTGGTTATTGGCACCTATATCATTTTCGTTCCATTTTAAAGAAATATTTTTTAATTCCGTTATCGTTTTAATAGCGTCATTATATTCGGATAAGTCCCCCATGTTGGCTACCGCGTAGATATAATACTTCCCGTAAGGTACAGTCAAACGGAAGGTGGCACGCGATGTTTCGGATTCTGCCAATGGCAACGTCTTGTCTTCCCCTCCGATTGATTCCGTTCTATTCTCGTCTTTTCTGCCAATATTTGTAATAGTATAATTCTCAACCGGATATTTATTTACCAAATTTCCCTCTTCATTATATAGCAACACGCACAGGCTCTTGATTGCCTTTATGGCATCCCCCGCAGAACGCGAGTTCCCATTCAGGGTGGGAGTAAGAGGTTTAAACTTCACTGTTCCACTGATCACGCATTCTCCTTCGCCTACTCTTTCATTATCAATATACAAATCGTCCTTGCAAGAAAACGTGCCGATAAACAGCAGGCACAAGAGAGTATATATGGTTATCTTACATTTCATATCTGTTGCGATTTCTCGAATTCGTTCGTTTTTTCTTTAGGGTCGTCCAACCCGAATTTCGGATTCAGTACTACACCCCAGTACGGTTCCACGTCTACTTGCCACTCGAGGGGGTTAAACACGATATTTACCTTCACGTGCGTGTTACGGAAGAGCGAACCGAGGCGTGGCAATGTAGAAGTATAAACTGCTGTCGTTTTGTTTCCATCCAATAATTCTTCTTTCGTGCGAATGGTCACTTTGTATTCCTGTAGCTTCAAAGCGTTATCTCCGCTTTTCACGCTCTTGCTCTCCGGCAAATAAATAGCGGCGGAAGCTACCTCGGGAAGTGTCTCGTTCGTCTTTGCCGGTAGCACCAGCGGGGAGGAGAGCAACCCGTGAGAAACATGCGTCGTTCCCATCGGCACCTCATAGTCCGTCAACCACTCGTAGTGGTCCGTTTCCGTTTTTCCCGTTTCTATTACCATCCAATCTATCCAATTCTTGTCCGTGGCGTTGGATGCCCCTTCGTCGAAGGGTAATTCTTTATAATTGTTCACGCTTGTACTATCGACCACCCAACAGTGCCCCCCGGCATTCTTGTTCACGTGAGGCATCAGGTACATGTGGTCGGTTATCACGCTCTCTATCTCAATGCCGGTCACGGAAATCTTTCTCTGCGCCGAGCGGTTTTCAAAATTGAACGAGAATTTGGTGGCAGCCCGCACCACGTACAGCGTGTATCCTAATACGTATTCATCGTTTGTGATATTTTCCTTGTCCGGTACCGTGATATCGTACACGGCGGTCATGGGAATGCCGTCATCGCCGGGCTTGTAATCGGGCTTGAAAACATACGCCTCCACCGGCGCTTTGCCGGATTCATTCGGGAGAAATGCCTGGTTAGTGAAATCAAACGGCTTTCCACCCGTGTCCTTCAAGTTCCCGTGGTTGGCAATCAGGTAAATTCTCTTCTGGCGACCGGCTTCTACCTTGAAGGTATGCCCGTCTGTCAACGGAATTCCGGTTGAAGCTCCTTTTACCAGGCGGTTGTGTTCCACCTCCCACTTGCCGTCATCCCCCGGTTCTTTCGACACAATCACAATCAGCAACTGCCTGATCTTCTCGTCAGCGCCCTCTTCACCCTCACCCGCGCGGGAAAAACCTCCTGCCACGTCAGTGTGGAAAGTGAGGAACACGCTGTTATCCTTTTCTTCTCCCTCTTCGCGAGACAGTTTAAAGGAATCCTTGTTGCACGAGATGAATCCCAGCAAGCTGCAAAGCAAGAAAACTATGCTGATGATATGTCGATGCTTCAGTTTCATAAAAAAAACAGTTTTCTCTTTCTTGTATCACATTTTTCCGTCCATCACCATTCCACGTCATTGATACGTACCACCCAATCGTTTACCACGATGCGTGTGTTCAACCAAATATCGTTACTCCTCAAGAAGAAAAACAGCGTCCAACGGCTTTCGCGGTCCAAGTATTCCTGGTCGCCCATCTTGTAACGCTCGCCGCGAAGCAACAACAGGTAGCGCTTCAGCGGGAAGTCTATCACCGTCTTCCCGGTCTCGTGGTTTTTCACCAGAAGGCGCGGGTTGTTCTTCATCATCAACCGCGAGGTACTCAGTTCAGCGTACGCCACTTCCACGGGTTGGGGCACCACCTCGTCGGGCCCCACGATAGCGACTCCCGTGTATGCCTGTCCCTTCGCCCAGGGAATGTAGGTTACGTTTTCCCCCTCGGGGAACAAAACGGCATCGTGTATCAGGTCGTTGTCATACCCGAACAGGATGTTGTCGTCGATAATCTCGAAGTCAAAGTCGTCAGCGTTGACCGTTCCCCCGTTCTCTTGTTGCAGCACGATGCGTATGCTGTTGGTGTTCTTCCTCATCTCCACCGTTCCCTCGTTGTAAAGGTCGGCGGTCCCGAGGGTAAGTTCTCCCCAGAACATATCGTGCAGCTCGCGCCGTTCAGGCACGGTGAGGCAATCGGCATCCAGCATGACTTTCAGGTCAGTCCGCTTACTGCCCTCCACGGGAGTCTCCACCGGCGAGAAAGAACTCCGTTCGCACGCCATTCCCCCGTATGCCGCGAAATGATAATTTCCCTCCTCGAGGTCCAGCACCATCCGGTAATTCTCGTCCTGTAGTTCCGCCCCGGTCACCACCCGCGTGTCCACGAGGTTGTCGTCCTCGTCATAGATATAGAGTGTCAGACAGTCCACCTGCTTGTGGAATGCATTGGCATACTCCATGTTGTACTCGTAGACGAAGCGTAACGATACGCCGTGCGGGCACGGGTCAAGGTCTTCATTGATGAGTTTGCACGACGAAAAAGCAAGCCCCATGGATGCGACACTTAATGCCGCACCCACGAGTCTTGATATGATATTTCGTTTGCTACTTCGCATGGGTATCCTCTTAGAATTCAATATTATTCACGCGAACTACCCAAGGCAACACCTCGACAGAGAGTTTAAAATAGATCTTACCTTCTTCGTCCGGTTTATCAGGATCTTCCGGGTCAGGATCATTCTCGGACAAACGAGGATGCCCCAGCTGGTTAATTTGAGTAACAGCCAATTTATACACGTTATTGCGTACTACACCAAATTCCATGGCTCCCATGGTGGTTGCATTATTGTTATCGTTATGACGATTCCAATAGTAATAATAACAGTAGTAGCCTTTATTTATTACTTCATCTCCTTCACCTTTTTCCCCGCTGGACTGATAAAGGGTAAACTCGACACCCTCACTCGTTGCAATTTTTTTGAACATCGCACGAGCGTTTGCTTTATCTTCATCTGGAAATGCGGAATTATCCTGCCATCTTGCCCACCAGTAATCGGGACTCTTTTCGTCTGCACTATAAACAGGTTTCCCATAATCCGCTTCGCCTTCTTTCCCTTTCTCCGCCACGGGTTCTTCATCCCCTTCTTTTATCGTACCGAATACAGCCTTATAGAACGCCGGATATGACTCTTTATTAGCGATGGCAACAGCACGTACTTCTTTCCAAGTTAGATACAAATTGCCACTATGAGCGTATAAAATCGGGTCTTTATCGGGATTTCCCGTAAGTACATTACCTCCTACATTATTTATAACCTCATACAATTTCCCATATTTTTCAGTACCACTTAATTCATCCGGGACAATCATTTTACCTTTAAACACAATACCTGTAGAAATACCATGTTTTTGATTAGAAACAGAAGTTGGAATGGTATTTTCGGTTGCATAACGCCAGATCCTATACCCGGCAGCACCCGACCAATCCTGATTATCTTCCTCGCCACCGAGCACTGTTGAAATATCCGACTTATACCATTGATTC
>OGKG01001487.1_pt1 | contig 27997 bp, 21 predicted proteins | sample 1572201 | NCBI WGS metagenome assembly OGKG01 (sample SAMEA2582146, study PRJEB24529) | metagenome | biome: Human gut stool | place: China | collected 2011 | reverse complement strand
ATTGCTTTAGCAATTCTTGGAGTGCAAAGCGCTGGCTTTGCACTTTTTTATTTGGGAAAAGATTCAAACATCAAAATAGTGTTAGAAAATGCGATAATATTTCTTGCGTATCAAGTCATGCTATCGTATAATAAACCTAGTGTGCAAATTTGCTTTTGGGCGGATTGCATCAGAAAAAAGAGCATACGTGATATTGTACTCAAAAGTCAATATTGCATAAAAAAGAAATCATAACAGATCAATGAATGACAAGGAGGAAAGATTAATGAATTTTGGCTATTTCGATGAAGAAAAAAGAGAATATGTCATTACAAAACCAAATACACCTGCTCCATGGTGTAATTATTTAGGTTCACCGGAATACGGTGCAATCATTTCAAACAACGCAGGCGGATACAGTTTCGTAAAAAGTGGTGCGAACGGACGTATTCTTCGTTATCACTTCAACAGTGATGATACACCGGGACGTTATATCTATTTAAGAGATGATGAGAACGGAGATTTCTGGTCAGCTTCATGGCAGCCGGTTGGTAAAGACTTAAATGAATATAAGAGTGAAGTACATCATGGTACCGCTTATACAAAGATGTTTGCGGAATATGCCGGAATCAAATCAGAGGCTATGTATTATGTTCCTTTGAACAAAGTATATGAAGTATGGTGCTTAAAGGTAACAAATGCATCTGATAAGCCTAGAAAGATCTCAGCATTCGGTTATGCAGAACTTTCAAATGATGATAACTACAACCAGGATCAGGTCAACCTTCAGTATTCACTTTGTACAACAAATACAAGCTTCCGTAAGAATAAAATCTATCAGCAGATCAACTTAAACTGGTACAAAGGTCCTGATGGAAGTAACGGAAAAGAACGTTTCTTTGGTTTGGCAGGACAGCCTGTAACATCTTATAACGGTGACAAAGAAGCATTTATCGGAATGTATCATGATTATGGTAATCCGATCGCTGTAGAGCGTGGCGAGTGTGATGGCGTATGCAACTACAATGAGAACAGTTGTGGTGCATTACATACAGCATTAGAGCTTGCGCCTGGTGAGACTAAGACAATGGCATTTATCTTAGGAAGACATAAAGAATCTGTTGCAGACGAGATCATCGCTTCTTATGAAGATGTATCTGTATGTGACAAAGAGATTGAAGAGTTAAAAAATTACTGGCATGCGAAGTTAGATAACTTCAAGATCAATACACCAAGCCCTGCATTCAACAGCATGGTTAATACATGGAATGCATACCAGTGTTTCTTAACATTTACATGGTCAAGAGCAGCTTCTTTCATTTACTGCGGAGAGCGTAATGGTTACGGATACCGTGATACGGTTCAGGATATTCAGGGTGTGATCCATACTGATCCGGAAGCAGCTTTAGAAAAGATCCGTTTTATGTTATCTGCTCAGGTTGATAATGGTGGAGGACTTCCATTGGTTCGTTTCGATCATGCGGAACGTGCCGGTCATGAAGGTACACCGGATGATCCTGATTATGTACGTGAGACAGGACATCCTGCATATCGTGCGGATGATGCGTTATGGTTATTCCCAACAGTTTACAAATACATTGCTGAGACAGGACAGCTTGACTTCATCGATGAAGAGATCACATGGTCTAACATTGAAGAAAAAGCAACAGTATATGAGCATTTAAAGAGAGCGATTGCATTCTCAATGAACCATTTAGGACCACATGGTCTTCCGGCAGGTCTTCATGCAGACTGGAACGACTGTCTCCGTCTCGGTGCACAGGGTGAGTCTTCTTTCGTAGCACTTCAGTTATACTATGCATTTACGATCATGCGTAAATTTGCCGAGAAGAAGAATGATACAGAGTATATCGCATACTTAGATAAGACACAGAAAGAGATCGGTGAAAAGATCAACAAATACTGGTGGGAAGATGACCGCTTTAACCGTGGTTTCAAGGACACAGGAGAATTGATCGGTTCTAAGAAAGATCCGGAAGCAAGTATGTGGTTAAACCCACAGTCATGGGCTGTTATTTCCGGTCTTGCTACAAAAGAGCAGGCTGAGAAAGCATTAGAGTCTGTAGACAGAGAATTAAATACAGCATATGGTGCAAAAGTAATGGCACCTTCTTATGTAGATCATTACTTTGATGGTGCATTGGCAGGATTATTCCCACCATCTACAAAAGAAAATGGTGGTATCTTCTCTCAGACACAGGGATGGATCATTCTTGCAGAAGCTTTAATGGGACATGGAAACAAAGCATTTGAGTATTTTGAAGAGAGTTCTCCATCATCACAGAATGATAAAGCAGAGATACGTAAATTAGAGCCATATGTACATGGTCAGTACACAGAAGGTGACGAAAGTCCGTTCCATGGACGTTCTCATGTACACTGGCTGACCGGTACAGCATCTACTTGTATGGTAGGCTGTGTAGAAGGTATCTGTGGTATGCGTCCTGACTTAGATGGTCTTCGCGTTGCTCCAACGATTCCAAGTGACTGGAAAGAGTTCACAATGGAGAAGACATTCCGTGGAAGCACTGTTAAGATTACAGTCGAGAATCCAAATGGCGCAGAAGCAGGATTCAAAGAATTCTACATCAATGGAGAGAAGCAGGATGACAACTATATTCCGGCTTCAAAACTCACACCGGTTACAGAAGTAAGAATGGTAATGTAAGACCAAGCGGATCAAAAATCAAAATAAAAGTATTAAAAAAAACGTTCTAAAGCAAAAGGTTCGTCCTGATGTTAAGGCTGTTATAATGTAATGGGAGATATCGCATATCTTTTATGAAAATAATAGGTATGCGTTATCCTTGCGTTATAAGAAGACATATCCTAATGCAGCCAAGCATAACGGGATATGTCTTTTTTACTATATAGGAAAATGCTCGTACAGTAGTGGCACACCAACAAGAATTGCTTTAGCAATTCTTGCAAAGTTTAATGGAACATTAAACTTTTGATAAAGCGCTGGCTTTGCACTTTTTTATGGAATAGGAAACTGCTCGTGCAGTCATAAAGGTTCGAATCAGGAAAATGCTTTATGAACGGTAGTGTGTAAACCACATGAAATGAGGTGAAAGCAGAATGGAGAAACGCATTGCAATCTTAGGAATCATCATAGAAGATACGGAAGTGGTTTCGAAGGTCAATGAACTTTTACACCGGCAGCGAGAGTATATTATCGGCAGAATGGGTATGCCCTATAAAGAAAAAAACATATCTGTGATCAGCATTGTAATGGATGCACCGAATGATGTAATCAGTGCATTGTCCGGGAAACTGGGGATGTTAGAGGGTGTCAGTGCCAAAGCCGTCTATTCTAAAAAATAGAAATGCAAAAAGAAAAAAGCAACATACAAAACTGACAGAAAAGCGAAAAAAAGCAGCATACAAAGTTGACAGAAAAACCAAAAGAAAAACAGTATACAAAGCTGACATAAAAGTGAAATGAAAAAAGCAGTATACAAAGCAGACAGAAAAACGAAAAGAAAACAAAGTATACAAAGCTGATAGAAAAGCGAAAAGAAAAAAGTAAACAAAACCGACAGAAATGTGAAAATAGAAAATGGAGGAAAACAAATGGGATATAATATGAAGTCCATGAAGGCAGAGGAATTTATCAATGATGAAGAGATTTTAGAAAGCCTTGCCTATGCAAAAAAAAATAAAGACAACCAAAGTCTGATCAATGAAATTTTGGAAAAGGCAAAAAAAGCAAAGGGAATTTCCCATAAAGAAGCTGCTGTTTTGATGGAATGTGATATTCCGGAAGTCAATGAGCAGATCAAAGAACTGGCAAAAGAGATCAAGCAGAAGTTTTATGGCAATCGTATTGTCATGTTTGCACCATTGTATTTGTCAAACTATTGTGTCAATGGATGTACTTATTGCCCATATCATTATAAGAATAAACATATTGCACGTAAGAAATTATCACAGGAAGATATCCGTAAAGAGGTTATTGCCCTGCAGGATATGGGACATAAGCGTCTGGCGTTGGAAGCCGGAGAAGATCCGGTCAACAACCCATTGGAATATATCCTGGAAAGTATAGAAACAATTTACAGCATTAAGCATAAAAACGGTGCGATCCGTCGTGTCAATGTTAATATTGCCGCAACGACTGTGGAAGATTATGCAAAATTAAAAGATGCCGGAATCGGCACATATATTCTTTTCCAGGAAACATATAATAAGAAAGCATATGAAAAATTACATCCAACCGGACCAAAACACAACTATGCCTATCATACAGAAGCCATGGATCGTGCGATGCAGGGTGGCATTGATGATGTAGGACTTGGTGTTTTGTTTGGACTTGAAATGTATCGTTATGAATTGGTTGGTATCTTAATGCATGCAGAGCATTTAGAGGCAGTACATGGTGTCGGCCCGCATACGATCAGTGTGCCACGTATCTGTCCTGCTGATGATATCGATACTGCTGACTTTTCCAATGCGGTACCGGATGAGATTTTTGAAAAGATTGTTGCAATCATTCGTATTGCTGTTCCATATACCGGAATGATCGTATCAACCAGAGAATCACAAAAGACGCGTGAAGAAGTGTTACAGCTTGGTATCTCGCAGATCAGCGGTGGTTCGCGTACCAGCGTAGGTGGTTATACGGTACCGGTTCGTGACGACAGTTCTGCCCAGTTTGATGTCAGTGATACCAGAAGCTTAGATGAAGTGGTCAACTGGCTGATGAAATTAGGATATATTCCGAGCTTTTGCACTGCCTGTTATCGTGCCGGCAGAACCGGTGACCGCTTTATGTCATTACTCAAGTCAGGTCAGATCGTCAATTGCTGTCAGCCAAATGCATTGATGACATTGAAAGAATACCTTGAAGATTACGCATCACCAGAAACAAAAGAGATTGGTGAAAAGCTGATCGAAAAAGAGATCTTAAATGTTCCTAATGAGAAAGTCAGAGAAAAAGCAATGGAATATCTGAAGGAATTAAATGGAGGAAAAAGAGATTTCCGTTTCTGATATTATAATAGGAAACAAAATAGCAGCGATGTTTCGACACAATAAAGAAATAGATGTTAAAAAAGCAAGATAAAATACAGTAAACTGATAGAAGCAGCAAGATAATATAGGAAAACGTGAGTTGTTTTGTAAAAATGAAAAGCATCAATTTTTGTGATTCATGCTAAAGAAGAATACAGACTATGAAAAGAGCCGTAAGCAACATAATAATATTGTGTTACCTACGGCTCTATGATTACCCTGTAATATATAATGATCATGAAATAAATCAACACTATGTAAAAGATGCTTTCACAATTGCTGTAAATTGTAATGACTGATCATTACAATTTATGATAAAGTTATCGGGCTTTGCTCCTTTATTGTCTTTCTTCTTCAAATAGTGAAGATAGGTGGTTGATTGATTTTGTGATCTGTGCAACAGAGTTATCAATATCTCCATAAATCGTAGCAGATTGTGAAGAAAGATCTCCCATGCTTTTTGCTACAACGGCAAAGCCGACACCGGCTTCTCCGCTTCTGGCTGCTTCAATAGAAGCATTCAAAGAAAGCATTTTCTGCTTGTTTGCAATAGACTGTAAGGAATGGGTATTGTTATTGATCGTTTCGATCAAATCTGTTGCATTCTTAATTTCTACACTTAATTCATCTTATTTGCCAACAGTTTTTGATTTTACATATTCCAGATTGATCAACTGGTTCATGATCAGCCCCAGTAAGTCCGCAGAAGCTCTGATCTTTGCTTCGGTACTTCTTGGAACCTTATTTAATGCCTGAATATATGCATCAGGATCAATGTTTAATTCTCTTGCAACAGCACGGAATTCTTCTTCATCAGGTTCTTTTGGTAAAACTTGTCCGCCAATGATCGAACCAAGCTTTTTATCATTAATCATAAGATCAATTGAGAAGTCCATTAAGCCGGCATGGCAAAAATAAGTGCCGCTACATTCGGAATCACATTTTATACAACGCTTGTTACCCTCTAGAGAACCTCTGGTATACTTCATACAAAAGTCTGTAAAATTACTTCCCTCTGTCAGATATTGTCCATCGTTGTCAATTGCAATGGCAGCAAGTCCGGTTGCATTGGAAAACTCATCCTGTACTTCTTGCATTTTTTGTAAGTCCATAAAATCTCTGATATTCATACGCATCTCCGATCTTGTGCAAATTCTTTACACATATATTTTTTTTGGTTATCTCTTATTTGATAGTCTATATATTATGTATTATACAATAAAAAGGAGAAAAAAACAATTTAATGGAAAGATTTTGTTCATTTTGTTTGGAATTTTAGAAAATATCATGTATACTTTGCTTTTTGCCTTTGTATGTCCTATACAATTTCAATATATGTTAGAATAATGTCTGTTATATTATCAGGAATGATCGGAAAGGGGGATGTGCTTGTAAAGAATCAGCATTTATGCTATACTCGCATTATTGTGGGTATTTTGTGCCAGTCAGTATTTTCTGTTTTTGATCTTGAAAAGTTTAGATGGAAAAGAGATGGCAGAATGGAGATTAACATGAAAAGAACAGATGTTGTAATTATAGGTACCGGAGCCGCAGGTCTATATTGTGCATTACATATACCGGAGGAGATTAATGTTTTAATGATCACAAAAGAAGCATTTGATCAGAGCGATTCTTTCTTAGCACAAGGGGGCATGTGTATGCTTCGTGATGAAGAAGATTATGAAGGGTATTTCGAAGATACAATGAGAGCAGGTCATTATGAGAATGATAAAAAGTCTGTGGAAGTTATGATTCGTTCGTCACAGGATGTTGCAAAAGAGCTGCTTGCATATGGTGTTGATTTTAATCGTGAAAACGGAAAACTTGTCTTTACAAGAGAGGGTGGTCATAGTCGTCCGAGAATCTTGTTTCATGAAGATGTCACCGGTAAAGAAATTACAGGAACATTATATGAGAACGCAAAGAAGAGAAAGAATATTACAATCTTAGAATACACAACAATGCTCGATATATTAGAAAAAGATAACTGCTGTTATGGTATTGTAATGCAGGATCAGGATGGAACGATCGAAAGTGTTCAGGCAAAATACACGGTGTTTGCCTGTGGCGGACTTGGCGGTCTGTACCGACATTCCACAAATTTTCGTCATATTACAGGAGATGCTCTTGCGATTGCAAAAAAGCATGCGATTACATTAGAGCATGTGGACTATATCCAGATTCATCCTACAACCTTATATTCTGAAAAACCCGGAAGACGTTTCCTGATCTCAGAATCTGTCCGGGGAGAAGGAGCAATCCTGCTAAATAAAAAGAAAGAGCGTTTTTGCAATGAATTGCTTCCGCGTGATGTTGTAACAGCAGAGATTAAAAAGCAGATGGCGGCAGATAATATGCCATATGTCTGGCTTTCTATGGAACGTATTCCCAAGGAAGAGATAGAGACGCATTTTCCGAATATTTTGCAAAGGTGTTTAGAAGAGGGCTATGATCCGACCAAAGAATGCATTCCGGTTGTGCCGGCACAGCATTATTTTATGGGTGGGATTAAAGTGGATCTTTCTAGCAAGACATCCATGAATCGTCTTTACGCAGTTGGAGAAATATCATGTAATGGTGTCCACGGAAAGAATCGTCTTGCAAGTAATTCATTGTTAGAATCAATGGTTTTTGCAAAGAGAGCGGCACAAGCAATCTGTGGAGAGATCAAAACGGTAACATTTGATGATACGATAAAAGAAGCAGATGCAGCTTCGTATGCAAACATTGAGAAGTTGAAAGAAGAGTATAAAAAGCTTGTATTAGATGAGATTGAAAGAGAAAAACAAAGTCATTAAAAAGTGATACATTTCACATTGATGAAAAATTATTGAAGTGAAAAAACATTGAAGGTAATATATTACATTAACGAAAGAGTCTGTTGAACCAGATTTATTTAGTAACTTATAAACCGGAATACATGTATTTATGTATCGAAAAGATAGTATACGAGGAGAGAGGAACATGAATGATCCAATTACATTTAAGGTAAACGTCGATAAGCTGCTGATGATGGCATTAGAAGAAGATATCACAAGTGAAGATATCTCAACAAATTGTGTGATGCCGGAATACCGGAAAGGCAGTGTGGATCTGATCTGCAAGCAGGATGGTGTGATCGCAGGTCTTGGTGTTTTTAAAAGAGTGTTTGAACTGTTAGATGATACGGCTGCTTTTGATATGAAAGTAAAAGATGGAGACAGAGTAACAAAAGGACAATTGATGGGTGTGGTAACCGGAGATATCCGAGCACTTTTATCAGGAGAGCGTACCGCATTGAATTATTTACAGCGCATGAGCGGAATCGCTACTTATACCAATGAGATCGTTAAAATGTTAGAAGGAAGCCACACAACACTTCTCGATACCAGAAAGACAACACCAAATATGAGAATTTTTGAAAAATATGCCGTAAAAGCCGGTGGTGCAACAAATCATCGTTATAACCTTTCGGATGCGGTTATGTTAAAAGATAACCATATCGGTGCAGCAGGCAGTATTACAAAGGCAGTGAAGATGGCAAGAGATTATGTTTCTTTTGTCAACAAAGTAGAAGTGGAAGTGGAAAATCTTGATATGGTCCGTGAAGCAGTAGAAGCCGGTGCGGATATCATTATGCTTGACAATATGTCACATGATGAGATGAAAGAAGCAATTAAGATCATAGACGGACGTGCTTTGACAGAATGCTCAGGCAATGTTACAAAAGAAAACATTCCAAATATTGTTGATCTTGGTGTCGATTATGTATCGAGCGGTGCATTGACACATTCTGCTCCTATTATGGATATTTCATTGAAAAACCTGCATGCAGTAGAAGAGTAATGTCTGTGACCGCAGTGCAAAAACCGTAGAAAATAAAATAGATAAAATAAAAAGAGGCTGCTGTCAGTGTGGAAGATTCCCTGTCAAGGATACAGAGGATATACCGAACTGACAGCAGTCTTTTGCCTGTCAGAAAAGATATCAGGCGGAAATGGCACAGTGAAAATACCAAATTGATAAAGAGCATATGGCAAAGTTGGCACTTGTGGGAGCTGTAGCTGAAAATGGAGGACAGGTTGGAAGAGGACTGAACAATATTGCGGAATCGAATCGAGACAGAATGCATTATTGGTAGACAGAAATTTTATTACAGGATACAAAAAGGATGAAAAGCAGATCATGGCTTTTCATCCTTTTTGTATTCATTTTAAAATAAAATTTTTTCGCTCTTCTTTACGAATTTTATAACTGATAGAAATGTTCTTATAAAACTCCTGATAAATAAGCTTTATAAATGCATTCCGATAAATTTTCGTATCAGATAGAAATCGCTTACAGTTCTGCTAATGCATCAAACTGATCCTTTAATGCAGGATAGAGATTTTTATAGATCTGATGGAATTTAGCATATTCTTTTGTGTTTTCAGGAACAGGTTTACATTCTTTTGCAGGATCTTTGTGGATCATCTTGCGGCATGCTGCTTCTACGCTTTCGTAGATGCCTGCACCAACACCGGCAAGGATGGCAACACCGAGAGCAGGACCTTCTGTTGCTGTAACGGTATTGACATCACAGCCAAACATATCAGCCATCATCTGACGCTGTACACCATTCTTGGCACCACCGCCACAAGCCATCATATCATTTACTTCAACACCCATTTCTGAGAGGATATCTTTGCAATCTGTTAAAGAATAGCTGATACCTTCCATGACAGCACGGGCAAGGTCTGCACGGGTATGCATGCTGGACAAACCAAAGAATACACCACGGCAGTTTGCATCAAGATGAGGAGTACGTTCGCCATTCAAGTAAGGAAGATAGATCAGACGGTTTGCACCGATCGGAGTCTTTAAGACATCTGCATTGATCAGATCAAAGACGCCACAGCCTTTTTCTTTTGCTTCCTGAACATAAGAAGCCCCCATATTATCCTGATACCATGCCAGAGAGTAACCGGCAGCCTGTGTAACACCCATAACATGCCATGCACCCGGTACGGCACAGCAGAAAGTATGTACACGACCTTTTGGATCGATAGCAATATCACTGGAATGAGCAAATACGACACCACTTGTTCCGATGGTTGTGAATGCTTTACCATCTTCTACAACGCCTGTACCAACAGCGGCAGCAGCGTTATCACCTGCACCACCTACTACAACCGTAGAAGTAGAAAGACCTGTCTTCTTTGCAATCTCAGGTAAGATCGTTCCGGTTACTTCCGGTGATTCATATACCTTTGCAAGTAAGCTCTTATCGATATCAAGCTTTTCTAAGACTTCATCAGACCATTGACGTTTTGGTACGTCTAACAGCTGCATTCCTGATGCATCCGATACTTCTGTAGCAAATTCACCGGTTAATACATAGCGTACATAATCCTTTGGAAGAAGGATATGTTTACACTTTGCATAATTTTCCGGTTCATGGTTACGAACCCAGAGAATCTTAGAAGCAGTAAAACCGGTTAATGCAGGGTTTGCTGTAATCTCGATCAGTCTTTTTGCACCGACTTTTTCAGTAATCTCTTCGCATTCTTTTTCGGTACGCTGGTCACACCAGATGATAGAAGGACGGATCACTTCACCGGCTTCATCTAACATAACAAGACCATGCATCTGACCTGAAATACCAAGTCCTTTGATGTCTTCCGCATTGACACCGGATTCCTTTACAACGGCTGCAATGGTTTCTAAAGCAGCGTCACGCCAGTCTTCCGGTTTCTGCTCTGCCCATCCGTTTTGTGGAGTATAAAGCGGATAATCTTTTCCGGCAGATGCGATCACTTCACCGTTTTCATCAAAGAGTACGGTTTTGGTAGAAGAAGTTCCTAAATCAATACCAATTAAATAATTCATACAAATCCTCATTTCTGCGCTCCTTGTTGCCTGAAGATTGAAAAGTTTGTGCCGGATGCGCTTAGCAAACAAACTCTATTCGTTACGTTGTGTCTTACAACGGAAAAGAGACAATGGCGTTGAAGCCATCGCCTCCTTCTCAAAGTGTTTCATTTGAAATTACTGGAATGGATTCTCTGTTTTGTAGAGCATTCCCTTTGGCTGGTTAAAGCCGATCTCATCTACATCAACACCGATGTATTTGAATACTTCGTATAATGTCTTTCCGTAATGACCAAATGCAACAGCACCGTGATGAGGATAGTTGCCCTCGATCAATACATGACGATAGAAACGTCCCATTTCAGGAATAGCGAAGATACCGATAGCACCGAAAGAACGTGTAGCAACAGGAAGAACTTCACCCTGTGCGATGTAACCGCGAAGCTTAGCATCTGCTGTACTCTGAAGACGGAAGAATGTAATATCACCAGGAATGATATCTCCCTCTAAAGTACCATTTGTAACTTCGATAGGAAGAGAACGAGCCATGATCTTCTGGTATTTCATTTCACAGAATGAAAGCTTGTCAGAAGCGGTATTTCCACAATGGAATCCCATGAAAGTATCTTTCTGTGTATAATCGAATTTACCTTTGATATCCTCGTTATAGATATCAGCAGGTACTGTGTTGTTGATATCAAGAAGAGTAACAGCATCTTCACTTGCAACAGTACCGATAAACTCACTTAATGTACCATAGATATCTACTTCACAAGATACCGGAATGCCTCTCTTTGTCAGACGGCTGTTTACATAGCAAGGTACGAAACCAAACTGTGTCTGGAATGCAGGCCAGCATTTTCCTGTTAATGTAACATATTTTCTGTAACCCTTATGTGCTTCTACCCAGTCAAGCAGAGTAAGTTCATACTGAGCAAGCTTTTCAAGGATTTCAGGTTTCTTGTTACCTGCACCAAGTTCTGCTTCCATATCTTTTACAACGTCAGGGATACGTTCGTCACCTGCATGGTTGTTGAAAGATTCAAAAAGATCCAGCTCAGAGTTCTCTTCAATCTCAACACCAAGATTGTAAAGCTGCTTGATCGGAGCATTACAAGCAAGGAAGTTCTGAGGACGTGGTCCAAAGCTGATAATCTTTAAGTTGTTTAATGCATAGACAACGCGTGCGATCGGCACGAATTCGTGGATCATGTCAGCACATTCTTCAGCAGTTCCTACAGGATACTCAGGAATGTAAGCGTGAACATTACGAAGCTTTAAGTTGTAGCTTGCATTCAGCATACCACAGTAAGCATCACCACGATTGTCGATCAGACCGCCGTTTAAGCCATCTTCTTCAGAAGCAGCAATGAACATCTTAGGTCCGTCAAAATGTTTTGCAAGAAGAGTTTCGGAAATTTCAGGACCGAAGTTTCCAAGATATACACAGAGTGCATTACATCCGGCTTTCTTGATGTCTTCAAGAGCCTGTATCATGTGGATCTCGCTTTCCACAATACAAACAGGACATTCGTAAATGTCAGCGGCATCATATTTGTCTGTATAAGCTTTTACTAAATTTTTTCTACGGTTTACAGAAAGTGATTCTGGGAAACAGTCTCTACTTACTGCAACAATACCGATTTTGATCTTTGGCATGTTTTCCATGATTTTGACCATCCTTTCTTCATTTAAAATAAGGTATTTATTTTGGTACTTGTCCGGCAAAATATAAGCGGGTAAAAAGCCGGAACGCTTCCAATTATTTTTTTGTGCATCGTCATGATATCGTAGCTTTCTGAATAAAAAACTATTTTATCTTATGATTCATGCAACATATACATTTTATTATATTTAGGGTGAATTTGCAATAAAAATGAGTTGAAATAATTATCTTTTTTGTGGAAAATTATTAGCTTTTCCTAAAATAAGATCAGATCGAACCGGCAGGACGCAGATGATCTGTTTTGCTCCCTTTGAAAAGCCAATGAAATAGGGGGGGACAGGGGGAAGGAGATCTTTAGTTGGAATTGTAAGAAAATTGTAAGGAAGTTGAAACAGAATTGAAATATGGATCGTTATAATAGATAGAGAGCCATGAATTTGGTTCTCTATCTTTGTGTTTTGAGAAAAGATTCGGTATACTGATGAAAAACGTAAAAAGAAGGATATCGTAAATGGAGGAGCGTATGGATAAATATTATGAGGAAGCAGAGGCTGTGATCGCACAGGTAAAAAGAGTAGTGATCGGAAAGGATGCATGCATTCAGAAAGCAATGGCAGCGATTCTTGCCGGTGGGCATATTCTGATCGAAGACATTCCGGGGGTCGGTAAGACAACCCTTGCAAGAGCCTTTTCGAATGCAATGGATTTAGAAAGCAGAAGAATTCAATTTACACCGGATGTCATGCCATCGGATCTGGTCGGTTTTTCGATGTATCAGAAAAAGGAAGATCAATTCATCTATCAGCCCGGAGCTGTTATGTGTAATCTTTTCTTAGGAGATGAGATCAACCGTACATCGCCAAAGACACAGTCGGCATTGCTCGAAGTTATGGAAGAAGGAAGTGCAACGGTAGATGGTGTTACAAGAAAAGTTCCAAGACCGTTTGTTGTAATGGCAACGCAGAATCCGGTCGGCAGTGTAGGAACACAGAAGTTACCGGAGTCACAGTTAGACCGTTTTATGATCTGCATGACAATGGGATATCCCGAACCGGAAGATGAAATGGCGATTGCAAAAGGTAAAAGTTTAGGGGTTGATGTGGAGTTGATCAAGCCGGTCATTTCAGCAGCAGAACTTATTGTTTTACAGGAAAAAACAGCAGATGTCTTTGTAGAGGACAGTATGTATCGTTATATTTGCAATCTTGTACAGGCAAGCAGGCAGAATGGCTATATTGCGCTGGGATTAAGCCCGCGTGCAACGCTTGCGCTCGTGACTATGGCGAAAGCGATTGCATTTTTACATCGCAGAGATTATGTTGTGCCGGAAGATGTTGCTGAAATCTTTTTGGATGTGTCTGCACATCGTATTTTATTAAATGCAAAGGCAAGAGCCGGTCATATGAGTGCCGCTGATGTGCTAAAAGAGTTATTACAAAAAGAAAAGAAACCGGTGATCCGAAAGAAATAGATCAAAACGGATGCAAAGAAACCGGTATCTGAAAAAATAGATCCAAGCAGATGCAAAGAAACCGGTATCTGAAAAAATAGATTCAAGCAGATGCAGAGAAACCGGTGATCCGAAAGAAATAGATCAAAGCAGATGCAGAGAAACCGGTGATCCGAAAGAAATAGATCAAAGCGGATGTAAAGAAAGTGGGGAAATAAATGAAAAGAGGGATTGTTTACGGGATAACAACTGCCATCACCTTTTATATGGCGCTGTTATTTGAAAGCCGAAGCCTTCTGATGATCGGTATTTTGGAAGTATTTATCATTATTTTTGCTCTTCTGTATTATTTGAGACTGGCATGCAGACTTAGGATCGAGGCAGATGCAGAGAGTATGGTCAATGCCATACAGGATGGCTATACGATTCGGTTTACGGTACAAAACAAAAGCCGCTTACCGATCAATAAAATGCGTATCAAAGTCATCGAAGAAAATGTCTATGCACATCAAAAACAAAAAGCCATGGTGACTTTGCCTGTGACTGCCGGAATTATGAAAAAAGACGGACAAAAAGAAATCATACAGGTACAGACAAAATGGTATCCAAAGGATGCCGGCTTGTACCATATCAAAGTAAAACGTGTTTTTGTATCTGACTGGTTTGGCTTGTTGGAATTTCCGCTCTTTCGGAAAAATGCCAAAGATGTTGTAGAAGTTTTGATACTTCCAAAGAAACAGCCGATCGTTTTTGAATTTAACGAAGAAAGTCAGACAGAAGCACAGCAGGCGGACTCTTTATATCAGTTGTCTGAAGATGGTGACGGAGACTGGGAATACCGCAGTTACCAAAATGGAGATAAAATGCATCATATTCATTGGAAATTATCCGCCAAAGCAGAAGAATGGATGGTGCGCTGTCAAAAAGCAGAAAGAAAAACGGAACTTCCTTTCATTATAGAAATGCTGCCAAAAGAAAAGAAACAAAAAAGAGAAAGCAAAAAACAACAAAAAAAGAACCGGGAAGCGTTATTTACACTGCTTTATTCAAGTATGCTAGGTCTTTTGGAAGCGGGATACCGGCATAAAGTGATCTGGTATGATCATCAAAAAGAGCAGCTTTGTGAATTTGCAGTTGATACACCGTCTAAAGCGATGTTGTTGCTAAGCTCTTTAGAAGGACTTTGGAGCAAAAAGAAAATGGTTTCTGCCAAAGAGCAATTGGAATTAGAAAGCAGGCAGCCGGTTGGAGAGAACAGGCTGATCCTTTCGTCTGATCTTACATTAACAAACAGTCAGGGAATGGCAGTAACCTTTGATGCAAATAAGCTGATCGTTCCCAAAAAGAAACGCAGACAAAAGAAAGCAGAGCAGGAAACAGAAAGAACAAAAGAGCAGATCCTGTATCTGTAGTATATAGCAAAGGTGGGAGAAAACATGAAAAAAAGAAAATGGCTGCTGCCGTGGATATGTGTCGGTTGTTTGATAACAGGAATCTTTTTGAGTTTTTATGATACCTATTTTTATACCAATAAAGGGCAGCTTGATTCCCTTGCCATCTGTTTTTCAAAAAAAGATCAGATACAGGCAATATGTATTCTTTGCATTCTGGCTGCCGTATTTGTCTATGGAATCTATACATTGCGGGGAAAATATGCATGGAGTGCAGGTATCGTTCTGACAGTGGCAGGCGTTTTCATCGTTTTTACAAAACGCAAGGCAGTTGTATACGGTATTCGATTTGTAAGTTATCTGTATAAAAACAGAATGGCAGCTTATATGCATACGGTAAAACCTTCGATACAGATCTGGAAAACGATCCGACAGGATGTTTTCTGGTTCGAAATGCTGATCGGTTTTCTTTTGCTGTTATATGCAGCAATCTTTGTGCTTTGTATGCACAGCAAAGGCTATTTGTTATTGTTTGATGTTGCTGCATTGAGTCTGGGCATGATTTTTGGTAAGACGCCCGGTGTTGTTTCGGTTGTTTGGCTTGTGCTTGGCAGTGTTGGGTTATTTGTCTGGATGAGCCGTGAAGAGAGAGGGGTTAAAGGCGTAAAGAAAGTTACATTTTGGCAAAAAGAATATAGCGATAAGAGTATTTTTGTGATCACAGCTTTGATAGGAATGGTTCTTTTATCGGTCTCTTATTTTTATGCAGTGCGTTTTGAAAAGCATTATTTTAAAGATGCACAGGAAGCTAGAGACCAGAATGAGACTATGGTGCAAAACATGGCAAATACCGGGAAAAATTTGGCGCAGACGCTTTTTCATCCCACAATAGTAGACAACACAGGAGATTTATCCAATCAGGAGCCAAAATATACGGAACGGACTGTTTTAAAAGTAAATCTGCCAAGGATACCCGATCAGCCGGTATATCTTAGAGGGTTTACCGGAGACACTTATACAAATGGGAAATGGAAAGCAGGTTCTTATCGGGAAGTAGAAAAGAAAGCAGCATCACATTTTCAGGGATTTGAGAATATTGATGATGATACGATGTTAGAAGGAATCTGGGATATGGGCTTTCAGATTGCAAAAAGTTTTGACGGTATGTATCAAAATGATATGGACGATAATGGTTCTATAACAGACGAAAGGAATGCATTATTGATCGTTCATTCTATGCATATAGAATATGTCGGTGGCGGAGCATTAAGTAAATATGCCTATCTGCCTTACTTTTCTTCGGCAACAGGTGCGTCATCCGATGAAGATAATGGCAATTGGAGCGAAAAAAGAGAACATTATCTGAATGCAAAAGGAGATAATCACTGCGTCAAAGAAAATAACCAGCTTCAGGTCGGTTGTCTGCTTTTGACAGAGAATGAAGAAAAGCTTCTCTATCAGACCGTAAAAACGTTAAAAGGTGATAAAGATGCGTTATTGCCATTTACTTATACTGCGGAGTTTTATGATGTCTATCAAAAACTTGCAAAGCAATATTATACACAAATGCCAAAAGGGCGCCTACAATCTTTTTATCAGATCGCAAAGCAGGCGGGTGATCTGAAAAGCACATGGAGCAAAGCAGAATTTGTAAAGAAATATCTTAGAAATAATGCTTCTTATAGCATGAATCTGGATCCTGTGCCAAAAGGAGCGGATTATGCCGAGTATTTTTTGCTGGTGCAAAAAAAAGGCTATTGTGAACATTTTGCAACAGCCGGAACGCTTCTTTTGCGGGCTTGTGGTGTGCCGGCAAGATATGTAACGGGATACCGGGTTGATCCGGAAGATTTTAAGATCGATCCGGATGGCGGTTATACAGCAGAAGTTAAAGATTCCGATGCCCATGCATGGAGTGAAGTATATATCAAAAACATGGGCTGGGTATGCAAAGACATGACACCGGCAGCAAATGCAGCCAATAACCTCGCTTCTGTTAAAACGTTAAAGAAGAATGCATCTTCTTTAAAGAAAAACAATACGAAGGTGAATAACACAAAGGAAGAAAAAAAACAGACGATACAGCCGACTGCAACAACTGTTCCGACTGCATCGGCAGCAAAAGATCAAAGCACAGTAAAAGCAGGTACCAAAGAACATTTGTGGCAGGCTGTTTTGATATGCATAGTAGTCTGGATCGTGATCCTGCTTTGTATGATGATCCTTGTGATCCGTCTGCGTCAGATGGTTTATCAAAGAAGTATGATGAGAGAAATAGATCTTCGAAAGAAAGAACAAAAAAGATTGCAAAGTACCTATCGTTTCGTTCGGATGGCAGGAATCCGTGAAAAGAAGAACAGTACAGATAGCGAGTGGATACAGGAAGTAGCACAAAAAATGCCATCTAAGGAAATGGAAGAAGTAGTACAAAAGCTTGCAAAACAGATAGAAGGACTTGCTTTTTCTGCAAAGGTTCCAACGCAGGAGGACTGGGGATTATGGGACAGACAGTTACAATGGATCGAGAAGAAAATTTATCAGGAAGTATCTGTATTTAGAAAGATTCTTTTGAAAATATTTGGTTTGTATTCTGTTCAAGAGTAAATAAAGGCATGGATAAAGAATGGGACAGCACAGCAGACAGAGGCTCCCTTCTTTGAATGTTTGTAAAATATAATGATAAAAAAGGAATTATGAGTGGAGAAAAGGGAAAAATTAATTGCTGAAAAACTCTTCCAAATATGATATGATTAAATTTAACAGTAAAAAAGACAGATGCGATGGATGTGTATGATAGGACGCATCGCAATGTGGAAGAGAGGGAGAGTATGTACGAGAACGAAATTGCACAGATTACAGCAAAAAATTCGAATGAGGAGATTTATTCCGGTCTGTTAGAACTGGCAGGAAAGATCACACAGCAGAAAGGGCGTATTGAAGGAAAGAAGAAGTTATATTATATTTCTGCTGAATTCCTGATCGGTAAGTTATTATCGAATAATCTGATCAATCTTGGAATTTACGATCAGGTGGCAGAAAGTTTGAAAGCACATGGAAAATCCATGGCTGAGATTGAAGAGATCGAGAACGAACCATCACTTGGAAATGGCGGACTGGGACGTTTGGCAGCCTGCTTTTTGGATTCGATCGCAACGCTGGGACTTCCGGGAGATGGTATTGGTCTGAACTATCATCTTGGACTTTTTAAGCAGGAATTTGAGAAAAATCTTCAAAAAGAAGTTCCGAATCCATGGATGACACAAAAAAGCTGGCTTCGCAGAACAGATGTAAGCTATCCGGTGATTTTAGGAGATAAGAAAGTACAGTCTGTTATGTATGAGATAGACGTAACAGGTTATGATAACAAATGCAATACATTAAAGCTTTTTGATCTGGATACTGTTGATGAATCAATTGTACAGGATGGCGGTATTCAGTTTGATAAAGAAAACATTTCTAAGAATTTAACGTTGTTCTTGTATCCTGATGACAGTGACTATCAGGGACAATTACTTCGGATCTACCAGCAGTATTTTATGGTCAGCAATGCGGCTCAGCTTATTATTGATGAAGCACAGGCAAAAGGAAGCAACTTGTATGACCTTCCCGATTACGCCGTGATCCAGATCAATGATACACATCCAACCATGGTTATTCCTGAGATGATCCGTCAGCTTGTGTTACATAATATCGAGATGGATGATGCAATCGAGATTGTTTCAAAGATGTGTGCATATACAAACCATACGATATTAGCAGAAGCCTTAGAGACATGGCCTTTGTGGTTCTTGGATCGTGTTGTACCGCAGCTTGTGCCGATCATTAAGATGTTAGATGTCAAGGTAAAAGAAAAATATCAGGATGAACGCGTTGCGATCATTGATAAAGATCAAAGAGTACATATGGCACATATTGACATCCATTATGGTTTTAGTGTCAATGGTGTTGCAGCATTGCATACGAAGATCCTGGAAGAAAGCGAATTAAAGCCATTTAAAGATATTTATCCAAATAAGTTTAATAATAAAACAAATGGTATCACATTCCGCCGCTGGCTGTTACATTGTGACCACGAACTGGCATCGTTTATTACCGAAAAGATCGGTGACGGTTATAAAAAAGATGCCGCGGAATTAGAAAAATTGCTGACGGCTGCGGACAATGCAGCAGATCTTGAAAAAATTCTTGCAATCAAGAAGATAAAGAAGCAGCAATTAAAGAGTTATTTAGAGCAAAAAGAGGGTGTTACGATCGATGAAGATTCCATTCTGGATGTTCAGGTCAAACGTTTGCATGAATATAAGAGACAGCAGATGAATGCATTGTATATTATTTATAAATATATGCAGATCAAAGCAGGTCATAAGCCAAAGAGACCGATCACAATGATCTTTGGTGCAAAGGCAGCTCCGGCATATACGATCGCAAAAGATATCATTCATCTGATCTTATGCCTGTCTGAAGTGATCCGTAAAGATCCGGAAGTCAGTCCATATCTGAAAGTTGTTATGTTAGAGAATTATAATGTAACATATGCGGAAAAAGTAATTCCGGCAGCAGATGTTTCCGAGCAGATCTCATTAGCATCGAAAGAAGCCAGCGGTACCGGTAACATGAAGTTTATGTTAAATGGTGCGATCACACTCGGTACGGAAGACGGAGCCAATGTAGAGATCCACGAATTTGTCGGTGATGATAATATTTATATCTTCGGAGAATCCAGCAACGAGGTCATTGAACATTATAAAAATGCGGATTATGTAGCAGAAAAGATTTATGACCGGGATCCGGAAATTGCAAAATTAGTTGACTTTATCATCAGCAAAGAGTTATTTGCGGTAGGTAATAAAAAGAGCCTGATCCGTTTGTATATGGAAATCGTTACAAAAGACTGGTTTATGACACTTTTGGATATCAAAGATTATATCCGTGTCAAAGAACAGCTCTTTGAAGATTACGAAGACCGCAATGCATGGGCAAAGAAGATGTTAGTCAATATCAGCAAGGCCGGCTTCTTCTCATCAGACAGAACGATCGAGCAGTACAATGAAGATATCTGGAAATTAAAATAGAGCATCAATAAGAAGAACATCATAGAATAGCAGGAACTTTTATCAAGAAAGTGTCCGGCAGAAAAAGTAGGATAGCGGATAGGATCAGATTACATAACCTCCTGTTCGCTATTCCTTTCTACTTAGAACAGGAGGTGTTTCTTTGGAAAATAAGCTTTTGTGGATGGGAATAGCGGTCTTTCTTTTTGTTGTTGTCAGCCTGTTTGGATCGTTTCTTTTACAGCGTATAGCAAATAAAAAATGGGGTTATACTCCAAAGAGAGACAAAGAATTAGAAGAGCAAAAATATTTGCGCAATACCGGGCGGTATGGTAAAATCGGAACTAAGAGACACAGGAGCAGATGAAGTACACAGAAAGGCAGGTTTCAAGTGAAAAGAATAGGATTTTTAACAAGTGGCGGAGATTGTCAGAGCTTAAATGCAACGATGCGTGGTGTCGCTAAGACATTATATCAGCAGTATCCTGATGTTGAGATTTATGGAATTTTAGAAGGTTATAAAGGATTGATTTATGGAAATTACAGATTACTTGAGCCAAAGGATTTTTCGGGAATCCTGACACAAGGCGGCACAATTATAGGAACGTCAAGACAGCCTTTTAAATTAATGAGAACACCGGATGAGAACGGACTCGATAAAGTAGAAGCGATGAAATCTAACTATAAAAAATGGAAACTTGACTGTCTTGTTATTTTGGGAGGAAACGGAACCCATAAGACAGCCAATCTGTTAAGAGAAGAAGGATGCAATGTTGTTACATTGCCAAAGACGATTGATAATGATATCTGGGGAACCGATATAACATTTGGCTTCCAAAGTGCAGTTAATATTGCAACAAATGCAATTGATTGTATTCATACGACGGCAGCCTCTCATGGACGCGTATTTATTGTGGAAGTAATGGGACATAAAGTAGGATGGCTGACATTGCATGCGGGAATAGCAGGAGGAGCAGATATCATTTTACTGCCGGAGATTCCTTATGATATTGATTCTGTTGTTGAGGCACTTAATAAACGTACCGAGCAGGGCAAGAGATTTTCAATCCTTGCTGTAGCAGAAGGTGCTATCTCAAAGGAAGATGCTGCATTGACCAAGAAAGAATTAAAAGCCAAGAGAAAGAAAAATCCGTTCCCATCTATTTCATATCAGGTAGGAAAAGAGATTGAAGAAAGAACCGGTCAGGAAGTCCGTATTACGGTACCCGGACATACACAGCGTGGTGGAGAACCATGTCCTTATGATCGTGTGATCTCAAGCCGTCTCGGTGCGGCAGCAGCACGTCTGATCATTGAGAAAAAATATGGTTATATGGTAGGTTTCCGTGATGGAGAGATCGTACCGGTGCCATTAGAAGAAGTTGCAGGTAAATTAAAGATGGTAGATCCGGAATCTACTATTATAAAAGAAGCTAAAGGATTAGGAATCTGCTTTGGCGATTAGGAGGTTAGAACATGTCATATACGGCATTATATCGAAAATTCCGACCAAGCGAGTTTGATGAAGTAAAAGGGCAGGATCATATTGTAACAACGCTCCGTAATCAGATTCAGACAGAACGTATAGGACATGCTTATCTGTTTTGTGGAACCAGAGGAACCGGCAAGACAACAATTGCAAAGATCTTAGCAAAAGCAGTCAACTGTGAGCATCCGGTCAATGGAAATCCATGTAACGAATGTGCAACCTGTCAGAAGATCAATAAGCAGACTTCGATGAATGTTGTAGAGATAGATGCGGCATCAAACAATGGTGTCGCTAATATCCGTGATATCATAGAAGAAGTCCAATATTCTCCTGCAGAAGGAAAATACAAAGTCTATATCATTGACGAGGTTCATATGCTTTCTACAGGGGCTTTTAATGCGTTACTGAAAACATTAGAAGAACCTCCTTCTTATGTGATCTTTATTTTAGCGACAACAGAACCACATAAGATTCCGATCACGATCCATTCACGTTGTCAGAGATATGATTTTCACCGGATTACGATCGATACGATCGCAGCAAGACTACAGGAACTTGCTATGCGTGAAAAAGTACAGGCAGAAGAAAAGGCATTGCGTTATATTGCAAAGGTGGCAGATGGCTCCATGCGTGACGCATTGAGTCTGCTTGACCAGTGTATCGCTTTTTATCTCGGGCAGGAACTTACATATGAGAAAGCCTTAGAAGTGCTTGGAGCAGTGGATACGATTGTTTACAGCCGTATGTTTGATTATATTACAGAACAAAATGTAAAAGGCTGTATCGGATTGATTGAAGAAATGATGCTTGCCGGACGGGATTTAAACCAGTTTGTCAGTGAGCTGATCTGGTATCTTCGAGGTTTGATGTTAATGGATGCTTCCGGCAATGGCAGTGATCTTTTGGATGTATCAAAGGAGCAGCTTTCTAAAATGCAAGAGGAAGCAAAAAGGGTTGACGTAGAGACATTGATACGCTATATTCGTATATTGTCAGATCTTGCAAACCAGATGCGGTACTCGACACAAAAAAGAGTATTGGTAGAAGTAACGATTATTCAGCTTTGTATGCCTCAAATGGATGCAAAGCAGGATCTTTCAACCTTAGAACAGAGAATACAGATCCTTGAAAAAAAGATCGAAGAGGGTATCGTGGTAGAAAAGCAGGTTGTCCAGACGGAGTCTCAAAAGGAAAATGATGTAAAGGAACCGGTCAGGCCGCTTCCGAAAGCGCTTCCTGAAGATGTAGAAGAAGTTTTAAAGAACTGGAATAAGATATGCAATGCATATGATAATCCGGGTAAAAGCATGTTGTCAAATGCAAAACATCTGTTATCGGATCAGGGAGCTTTGGTGTTACAATTTACCGATCGTCTGAATGAAGAATTTTTTGAACAAAATGATGGTCAGGAGTTAGAACGATTAAAGACGGTCATTCAGAATATGGTGGGAAAAGAAATGGAAATAGAAGTGCGTACCGTATCAGAACAGGTAGACAGCCAGTTTCAGGATATCGGAAAGCTGATCAATTATGACAATATTGAGATTCAGTAAAAAGAAAGTGACAAAATGCATTTTGCATGAAGCGAGGTTTTATAGCAGAACATGATATAAAAAACAAAAAGAATGGAGGATATTATCATGGCAAAAAGAGGTGGATTTCCGGGAGGAGCAATGCCCGGCAACATGAATAATCTGATGAAGCAGGCACAGAGAATGCAGCGTCAGATGGAAGAAAAGACAAAAGAAATGGAAGAAAAAGAATGGGAAGCAACCGCAGGCGGTGGAGCAGTTACAGTCCGTGTATCCGGCAAGAAAGAAGTGCTTTCCGTAAAATTAAGTGAAGAAGTAGTAGATCCTGATGATATTGAAATGTTACAGGATCTGATCGTTGCAGCTACCAATGAAGCATTCCGTCAGATGGAAGCTGCAAACAGCGAAGCTATGTCCAAGTTAACAGGTGGACTGGGCGGTGCTTTAGGCGGAGGCTTTCCGTTCTAATGGACTACTATAGCAGTCAGATCACCAAGCTGATCGAAGAGTTATCAAAGCTTCCGGGAGTGGGGGCAAAGTCTGCTCAGCGCCTTGCATTTCACATTATCAATATGCCGAAAGAACAGGTGGATGAGCTGGCTGGTGCTATGACAGGCGCCCGGAATAATGTGCGTTACTGCAAGGAGTGTTTTACACTGACAGATAAAGAGATCTGTCCGATCTGCAGCAGTGACAAACGAAACCATAAGGTCATTATGGTAGTGGAAAATACAAGAGATCTGGCAGCTTATGAGAAGACCGGGAAGTACAATGGGGTGTACCATGTGCTTCACGGTGCCATTTCTCCGATGTTGGGGATCGGACCCAATGATATCAAATTAAAAGAACTGATGCACCGTCTTCAGTCTGATGTGGAAGAAGTGATCATTGCCACAAATTCCAGTCTGGAAGGTGAAACTACGGCTATGTATATTAGCAAACTGATCAAACCTACAGGCATCAAAGTGACCAGGATCGCCAGCGGCGTGCCAGTTGGCGGAGATCTGGAATATATAGATGAGGTGACTCTTTTAAGGGCACTGGAAGGAAGAACAGAGCTGTAGAAGCTGGAAGAAAAGGCACAGGGAGATGCATAAGATGGATAAATATGAGTTTAATATTAAAGTTGAGCAGATAAAAAAGCTGGTCAATAAAAGTGATTATGAGACAGCCATGAAGATTGCGGATACCATTGACTGGAGAAGGGTCCGTAATGTAAACATCCTGTCTATGGTCGCAGGCATTTATGAGAAAAACGGAGAGTTCCAGGAAGCAAAAGATATTCTGCTTCTGGCGTTTGAGAGAGCTCCTATTGGCAAACGCCTGCTTTATAAGCTGGCAGATCTGGCTTTAAAAGAAGGCAATGTTGAGGAAGCAGAAGATTATTACAAAGAATTCTGCAACCTGGCAGCAGACGATCCAAGGCAGTATATTTTAAGATATATGATCTTAAAGGCAAAAGGTGCGCCTGTAGAACAGCTGATCCATACCCTGGAGCAGTACTGCAACGCAGAACTGGATGAAAAGTGGATGTATGAGCTGGCTGAACTGTACAACCAGGCAGGAATGGAGCAGCTTTGCGTCATGACCTGCGATAAGATCATGCTTATGTTTGGTCTTGGAAAATATGTAGATAAAGCCATGGAGTTAAAGCTTCAGTATGCACCTTTAAACCAGTATCAGATGGATCTGATAGAAAATAAAGAGAAGTATGAAGCAAAATTAAAGGCAGTAGAGCAGGAATACAAAAAAGGTACTTCTATTGTACAGCCGATTGAAAATACAGACCGCCGTCAGTTAGACAGGGAAGAAGAGCCGGTGGAAGATACAGCAGAAGATGAGACTGTTTATGCTGAGGATGAATACACCGAAGATTACCGGGAAGAACCGGCTGTTACCATTCAGGATGATGATATAACAGAGGAAGATATCAAGGCGGAATTTAAGCATGGTATTTTGAAGATTTTTGTTCCGAAGAAAGAAGCAAAACCGGAAGTCGAGCAGAAAAAATATATTGCGATTGAAGGATAATGTAGAAGAAGCAGTCAGCCGGATTGATGGATGCAGTTGTCTGGCTGTAACGTAGAAAAGAGCGCTGCGGCACTCATGGAGCGGTTTTACCAGAAATGGAAAGCCGGTTTGTGAGTGTTGCGGCGCTCTTTTTCACTATTTTATATCTGATTAGTAGTTAATACCTGTGATACCGATAGATCCCTCTTTGTCCAGACCAAAGGTAACTGCCGGTTTACCGGATGGATCGCCTACGATGAAACCTGCCTTGGTCAGTTCGGTGGAAGAAACATCGGCTGTCTTGACTGCCTCAATCAGCGCGTCGGTAAATACCTTGTCTGCGTCGAGAGCCATAAATTCAGTTCTGTTATTTACGACAATCCCGTCATCGATGCCGATGTAGGACGGATAGACAAGCAGCTCGGCTAAATCGTTCATATTTTTATTGGCGATGATGCTTTGAAGGGATCTGGCAAAACCACGGTAAAGTTCTGTGATTTCTTTTTCGCTCAGAGTCTCGTCTTCTGCATAATCTGCATCCGTTGTCTGGGCGGTTTCTTTTTCTCCGGCAGTAGTTGTTTCGCTGGCATCGCTGCTTTCTGCTGATGTATCGTTTTCCTGTGTGGATTCAGCGGCAGTTGTTTCAGCCGTGGTTGTTTCAGACGGCTGGCTGGAGCAGGCGGTCATGCTGGCGGCTGCGATGAGAGTGGAAACCATCAAGGTATAAATTGATTTTCTCATAATTTCCTCCATTTGCAATTAATGGACTCCCGGAAGCTTTCTGTGCTTAATGTTGTGAGATGATTTGCAGGAAAGACTCCGAGAGTACCTATCAATAAGGTATGGACAGTAGGTGTCCTCTGCCTGTATGTTTGGCTGATATGATTATCATATCACAAGGCGATGGGAATGTATATGAGGTTTAATGTAATGCGTTTAAATCCGCCTTTTTTAGCCTTTTATTTTTTATAGAAACAATTCCCACCAACCACCTGATAGCTGGAGTAGCTGTCGTAGTTTGCTGATTTGGTCGAGGTAAAATAAAGGTAGTCGCCTATCTGATTCTCCCCGGCGAGCGCTGCCTTTGCCGCCTTGGTGGCAGTAGAGGACGGTCCTCTATCGAGATATTTGTCAAGCAGGCCGGAGGTCGCGCCTGGGAACTGTCCGTCCGCGTAGATGACGCTGGAGATGGATTTGCCCCATTTGCCAGATTTGACGCGGTTGACGATCAGACTTCCGACTGCCAGATAGCTTTCATAGGATCCGCCGTTGGCTTCCATCGTGAGGCAGGCGGAGAGCAGATAAACGTCGCTCTCGGAGGCGGAGATCACGTAGGATGATTTAGCGGCTGGTGCAGCCGTGCTCTTTTTCGAAGAGCTTCCAGAATTTCCAGATTTTCCCGAAGTCTGGGAGGAACCTTTAGCCGCGTTTGCTTCTGCCTGCGATTTTGCGGCTGCAATCTGGGCCTCCTCGGCGGCTCTGGATGCCTGCTCAGCTTCTTCAGCAGCCTGCCGTGCCGCCTCCAGCGCTGCCATCTCAGCCTCAATGCTGATTGCGCGTCCTGGCTTGACGCTGATTGTGACATAATCAGAAGAAACGTAACCGGAGGTGTCAACGGAAAGCTGGATTTTGACCCATCCAGTTTCCTGACTCAGTACAGGATAGTAGTCTTCCGCGGCAGCCAGACCGACGATGGCAGAATCCGTGCTGGCTTCCTCACGTACATGGAGTGTCTGTGTGCTGACGGTAGCGATATAGAGACCGAGCTCTTTGGCGAGCGGCTTGATATCATCGCCAAATACAAGATAATCGTCCTTGAGCCATCCCTCCAGCCCACCGGAGCGGATTTTTGTCCAGCCATTTTTGCGTTTTAAAATGGTACCGCCGCCTCCGCGGAAGCAGGTGCCGAGTACCTTGGCATCTGTATCTGGTTTTTCTCTCAGGTTCAGCGCATCATCCACATTGGCGACCGCGAGATTTTCATACGGATCGACCGGCTTTTCTTCTTTGATTTTGGCTTTCGCTGTACTTTTAGCATCGGTGCCGATCTGATGACTGTTTTTTAAGGTGCTGGAAGAAGCGATGGAAGGATCAGAGCCTGCTTTGTTCTTCTTATCAGAAGGTTTAGAGAGGCATAGAAATACCAGCAGAGCCGCCCCGGCCACAATAAAAAGGATCAGGAAATAGATCGCCATCATTGTTTTATCCATTTTTTTGCGCCTGGAAGAAGCAGGTTTCAAAGGGGAATCGTTCATATCGTATATCCTTTCTGATATAAAAACATCTTGGAAATATTACAAAGATATTACAAAATTCTTCATTTACTATAGCAAATGGGGAAATCCTTGTCAACAAAGGCGGATTTTACGATTAGAAGAGGAGATGAAGCTGAGTAAAAATGATGTTTTTGGAAACACTATTCCATCAGTGACAGCAATCGTTTCGCCGGAATTCACACGAAACAATCAATCAAAAACAATCATAAAAAATCAAAATTGTGCAATATAACCCAAAAAGAGGCATCAAATCCTTGAAAAGCGGTAAGTTCGGGCGGGATGGATAC
>OGKG01001486.1_pt1 | contig 27998 bp, 18 predicted proteins | sample 1572201 | NCBI WGS metagenome assembly OGKG01 (sample SAMEA2582146, study PRJEB24529) | metagenome | biome: Human gut stool | place: China | collected 2011 | reverse complement strand
TCGAGGAGCATCGAGTGTTTTTTCACAAGGTGGAGCGGGCTTGGTACACGGGGAAGTATGCCGTGAGATGGAAAAACGTGGAGATGAGTTCCGCGTGGAAAGCTGTGGAGCATAAGCGGGAAAGTCATCGACGGAGGCGTTTGTTGCGCGTTGGTTGGAGTGTGGCGGCGGCGGTGGTGTTGGTGGTCGGGTTGGCGTGGATGTTTTTGCCGTCGGGGGAAGAGAATATGCCCGTGGCGATGGTGCAGGCTCCGGTGGGTAAGCCCGGGGAGTCGAAGGCGTTGCTGGTGCTTTCGTCGGGAGAGCGGGTTGCTTTGGGAGGCGAGCAGGCGGACACGATACGGGAGAACGGGCAATCGATTTTGCGGGAGAAGGATTATATTGATTATAGCCGGGAGAAAGGTGGTGGAGTGACGGAAACGGTTTATAATGAGTTGATTGTGCCTGTTGGTGGGGAGTACCGTTTGTTGCTTGCCGATGGGACTGTCGTTTACATGAATTCGGAATCCCGCTTGAAATATCCGGTACGGTTCACCGGGAGCGAGCGATTGGTGGAGTTGGAAGGAGAGGCTTATTTCGAGGTGGAGCGGGATGAGGAGCGTCCTTTCGTGGTACGCACGAGTCGGTTGGACGTGACGGTATTGGGCACCGGGTTTAACGTGATGGCTTACAAGAAGGATGCCCGCACGGAAGTCACTTTGGTGAACGGGAAGGTGGACGTGACGAGCGGGAAGATTAGCGAGGTGTTGACCCCGAACCGACAGTTCGTGATGAATAACGAGAGTGGTGAATACGAGGTGCGTACGGTGGATGCGGATGCTTATGCCGCGTGGAAAAAGGGAACTTTGAATTTTGACGCGATGCCGTTGGAGGAGTTGGGGGATAAGTTGGCACGTTGGTACGGGGTGAGTTTCTTTTTCAGTAACGAGCGTTTGAAGCAGTTGAAGTTCACGGGTGCTTTCAGGAAATATAATGACATGGATTATATTCTTTCTTTGATAGAGGCAACGACGGATGTAACTTTTAAAATCAATGGAAATGCAATTATAGTTAACGGAAAATAAAGTAGAAAACCGCTTCCGAAGGGGCATAAAAATACCGGAAAGTGTTGGGAGCACGATCCGGTAGTTACTCCCGGGGGAGCATTAAGAATCACTTAATTCACAAATGTATGAAAAAAAGTAATGTAGTGTGGCTTGTTTTGTCAAAAAATAAGCGGCAGCAATTATGGAGAATTATGAAACTAACATGGATTTTGTGTGTCTGTTTCGTGTGTACGTTGTCCGCGAACAGTCTGGCACAGCAAAAATTGAGTATGAATTTGGGGGAAACGTCGATTAAGACGGTTTTCGAGGAGATTCGTAAGCAAACGAACAAGATCGTGATTTATAATGACGACCGGTTGGCGTTGCGGAAGAAGGTGAACGCGGATTTCAAGGACATGGAGTTGGCAGATGTGCTGGAGCGTGTACTTGCCGGAAGCGGTATGACGTACAAGTTCGTGGACGATTATATCGTGATCACTCCTGCCGTGAAGCCCGCACAGGATGAGAAAAAAGCGTTTCGGGTAAAAGGTTTCGTGTACGACCAGAACAAGGAGGCTTTGCCGGGAGTGACGGTGAAAGTGGCAGGGGTGCCCCTCGGGACTTCTACCGATGTGAACGGGTGGTTTACCATGGAATTGACCGAGAAAGCGACTTTGGAATTTTCATTCGTGGGGTATAAAAGGAAGACTTTGGCTTTGACCGATCAGATGTTGAAGGACACGATTCGGATTTACATGGAGGAAGAGGTGAACGAGATGGATGAGGTTGTCGTGACCGGTTATCAGGAAATTCGCAAGGACCGGATGACGGGTTCCGTGACGGTAATTACAGCCAAGGAGTTGGAGAATAGTGCTTTCAAGAGCATAGACCAAATTCTGGAAGGTAAGGTTGCCGGGTTGTATTCTTTCAAGACCAGTGGAGCACCAGGAGCGCGAGCGAACGTGCGGATCAGGGGTGATAACTCTATCTCGGGTAACAAGGAGCCTATGTGGGTGGTAGACGGTCTACCTTTACAAGGTGGTGTGGCTTCCATTAACGTGCTTAATGCGGGAAATATTCAAGAGTCTGCACTTGATCACGGTATCGGTAATCTTTCTCCGGCGGATATAGAGTCGATCACGATTTTAAAGGATGCGGCGGCATCGGCAATCTACGGGGCGCGGGCTGCTAATGGTGTAATCGTTATCAAAACGAAACGCGGTTTCGAGGGGAATGCGACATTCAGTTATAACGGTAGTTTTGGTATGGTTGAAGCCCCAAGCATTGATTTGGATTTTATGAATAGTAGAGAGAAAGTGGATTTTGAGTTAGAATTGATGCGAGATTTCAATCGTGCAGATCAAGCTGGTTTGGCGGGTAAGGCTTACGATTTGTATATGCAAGGACGTATTAATGCTGAACAATATAATGCTGACTTGGAGAGGTTACGTTCTATAAATACCGATTGGTTTGATGTGATTTTCCGAAAAGGATTTTCGCATTCTCATTTCTTATCGATGCGAGGTGGCTCAGAAAAAACCAATTACTATGCTTCGTTAAATTATAGTGGGCAGGATGGTATTTTGAAAAGCAATAGTTACGATAACTTGGGGGCTAAATTGGAAATTCGCCATAAACCTTTCGAGAATTTTGAATTGAATTTCCAAGTGGAAGGATATTATCGAGAGAGTGTAGACCATGCCTCTGGTATTGATCCGTTCAAGTATGCCGTTTTTGCTAATCCCTACGAGAAGCCGTACAATGCGGATGGTAGTTATGCAGCTGATTTGAGTTATTTGGGAGATAATTGGAGTTCGTTGAAGTATGGTTATAAATTTGATACATTCAATATCTTAAGAGAGTTAAATGAAACTCAAGCCAAGAGTATCGCTTCCGATATATCTGCTCGATTAGGATTTAACTATCAGATTCTGGAAGGGTTGACAGCAGATGTAAGCGGTGCTTTGACCTATAGCACGAATAATACTGAGAAGTGGGCTGCACCGGGAACATATGCTTCTTATGTAAATTTAAATTTTGTAAGAAGTGCTTTGAAGTTAAATCCAGAGGCTGAGATATCTTCGGAATTTAATAACGGTTATTTGCAAGAAGGTTCCGGTCGTACGACTTCTTTTGCGTTGAGAGGATTAGTTAGCTATAACAACGATAAGTTGGAAGGTCATTCGTTCTCTGTTGTAGTGGGAACCGAGTTATCTGGAAGCAAGAGTTATAATAACTTCCATAATTTTCCGGAGTTTAATCAGATTTATCGATTTACGAGTTTTCCTTCTTTTCCAAACTCGGATGAAATCACATATGATAAATTGAAAGATGTATTTCGTGGTATGATGAGTACGGGAGAAGCACAGGATCGTTCAGCCTCTTTCTTCGGAGCTTTCACTTATACTTTGCGAGATAAATATGTATTCAATGTGAATGCTCGTTTCGACGGTGCAGATATTATTGGTACAGATAACCGCTTTACTCCGTTGTGGTCTGCCAGTTTCCGTTGGAATGCGATGCGGGAAAATTTCTTGAAGAACGTGAACTTTATTTCTGATTTAGCCGTACGTTTTTCTTATGGATACACGGGAAATATTGATCGTAATGCTTATCCGATGCCGTTAGTATTTTTGAATGCAGAAAGATATGATGGTTTATTTTTGGCTGAACGAGTGGAATTCCCGAATCCCAATGTTAAATGGGAACGTAAACAAGATCGGAATATCGGTTTGGATTTTGGTTTCTGGAACAACCGTATCGGTGGTACGTTTAACTACTACTGGAATACTACTCGCGATTTGTTAGGTGAGATGACAACTCCTTATTCTTATGGACGTACTAGTATTAAGACCAATGTATCCTCTTTGGAGAATACGGGGTGGGAGTTTAATATCAACTTTCGTTTCGATTTAGGGAAAGAGGTTTCTTGGGTAAATTCTTTCAATATAGCTCAAAACAAGAACAAGATTACCAATACTTATATCAAGAATTTTGAAGAATTTGAAGAGGTGAATTGGAATGGTAGTACTGCTAATATTGAGGGATATGCTACCGGGACTATATTTGGGCATCGTTTTGCTGGGGTAAATCCTGTTACTGGTAATGCTACTTTCTATTTGACAGAAAGAGCTAGAGAAGTATGGGCAGAGAAGAAAGAGGTATCTATTGATCAGATTCCATACGTTATGGAGGATTCGAAAAAGGAGTTTGACTCAAGTGTGATGGCTGCTTCTTTGGTGAATTTGGGTACGGTGAATCCGAAAGTAACTGGAGGTTTTACCTCTACTTTGACTTGGAAACAATTGGAGGTACGTCTCGGTTTTGCTTATAGTGTCGGACATTTGTTAGAAACCTTTAATGAACGTGAATACGCACCTCGTGGGGGAGGAAATGGAGAGGTCTTTATTTCTAGGACTAATCGTTTGAGAACTGCTATGAATCGTTGGAGAACCCCGGGTGATATTACTAATACACCTCGTTATTCTTTTGCAAGTAATAGCTATCGTCAGATGTTGACGGATGATAAATTTGAAGACGCTGATTTCTTGGCTTTCCGTGATTTGACGGTTTCATACGATTTGCAGGGAGACTGGTTTAAGTATATAGGGCTAACTCGCTTCCGTGTAGGATTACAGGTAAGCAATGTATTTGTATTTACGAAGTATAGTGGTTTGGATGTAACTACCGGAAAGCCGTTTAATTATCCGTTACCTCGTACTTATATGTTTAATCTTTCTTTGGGCTTTTAAAAGATCGATGTTATGAAAAAATATATACGATTAATTAGTATTTTATTAATTCTGTGGATTACAGGGTGTAATAAGTTTTTGGATGTAACTCCCAAAAACGTGATCTCCATGGATGATTTACAGAGTATCAAGCAGGCATTATCCGGTTTTTTAAATGGAATGCGTGTTGATGGGGGAAATAGTTATAATTTTGAAAATCCAGTATCTCCTTTGGAACCGAGCAATAGAGAGGGGGTTTTGCTTGCATATTGTGAAGAGTGGGATTTATCAGAACTGGCAGCAGATAACGAAGGAATGACCGTTGAGGATATTAAAAAAGTTGATTGGCGTGATGAAACAACTCAAGGGTATTGGGGGAGATTTTATCAAACCATTGGTTTTATGAATTTGATACTTCACGAAGCTGAAACTGCTACCGGAGATGAGGATATGCGGGATTATATTATGGGGGAGGCATACGTTATGCGGGCTTATTGTTTCTTTAAGTTGGTTCAGTATTATGCTCCTTATGATAATAATGATTTGGGTATTCCTTTATGTCTGAATTCTTATGATGATTTTGAGGACGTAAATCTGTCCCGTGCTCCTCAAACGAAGGTATACGCTCAAATTTTAAGTGATTTGCATGAGGCTGAAATTCGATTAGAGCGGACGCCTATGCGAAATGGTTTTAATGTGATGTATAAATCATCCGTATTAAATCGGTTGTTTGCGCAGGTTTATCAGTTTAAAGCTCTTTCTCCTGCAGCAGAGGCAAACGATTGGCAGAATGCTGCGTTATATGCTTCTAAAGAAACAAGAAATGCTACTTTAGATGGTATTGATGTTTTGTATTCGATATTCAGCGTTAATAATACCAAAGAGGTCATGAATAATGAAACAGCTTTGCGTATATTTTTCAGTATGGGGTATCCCAAAAGCTCTATGTTTAATGGGATGGAATTAAGCACTGATTTTTACGAGAGTTATTTTTCTGTATCAGAAGGAGATATACGTCGTGATTTTATTGAGGAGATAAATGTATACGATTGGAAGCAAGGAAAATATGTATTAAAATTACTTCTTAATAAATTTGATAGTGATTATATTTATGGGGATTATGGAAGTGTATTTGTTGGTTTCCGATTGGCTGAGGCTTTCTTGATTCAAGCAGAAGCATTAGCGATGACGGAAAAGTTGGATGAAGCAAAAGCTATATTGGAACGTTTTAAAGAAGATAGATATGAAGGTACTTACACTACGCCTTCTGATAAAGAGGGATTGTTAAAAGACATTTATCGAGAACGTCGTAAAGAGTTTATGGGAGAGGGTGATTATGGTTGGTTAGATATAAAACGTTTAGGATTGAAAGTAGAGCGTACAATAGACGGTAAAACCTATACATTGGATGGTAAAGGGGATTATCGTTATACATTCCCGATTCCGACAATGGAACTGGAAAATAATAAGTTTATAGATCAAAATCCAGGATGGCATTTAACAGAGTAATATTATGAAGGCAAGGAATTTATTATATTTGTTCTTATTATTAGGCTTTTTTACAGCATGTACACCAGAAGAAAGTGAAGTGCTTGATTTTGGTCAAATTAAGATTGCAAAAGTGGAATTGGGTGCAGATGCCCGTCAATTGATTGCGGACGGGGTTGCGACTTTAACGCTGAATCCTATGTTGTATCAAGAGTGTACATTCCAAGACAAAGATGGTCGAGATAGTATAGGATATGGCCGAATTCCGGCAGATCGATTTCCTAGTGATGTTGTTCGCTATTTTCTAGAAGATGGTACAGTGTTAGATGGTGCGGAATACAAGACTACTGACGCATCACAAGGTAACGTGGGATTTTATATCACGGTAAATGATATGAAGTCTGATGTCTTTACCGTGAAATTGCGGGAACCTTTTGCTGAAGATAAATACGAAACGATAACTTATCCAGTTGTTTTTCATGTGGTACAAGCCACTGAAAGCGTGGAGGCAGGACAAGCGATTGGGGCGGATTTGATTTATGAAATTTTTAATAATATGTGTAATGTTTTTGCGCATGAAAGTATTTTTACCCCGAATGGAGCAGATACGCGTATTCGTTTTCAATTAGCAGAGTATGATCCGGATGGAATGCAAATGAAAGAGAAAGGTGTTAATCGTCATACGGAACTGAAAAGGTATATGCAATCAGATCTTTTACCTAATTTGGAAAATGCCATAAAGACAAGTAAGTATTATACTGATATTTTATGGGATTATAAAAAGTATTTGAATATTTGGATTATTGAAGGTGCGCAAAGAAACGTTGCTGCTCCCCCTGCTTATATTTTGGCAGGGACAGAACTTTTGGAAGGTGTGTCAATGCAGGAAAAGAGCGAGGCTGAATTTGAGAATGTAAATTGGAATATTTATGATATCGGCTTGTTGTTTGATGCAAGTGATTTTACATCAAATGAAGGTATGCCGTATGGATATATTGGCCAGATGGGTACGTTTTTTGGATTGCGGCCTACTGAAAATATGGATGTAACGGGGGAGGTTGCATCTGATTATTGTGATGATACAGTACCTTATCGCACGTATACTGAATCTTGGTATGATGAAAATGGAAATGATGCAAATAATCGATTGAAAATTACTGATGATGGTTTGTTATTCTATTCCACGAACATTATGGATAACCAAAGTTTCAGAAGTTCTATCACTATGGATCAGGTGAAGCGTATCCGTACTATCACAGATAACTGTCCACTCCGTTGGGCTTGGAAGAGCAAGTGGGCATTCACGGGAAAAGAAGATTAATAATAGTCTTGTATGTTGTGAATTAAGAGAAGGGGGAAGCTGAAAAAGGCTTCTTCCTTACTCTTCTTATGTTGTAATGTGTGACTTTTTGAATTGTGAGTTTATGAATAGAGGATGTCGTATTTTCTCTGTCCTGCTGTTATTGGTTTTTCTGGTGAGTGGTTTGGGAGCACAGCCTCGTTTGAAGTTTGACGGGGAGGGACGGTTTAAGATTGTGCAGGTGACTGATATGCACATTAACTTGAAGAAGGGGCAGTCGGAAGTGTGTTTTGAATTGTTGGAGGAGGTGATTCGGGAGGAGCGACCGGACTTGGTGGTGTTTACGGGGGATCAGGTGACAGAGTTGAATCCGCGAGCGACATGGGGACGGTTGGTGGAGCAAATGAGAACGTGTGGGGTGGCATGGACGATGGTTTTCGGGAATCATGATCACGAGCAGGGAATGAGTCGGGAGGAGATTTACGAGATGGTGAAGGAGGCTCCCAATTGCTTGATGAGCAAGGGGAACGTGAAGGGTGTCGGGAATTACGTGTTGGAGATAGAGGGGAAGCAGAGCCGGGCGACGGCTGCTGTGCTTTATTTTTTGGATTCGCATAGTAATTGCGAGTTGAAAGAGGTGGGGGGATACCAGTGGGTGGATTTTTCACAGATAGCTTGGTTGCGGGAGCAGAGCGCAAGACGAGAGTGTCCGTCGCTGTTGTTTATGCATATCCCGTTGCCGGAATATAACTATGCTTGGAACGGGAAGACGTTTGGGGTAAGGTTGGAAGAAATTTGTTGCCCGCGGCTGAATAGCGGGTTGTTTACCGCGTTGAAAGAGTCGGGGCAGGTGATAGGGGTGTTCGCGGGGCATGACCATGAAAATGACTTTATAGGTGTATATTATGATATAGCGTTGGGATACGGGCGTGTGTCCGCCGGGAAAAATGCCTACGGGTGCTTGGAACCGGGGGTGCGGGTGATTGAATTGACGGAAGGGAAACGGGAATTTGAAACGTATGTCCGGCTGAAAGGCGGGGAGGTGAAAAACAGATGCAAGTATCCGGTAGATTTTGAAGACTTGAAAAAATTGAAGTAATGATGAGATTGTGTTTTGTGTTGTTTGTGTGCGCTTTGCTCATTTGTCCGGCAATGGTTGCCGGACAGGGCAAAGACCGTGAAATTAAAGTGACTTGGGACAAGGAGAGCCCGGTGAAAAAGATTGTATCCCCGACGAAAGGGAAGGTGAAGAACGTGGTCTTTATGATTGGCGACGGTATGAGTCTGATGACGATGTATTCCACTTGGGCTGCCAACCGGGGAAAGTTGAATATTGAGAATTGCCGATGCGTGGGGTTGGCGAAGACTTATTGCTATGACCGTTTGATTACCGATTCCGGGGCATCCGGTACGGCTTTGGCGACAGGACATAAGACTCGCTACCATTCGGTGGGGGTTGATCCGGACGGGAAGCCGTTGACTACTTTGACGGATTTGGCTGCCGCTAAAAACAAGTCCACGGGGGTTGTGGTTACCTGCCGTTTGAATGATGCCACCCCGGCGGCTTTCTGTGCGCACAACAGTGACCGGGAGCAGGCGGAAGCGATTATCGCGGATTACGTGGGGTGTGGTGTTGATTTTATTTTTGGTGGCGGTAAGCGGTATTTTTGTGAACGGGAGGATGGTCGTGATATTATGGAAGAGATGCGGGCGTTGGGGTACCGGACTCCGGAGAATAAGGAGCAATTGGACGCTATCGAAAGCGGAAAAGTGCTTGCCGTTTGGGCGGATCACGATTTGCCTCGTCCGGCAGAGCGGGGAGAGATGCTGACGGAGGGTACCTTGAAAGCCTTGGAACTTTTGTCGCGTAACAAAAAAGGTTTTTTCCTGATGGTGGAGGCGTCGCAGATAGACGATTACGGGCATTCCAATCAACTTCGTCCTCTAGTGGAGGAGGTATTGGATTTCGACCGTACGATAGGCAAGGTGTTCGAGTGGGCGGCTGCCGACGGGAATACGCTGGTGGTGGTGACTGCCGATCATGAAACCGGAGGACTGACTTTGGTGGGCGGTGATTTGGAACGGGGTGAGATCGTGGGTAAGTTTTCCACGGGTAGCCATAGCGGTGTTATGGTTCCGGTTTATGCCTTTGGTCCCGGGGCGGAAGCGTTCACGGGTATTTATGAAAATACCGATATTTTCGAGAAGATTAAATCGCTGTTGAAATTATAAAGAGATGGTGAAATATATTGCATCGTTTTTTATCCTTGTCGTGTTGGCGGGAGCAGGGAAGGTTGCTCGCGGGCAACGGGATGTTACCTTTATCATCGCGGCTGATTTGCATTTTGATTTTTTGCCCGAGACGGATCAATACTATCACGTGGTGGCGATGAATCGGGTGCCGGGGCAGTTCGTGATGCCCGACGGGGAGGTGATTAGCCGGGTGAACGGCGTGGTGATAGCCGGTGATATATTTGACCGTTCCCGTCCGGAAATCATTGACCTTTACCGTCAGCGGTATGAACGCGGGGAGGGGGAAAGGCGGATTCATTTTCCGGTTTATCCCGGTTTGGGGAATCATGATTTGGACGTGGCGAGGGATGGCGCACCCAATAACGAGGAACATTTGCAGTTGATAAAGAATTATTTGGATTCTCTTTTGGTTGTTCGTTTGCGAAACGGGGAGATTCTGAACTGGCATCCTTCCAGCCGGAGTTATTCGTGGAACGCGGGGGATGTGCATTTCGTGCACGCGCAACGGTACGCGGGAGATACTTCCTATTGCGAGAGTAATTTGGAGTGGTTGAAAGCGGATTTGCAGACGTACGCTTCCAACGGGGAACCGGTTGTTTATATTCAACACTATGGCACGGACTCGTGGGCAATCGAATGGTGGCCTCGGGAGGCACGGGAGGAGTTGTTCGACGTGCTTGACAAATATAATGTTGCCGCTTTCTTTGCCGGGCACACGCATACCGCCATGATGCCGGAGTACCGGGGATACCCGATTTACGAGGTGAATAACGCTTGGAAAGACGAGGATGGGAATGGTTCTTTTGCCGTGTTGCGCATCAAGGATGACCGGGTGACGGTGACTTCCTGCCGTTGGAAGAACGGGGAGGGGGAGCTGGAAACGGTGGAGCCGGTGTTGAATCGTACGCTTCCGGCAAAGGCTCGGGAGAAGATTCACTATAACGCGTTTTCGCATAATGACTATTGGCGCCGCTGTCCGTTGGAGGACGCCTTGTCCTATCGCTTTAATTGCGTGGAGGCGGATTTGTGGCTGATAGACGGGGACGTGTACGTGGGGCATAGCAAGCCGTTTTTTCGTCGAGCTGCCCGCACGTTCGAGAATATGTACTTGAAACCTTTGGTGGCACGGATAGAGGCAAACGGGGGAAAGGTGTATCCCGGTAGTGATCGCCCTTTTTTCTTGATGGTTGAGTTTAAAAGTGATGCGGAGGAACTCTATCGAGTGTTGAAAGAGAAGATGGAACCTTACCGGAAATATTTTTGCTCGCTGGACGAGGGGGAATACCGGGAAGGAGCCGTGTTGCTTTTTATCTCCGGTAAACGTCCCACGCGTGTGTTGTCGCGAGAACAGAGTCGCTTTATGTTTCTCGACGGGATGATTCGGGATCTCGGGGTCGGGAAGCCGACCACGTTGATTCCGGTGGTCAGTGATCATTATTCCCGCTATTTTACTTGGCGGGGGAGAGGGAAGATGCCGGAAGAGGAGTACAGGAAGATGAAGGAGATACTGGATAAGGCTCATGGCGAGAATAAGCTTTTCCGCTGGTGGGGGGAGCCGGAGAGGAAAGCGGTGAAGAAATTGTTTTTAGAGATAGGTGTTGATTTGGTGGGTACGGATGATTTGAAGATGTTGCGTAAGTTGCTTGAATGATGAAAATAATAAATACGGTGTACATGGCGTTGTTGCTGTGTGTGGCTTGTTCCGAGCCGAAAGATTCGGCGGTTAATGTAGTCAATCCTTTTATCGGGACGGGATTCCACGGGCATACGTACCCGGGGGCAACGGTGCCGCAAGGGATGGTACAGTTGAGTCCGGATACGCGGCGAGGGAATTGGGATGCTTGTTCCGGTTACCATTATAGTGATTCAACTCTGTTAGGGTTTTCGCATACGCATTTGAGCGGGACGGGGTGCATCGACTGGGGTGATATTCTGGTATATCCCTCTTCCCGAGAGCTTTCGCCTGACGGGACTGCCGACTGGATGCCCCCTCATCCGTTTTCTCATGAACGGGAAGAGGCTATGCCCGGTTATTATCGGGTGGAGTTGCCCGCGGAGGGGATAGAAGTGGAACTGACCGCTACCCCTTACACGGGAGTGCATCGTTATACTTTCGAGCGGGGTGGCGAGGTGTCGATTGTTGTGGATTTGGCGCACGCGTTGAGTGACGATAAAATCAAAGAGGCACGGATGGAACGAATCGGTGATAACGAGATACGCGGGGGGCGTAATACTTCCGGTTGGGTGGATAATCAGCATATTTATTTTATAGCCCGTTTCTCCCGTCCGTTTCATTCTCTACGATGGGTGAAAGAGGGAAAAACGGTTGATTCTGTCGATTCCATCACGGGAGAAAGATTGCAGGTTATTGCCACGTTCCGCCTTTTACCGAAGGAGTCCGTGGAACTGTACGTGGGGTTGTCGTGTGTCAGCGAGGAAAATGCTTGCGACAATCTGGAACATGATTTCACGGGAGATGGATTTGACCATTTCCGCCGGGAAGCGGAACAACGGTGGCGACAAGTGCTTTCCCGCGTACGGGTGAAGGGGGGCACGCCGGCTGAATGTGCTAATTTTTATACCGCCTTGTATCATAGTTTTCTCACGCCTAATTTAGTCAGTGATGCCAATGGCGACTATCGGCGTCATGACATGAAGACGGGTAAGGTTGACGGTCGCCGTAAGCAGTATTCTACTTTTTCTTTGTGGGATACTTTTCGAGCATGGCATCCTTTGATGACGCTTCTGGATACGACTTTGGTCGGCGATATGGTCAATTCCATGCTGAATATTTATGATGTCACGGGAGAACTTCCCATTTGGTCGCTTTCCTCGGGTGAAACGAATACGATGATTGGTTATCATGCCGTTTCCGTGATAGCGGACGCGTATTTGAAAGGTATCCGCGGTTTCGATGCCCGCCAAGCGTTGGAGGCGATGACTCGTTCTGCCGAGAAAAACGCCAAAGGGGCGGCTTATTATACCCGTTATGGTTTTATTCCTTCCGATTTACGTCGGGAATCCGTATCCTGCCTGCTGGAATTTGCTTATGACGATTGGTGTATTTCCCGTTTGGCTACGGCATTGGGGGAGAGTGAAACAGCACGGCGTTTCGCTCTCCGTGCCGGTAATTACGCAAATGTATTTGACGGTTCCGGTCGTTTTTTTCGTCCCAAGCGATTGGACGGTAATTGGGAACCGGCGTTTGACCCTTGCCGGGTTGGGCGTGCTTACACGGAGGCTAATGCTTGGCAATATCGTTTCTTTGTTCCTCATGATGTACGGGGGATGATACAGCTTTACGGGGGAGAGGCGATGTTTCTTGCGGATTTGGATTCTCTTTTCCATGGGACTTCGACGGTCGAGAGCGATTTGCCCGATATTACCGGATTGATTGGTCAGTATGCCCATGGCAATGAACCGAGCCATCACATGGCGTATCTTTATACTTACGCGGGACAGCCTTGGAAAACGCAGGAAATGGTACGTCGCATCTTGAAAGAGATGTACCGACCGACTCCTGACGGCATTTGCGGTAACGAGGATTGTGGACAGATGTCCGCTTGGTACATTATGAGCAGTCTGGGGTTCTATCCCGTGTGTCCCGGTTCCAACGAGTTTATTCTCACGTCCCCTTTGTTTCCCGAGGCGACGATTTGTTTGGCAAATGGCAAACGATTGGTCATTACGGCTAATGAGCCCGCTTCTAATACTTACATCCGCCGGGTGTGTCTGAATGGTAGGGAAATGAAGCGTTGTTTTATTACTTACGAGGAATTGATGCAAGGAGGAGAGTTGTCGTTTGAACTTTCGGCAGAGCCTTGTACGGAATGGGGCGGTTACGGTTCGGGGCAACCTTATTCCTTGACTCGTGATAAGCAGGTTGCCATTCCCTATGTTTCGCAAGACCTTTATCTTTTCGAGGATGCCGTTGTTTTTGAAATAGGATGTACGACTTCCGGTGCCGAGTTGCATTACACGCTGGACGGTAGTGAGCCTACCCCCTTTTCTCCCTTGTATCACGAGGCGATTCGTTTGGATTCTTCCGCGATTCTTCGTGTGCGGGGTTTCAAGGAGGGGTATCTCCCCAGTCGATTGCAGGAATTGCCCGCGGTAAAAGCCGTCTATCGTCCTGCTGAAAGACCGCACGATCTGAATAAAGGTTTTCGCTACCGCTATTACGAGGGTAAATTTACCGGCGTGGAGGATATGGAAAAGATACAGCCCGCGGATTCCGGTTATATGCCCGTGATTCGTATTGACCAAGCTCCTCGTGAGGACCACTATGGTTACATTTGGGAAGGCTGGATTCGGGTGCCGTCACGGGGTGTTTACGAGTTCGAGTTGAAGTCTGACGATGGTAGCGTACTTTACGTCGGTGACCGGAAAGTGGTTGATAATGACGGTTCTCATGCAGCCGTGTCGGCGTTCGGGCGCATTGCCCTGCAACAGGGTTATCATCCCTTTCGACTTCTCTATTTCGAGGATTACGAGGGGCAGTTTTTGGAATGGAAATGGAAAAAAGTAACTCGCTAGAGTGAGTGTATGGATAAATAAATTATTAACAGTATATTTTAGAATATGAAAAAAGTAGTACTATTGTTGGTTTGCGTGATGTTTGCTTCTCTATCGGTTGAGGCGCAAGGAGTGAAGTTCGAGTCGGGTACTTGGGATAAAGTTTTGGCTCAAGCAAAGAAGAAAAATAAAGTAGTTTTCGTGGATGTTTACACCACTTGGTGTGGTCCCTGTAAGCAAGTGGCAACTAAAGTTTTCCCCCAAGAAAAGGTGGGTGCGTTTTATAACTCGAATTTTATCAATTATAAAATAGATGCCGAGAGTCCGGAAGGTAAGAAATTCACGGAGAAATATCCGGCGGATGCTTACCCGACATTCTATTTTATCAATGGTAAAGGGGATGTGGTGCATAAAATGACGGGAGCCGGAAACGCGGAGCATTTTATTTCCGAAGGGAGAATGATTGCCCTGTACGAGCGTCACGGGGGAAAAGATAATTTTGTGGCAGCCGTGAAAAACGGAACAGCCGATAGGGATATGCTGTATGAATATTATCAATCTGCCAATGAGCGTAATAAGCCGGCAGCCGTGAATCTTTGTTTGAAAGCTATGCCGACCGAGGAGTTGATTAGCAAAAATAATAAGTTACTCGAAGAGATGTCTGTGTATGACAAGGAACTGATGACTCGTTTGGTGGATGAAACGATGAAGGTTAGCAATGACGGGCGGATTTTGGATGAGAAGTTTTACGGGGATTTTATTTATTACACGGTATTTCCCGTGCAGTATCATATTTCGAGATTTTTGAAACAGAGTATTCAAACGGCAAACTGGGAATGGTTGAACGAATTGTTGGTTTTGAAAGCGAAGTTCGCCGATTATGGAGGGAAGATATACCCGAACGGTAACGTGTTGGATGGAGATTTGGATATCTCTCGAGGGCGTGACTTGTTTTTTGCTACGCCTCAGTATATTAAGCTTTGCTATTGGGCGGAAAATCGTGTTGGGGAAGAGGAGTTCAAGGTGGAATTTCCCCGTTTTATGGAACGGTTGATGCAAGAATATCCTCTCGATACTTTGATGAAGGCGGAGAAGGATCGTGTGATAGATGAGATTCGTAAGGAAGGGCAGACGGAGTTTTTGAAATCGTTTGCCAGTGGTATTTTGAAGCGCGGGGAACTCACGACACCTCGTATCGTGGAGTGGACGGATTATTTCTGGAAACTTTCACCCTCGGATGAAAAGACTAAGGAGTCGTGTAGAGAGTGGGTTCTTTATGCTTTTAATGCGAATCGCTTGTATGGTGAAACGGCTTTTTATGTAGCTGATTTTTTGGCTCGAATCGGGTATTTCGAGGATGCCAAGACCGTGCTGGAGCAAGCAATTTATTTCCAGAAAGATATTAGGAGTGACAATAAAGCACTTATGAAAGAGTTGGAGTGGAAATTGAGGGATGTGAATAACCGGAAGTTGTAAGTAGAAGATAATGCATTTTTGTGGTTACCGCCACTTCTGTTTCATTGATACATGAAAACGGGAGTGGCGGAATTTTTTTTCGCGGCGGATACCTCTTTTGCCTTTCTGAATTGTTATATGGGTGTACATTAAATTTAAAAAGATGATTATGGAATTTTGTAGTAAGTTATCGTGTATCGTGTTATGTTGTTTTTTAGTAGGAAACGGGAGAGGCGTGGCGCAAGAGGTGGTTTACCGGGATTATACCCGGCAGGAGGCTGCTTTGCTTGATTCGTTGAAGAAGGAAGGGGTGTTGCCTTTATTCAAGGGAATGCGGGCGTTGCGGCAGCAAGCGCAAGGGGTGAAGGAGAGTACTCCGGTGAATATCGTGCCCCGGCGTGCGGGGAAACGGGAGATGACACCAGAGAATATAATCAAGGAAAGGCGGGCGAGCGTGTTGACGGTAAATAAATACCAAGGAGTGACGACACGTCCGGATATGGTTTATGGGTGGGCAACAGCCGTCGTGTTGACAGCGGACGGTGTTTGCGTGACCAACTTTCACGTGTTTTGGGAATTACTTGATCCGGCAGCGAAGTTGAACCCGGCGGATAGCGTGATATTCGTGGCGACAGAGGACGGTCGGGCTTACCCTATCACGGAAATTCTCAGTTTTAACAAGGCGGCGGATATGGCTTTCTTCAAGATTGATATCCGGGGGGATGTGCTTACCCCGATGCCCTTGGGCGATGATCTTCCGGCGGGGGCGAACGTGCATTTGTTGAGTAACCCGGAAGGCTACCCGTACGCGTACACGCACGGCAGGGTGTCACGGACGATTGCCTTGAACCCGGGTGATCCTTTTTCCCGCAGGATGGAGATGACCGCTGATTTCGCGAAAGGTTCAAGTGGCGGTCCGATCATGGATGACCGGGGAAATATGGTGTCGATGGTATCGAGTATCCGTGCGATATACTTTTCCAATCAACCGCCTTATCATTTGCAAATGAACGTGAAGTTGACTATTCCGGTGAGTTCGTTGCGGCGGGTGATAAAATCACCAAAACAAAAGTGAAAAAATTTTGGATGAGATATTGATGTATTTCCAAATGGAATTTCAGTATTGGATTAATTGAATAAATCATTACTTTTGCAACATCATGGGTGTTGTTATTAAGTCAGATAAAGAGTTTGAGAAATTCTTTCGGGAGAATTTTCCAGCTGTGCAGGCGTTTATGCGACGTTACACGGGTGACGATGAATTGGCGGCAGATTTGGCGCAGGAGGCATTCATGCGAGTGTTTGAGCGGCGGGAGGAGATTATTTCCGTGGAGTACGGGAAGGCCTTTTTATACACGGTGGCGAGGCATTTGTACTGGAATCATTGTAAACATCAGCGTGCGGCGGAGCATTATTTCGCACAGTTGGATGAAGATGATGCGGATGATTATAATTTTCTGGAAGAGGCGACACGTCAGGAAACCATACGGATTTTGTACGCGGCAATAGAGCAATTGCCACCCCGGACTCGTGAGATTATTCGATTGAATTTGGAAGGAATGAACAACACGGAGGTTGCCGAAGAGTTACAGATTTCCGTGAACACGGTGAAAGATTTGAAGAAATCGGCTTACGTGACATTAAGAGGTTTATTATCAAAAAATTATTTCCTTATTTTGACGTTCCTTTTGAGCGATTAAATGTTAAAATCGTCTTTCTTTGATTTTTTTTTGCTGTTTTACCCACCCACTTGGGTTTTGAAGTAATCTCTAGGGTAAAACAACAATAATTATATGGATTTATTAGAACGACGAATGATGATCGCCCGGCTGATAGCGAAAGAACTGACGGGAACGATGGACGAGAGGGAACGGGAGGAATTATCCCGTTGGCTCGCGGAAGACGGGCGACATCAAGAGGAGTACGAGCGGTTGAAAATATCGTTGGAAACAAACGATAAAGTGTGGGAAGAACAAGCCGCGGGACGCCGGATGACAGATGCCCGTTGGGAACTCACGAAACAACGGATAAGGAAACAACGGCGTATCGTGTGGAGCAGATACGCGGCGGCGATTGTACTGCCGCTGGCAATAGCGGCTTTCTGGCTTATGAGCCGGGATACATCACGGGAGCAAATACCCGTGCAGACGGTTGCCATTACTCATGGTGTGATGAAGGCCCAATTGCAATTGGCTGACGGGCGCAAGCTCGAGTTGAACGATACGACACGATTACGCATAAATGAGGTGGGAGGAACAGAAATCCAAACATCGGACAAAATGGTAAAGTACACGGGGAGTGATTCCGTGGAGATACCGTTAGCGGGCGAGAGGTATAACACGTTGAGAGTACCCCGCGGCGGAGAGTTTGCCTTGGAGTTGGCAGACGGAACACGTGTTTGGTTAAATTCCGAGTCAACCTTAAAATATCCCGTTCATTTTACCGGAGACCTGCGGAAAGTGGAGATGACGGGAGAGGGATATTTCGAGGTGGCGAAGAATGCCGGGAAACCCTTTGTCGTGGCGGTAAATGGCGTGAATGTTAGGGTGCTGGGTACAAGTTTCAATGTTTCGGCGTACAGCGAAAAGGTGGTCACGACGTTGGTCGAGGGGAAAGTACAATTGCAAAGAGGGGCAGATAGCGTGACCTTGATACCTAATCAACAAGGAATATGGCAGAACGGGAAACTTGGGTTTGAGGTGAAACAGGTTGAGGCTCGGAATTATTCGTTGTGGCGTGAGGGAATTTTTTATTTCGAGGATACGGATTTGGAAACGATTTTGGATGTCATGGCTCGCTGGTATAACGTGAATATTTTTTACGTGAACCCGGGGGTGAAGTCCATGAGGTTTTCCGTGGAAGTTAAGCGCTACGAAAATATAGAGCAAATATTAAGGAGAATAGAACAGACAAAACGAGTGAAATTTGATATAAAAGATAGGACTATAAACGTGTGTGAATGAAAAAAAGACAGGTAACGCCCCCACGCTACCTGTCAGAATACATTCAATAAATTAATTCAATGTAAAATTCAGAAACAAAGTTATGAAAAAAAAGTGTAACTCGAGTGGTCTTATGAAAATAAGGCTACGTAAAAAGTTGTTGACTATGAAATTTTTTGTGCTTTTTTTCTTGTTATCCGTGTCTGTGTCGGCAACGACTTATTCGCAGGAGGCAAGATTGACACTTTCGCTGGAAGATGTTTCTTTGACAGAAGTATTTTCTGCGATTAGAAAAAACACTGCGTTCACGTTTATTTATAACGTGGATGACGTGAGAAATTTGCGGGTGAAATCCTTGAATGTGAAGGATGCTACAATTCAGCAAATTTTGGATGAGGTACTTCGTAGTACGGGATTTATTTATCGAATTGAAGATGAGGTTGTAGTAATCCAGCCGCAGGATGTAAAAGAGAAAAAAGAATCTTTGCGGGTGAAAGGATTTGTTTACGACACGAAGAAACAACCGATGCCGGGAGTGACGGTGAAAGTGCAGGGTGTTGCGATAGGAACAGCCACGAATAAAGACGGGTGGTTTGCTTTGGAATTGCCTTTACTTAAAGGGGTATTGGAGTTTTCTTTTATCGGTTTTAAAAAACAACAGGTAAATTTTACGGAAAAAACCGATACGCTTAGAATTACTTTAATTGAGGATGTTTCGAATTTGGATGAAGTTGTTGTTCGTGCGTATGGTTCACAAAAAAAGAGAGAAACCATTAGTGCGATCTCTTCGGTGAAGGCAGATGAAATGAAAGAACTCCCTGCAGCCAGTATCACGAGTATGTTGCAAGGACGTTTGGCGGGAGTGAATGTCATTCAGCAGTCCGGGGCACCCGGTAGTGCGGCAGTGGTTGCCGTGAGAGGATTTAATTCTTTGATGTTCGATGGAGCTAGTGACGGTCAACCTTTGTGGGTTGTGGATGGAGTGCCGATGCATTCGTTTGTTTCACCTGTGACGGGAACAAATACATTGGCAGATTTGGATCCAAGTTTGATTGAGTCCGTGGAAGTTTTGAAAGATGCGGCTGCAGCCTCGATTTATGGTAGTCGTGCCGGGAATGGAGTAATCTTGGTTACGACCAAAAAAGGTAAAATAGGTGAAGTGAAATTTTCAGCAAATGCTTCCTATTCGTTATCTCAATTGATGGAATATCCCGAACAAACGGGGGGACGTATGGAACGGTGGTTGGATATTTTGCAGTATAGAAATACTGTTTATACTTATGAAGCAGATGATGGTTTTTATAATTGTCCGGATTCCTACGAGAGTGTTTGGGTCTCTAACTGGTGGGGAGGATACTGGGGTGCTGGTACATATGATTTGTTTTGGGGAAATAGTCAAAAAGGTTCAGCTACTCAAGAATATTGTCTTCAAGATAGTCTTGATCCGTATTATAATAATAGTACTAATTGGTATAAATATGCATTTCGTACAGGTAAAGTACTAAACGCAAATATCTCCGCGAGTGGTGGAACAGAGAAATTGCGTTATATGGTAGGTTTAGGATATTATGACGAAACGGGAATTATGATTAATAGTCAATATTCTCGAGCGAATTTAATCTCTAATCTAACGGCTAATTTATCTTCCAAGTTAGGATTGGATACGCGTGTTTATCTCGCGTATACGAATAGAACAATGAATGGAAACTCGACGGGTTCCAAGATGAAATACGAGGGAATGACCGTGGATCCAAGACAGCAGAATACTTATTTAGGTGTAAGCGAGGAAGTGCAAAATGAATGGAAAAAGAAGATGTTAGGGCAAAAAGACAGGACAGATGATTACCGGGCAATGGTAACCTCTGTGTTGAGATTAAAATTTTTGCCCGAGTTGGAATTTTCTGCTTCGATAAATTTAGATTATTCTCAAGGAAACTCTAATGTATTTACACCTAGTTATTTAGATGTTTATTATAATGAAAATATGTCCTCGGGCGCAATTAATCGCTCGGTAATGATTTCAACGGAAGAGTTACTGCATTATAATAAAAGTATAAAAGATGTGCATAATATTGATATCTTGTTGGGATTTAATGTGAATAAGACTCAGAAATTTGATATAAAAGGATATGGTAAAAAAGGGGCGAGTGATTTTATATATTATTATGATCCTACAAAAGCACCGGAGGTTGTAAATCATGGTACAGAGGATTGGCCGAATTGGGTGTCTACAAGATTTTATGCTTCAGATTTTAAAGAACAAAAAATGATGAGTTATTTTGGGCGTTTCGGTTACAATTACAAACAACGTTATTTGTTTGAATGTACGTTACGTTCGGATGGTAGTTCTACTTTTGGTGAGGGAAATCGTTGGGCGGTATTTCCGTCGTTTGCTGTGGGGTGGACGTTTTCAGAGGAGCCCTTTGTGAAAAATTGGACGGAGAATTGGCTTAATTTGGGTAAAATTCGTTTTAGCTATGGAACTTCGGGGCAAGTTTTCTCGAAAGAGTTATGGCTCATGGATTGATGAAGGTAGGAACTCGATCGTTTTTAGGTAATACGGGTGTAACAGTTCAAGATGCAATTGCACCTAGTTTGACATGGGAGAAAACGGAACAATATGATATAGGGCTTGATCTTGATATGTTGCAATATCGTTTGAATGTGAAATTAGATTATTATTATAAATATACAAAAGCCATGATTTGGGATGTTCCCGTGCCGGGAGCGTTATATCCTTTCTCCACTCGTACGGAAAATGCAATGGATGTTTCTAACGAGGGAATTGAATTGGAGTTAGAGGCTGATATATTGCGAGAGAGTGCGGTGAGTTGGCGGATGAAATTGAATGGTGCTCGAAATTGGAATCGTTTCGAGAAATCTTATTCGGGAAAGGATGTTGGGGAATTTGTGATTGGGAGATCGTTGTATGGAATGTACGTGTATGCCAATGAAGGTTTTTATAATTCGGATGATGAGGTAGAACGTTATCATACGTCCTATGGTAAGGAAATTTATAAAGGTGGAGTTGGCGTGGCGAATGGAACAAGTGGCATGGTAGGGTATTATAATTTGAGAGATTTTAATGGAGATAATGATGTCGACAAGTTGTATGTGGGCTCTCCTGTTCCTGTTGCAAGCGGGGGATGGGTAAATGAGTTAAAATGGAAGGGCTTTGATTTGAATATTCTTGTAAATTATTCATTAGGTCGGAAAATTATTAATATGCGTGCATCGCAATCGTTCGGTACTACACCTTTAACAAAATTGTTGGATTATCGGAAATTACGTCGTTGGACTCCGACAGAAAAGAATCCGAATGCATCACGATGGGGAAAATCCATTATAGGGGAATTGGATACTAATATAGAGAAAGTGCATTCAATGAGTTTAAAACAATTAACATTAGGATATGACTTACCTAAGAAAGTGGCTTCTAAAATTGGTTTGTCCGGATTACGTTGTTTTGTAACGGGAGAAAATTTATTTTACTTGAGTAACTATTCGGGAGAGAACCCGGAGATCGTGGATGTATATAGTGGGTTTGATAAAGGAGATGGATATCCGCTTCCTCGGAAATGGACATTGGGATTAACGCTTAATTTTTAAGGAAAGATGAGAAAGTATTTACTATATTTAGTGTTACCGTTTTGTTGGGCATGTTCGAACTTTATAGATGTAGAACCGGAAAATAGTGTCACGTACACGAACTTTTTTAAGAGTAAAAAAGATGCCGAAGCTTTGTTGACTGAATTACAGGTTCATATGACAACTGTTTTTTTGTCCCAATGGACGGAAGCAGCAGGAGATATGGCAGAGGTAAACGAGCAGTTTCTTCCGACAGACTTGACAAGTTGGGGGATGGTATTCGATTGGGCGCCATTTTTTAGATTGATTTATCAGGCCGATTTGATTTTGGATAACGCACATCGTTTTGAAAGTTTAACGAAAGAAGAGCTTGAACCGTATGTTTTACAAGCTTATTTTGCAAAGGGAGTTGCTTATTTTTACTTGGCAATGACATTTGGAGATGCTCCCATATCTAAAGGAACGCTTTTTATCGAGAAGTTGCCACAATCTCCGATGAGTGAGGTGTTGGATATGGCGGATTCTTGTTTGTCGAAGGCCTTAAAACTTCCTGTTTACGAGGAGATGGTGAGTGCCACGTCAGAAGCCCGGATGAAGCAATATGGTAGTAAAGGTGCTGCTGCCGCGTTATTGGCGCATCTTTATGCGTGGAGAGCCGGGGTGGAAGGAAAAAAGGAGTGTTGGGCAAAAGCGGAGGAATATTGTTCCATGATAATTGAAGGGCGTGCAGGAAACTACAAGATGGTTGATACCCCGGAAGAGGTTTGCGTGAACGTGCTAAAAGGAGGAAGTGACGAGAGTATTTGGGAAATTTATAGTGATGCTTCGGAGAATAAAGAGTATGCTTATCGTAATGATTTTGTGAGATTTCCTGTCTTGCTAAATGGAGAGTTTTATCCGGGAGCAGGAATTCCGTACCCGTATTTAACCAAGGAAACGGTTCGTAACATGTATTCCATGGGAGATTTGCGGAGAGAATCTTATTATTATGCTCTTGATACCGATTTTATTTATTTGAATAAAGTTGGGGAAAACGTGGTAGTGGGGACAACGCCGGGGGATGTTGTTCTAAAATATGATGTGAGGGAGTTGGACGAAACTTATATGTATAAGTTCCGTTATCCTTATTATGAAAAAAATGAATATGATCCGAGGCCTAGTTTTCGGGGGATGAGTCAAAATAAGGTGCTTTATCGTTTGGCGGATATCTATTTATTACGTGCGGAATGTCGAGCCCGACAAAATAGACGTGACTTGGCGGTAAGTGATTTGAATTATGTGCGCGGTAGAGCTTACGGGAACATGGAAGACGGGAATATAAAAAATGGGGATGATGTATCAAGATATAGTTACCCCACTTCTGAAGACATAAAAAACGGTTTGGATGCGAATTTGTGTTTGGCGATATTCAAGGAACGTGAAAAAGAATTAAGTTATGAAGGGTATCGTTATTATGATATCATGCGTAATGGATATTGTTTTTTGCGTGGGGAAGACTCGCATGATTATATTCGTAAAGAAATTTCCAAGTATTACGAGCAACTCACGGACCAAGATATAAAAGACGGAGCTATGTATTGTATGCTTATGGACGTGTGTTTTGACAATAATGATTTAATACGACAGAATAGGTATTGGAATCGTAGAATACAATAAAATTAGAATTATGAGAAGAAATTATATTATAATCGTACTGATGTTAGTAATAATGTCTTGCACGAAAGATAATTTTATCGACACTGGTATATCTAAAGGACGATTTAACGGGAATGTACTGGAATACATGGAGGCACATCCTTATGATTGGGATTCTACACGCTTGTTGATAAAGCACGCGGGGGAAGATATGGTACGTTTGTTCGAGGGGAATGATCCGCAACACAAGGAGATAACTTTTTTTGGTTTGACGAATCATTCTATTCGTCGTTATCTATTGCATAACGGATTGTCGCGTGTTACGGATTTAGATCCGGAGTGGTGTCATTCTGTATTGATGCAGCATGTTGTAGATGGAAAATTATATCGGAAAGATATTCCCACGGGAGAAGAAGGTGATTTTGGTACGCTTGGGAGCGGTGGAATGATGGTAAAATCGCTTGCGGGAAAGGAGTGCTGGGTATATGTTAAAATAGAACCGGTGGATGGACGTTACGTGGAGTTTGCTCCTCGGCATATTTTTATAAATTTTATGTCGACGGAAAATGTCGCTATTATGTCTGGTGATATTGAGCCGCATAATGCTTTGATACATGCGCTTGACTACAATTTTACGATAGGTGATTCGATGATAGGTGGTTCGAGTGATGATGAGAATGAAGATTGGTGGTAAAAAATGAAATTTATGAAACAGATATTATTATTAATAGGGGTGGCGATGTTTTTTTGTTTGGAAGCTTGTCACAAGAAAACTGTCGGATATTTGATAACCGAGAATGCTTCTTATGATCCGGATACTATGTATGTTCGTAAAACTCCGGACCCGCAGCTTGATTGGTTCCGGATAGAAAATAAAGCTCCATGGAAATCTTTGGCGTTACAAGGATACGAGGGAACAGAGTTGATTTATTTTTACGTGGAGTCGGTTACTTATGAAGGTCCCTTATCCGAGGCCGCGGGAGAAGAAGCAGCCCAAAATTTCATGAAAAATTTGTCAGTTCGTAGCGGGGGTGCTTTGGAATACCCTTTCGAGAATGATGCAGTGCCGGGAACTTATAAAGTTTCAATTCGTTTGACTAATCCCGGATACAGTCATGTGTTACAGGATGCGATGAAAATTATAGTAACGGAATAATATTTAGCACCTACATACCTAAGATAGAAGTAATGATGAGATTTTTTTTATTGATAGCGTTTGTATTATTACAATTGACTGAGAGTTACGGGCAGATTCGTTTTGACAAAATGAATGGAGATGTTGATAAACAGTTAGAGGATTTGTTCAAGAGTAAATCTCCTTTATTATTGTATTTCCCGAGATACGGGGAAGAGAATAAAGTAAAAGGGACTGATGCCTTCACGTGTTTTTCTAGTGAGGAAAACGGTACGTTCTTTAATAAACATTTTTGTTGTTATGCATTGGATTCGTTGGCAGAAATGAAATTGGATACCACTACGGTATGGGGATTAAAGAGAAATCCCTGTGTATTATTATTAGCTGCCGGGGGAGAAGGCTTTTTTTGCATTTCCGCTAATGAACATCCCGATGTTTTGTTACGTTTGGGACAAGTGATAATAGGAGAAAAAGAGGACGCTAATCAGGTATTTAATAATTGGAAGAAAAGCAGTAAAAAGCTCTCGGAAACCCAAATGTTGTTACGTGAAATGGGATTGTTATTACCGGGAATGAGCCGGGAAGATTCTTTGAGTTGGGATCAAAAATTGTCTAAAATATACAAGGGGTATTTGGGGCATAAGTCTATCAAAGAATTGGCGAATGTTACAGACTTCGGGATATTGGTTCGTTTTCGAAGAGAATACTCTAAAGGGATTTCTGTTGCTGAAAAAGTTTTTGAAAATCGAGATCGATTTTATGATGCAGTAGGGAAAGTGGAAGTGGATCGATTCTTGATGGAAGAAAATAATCGTTTGATATTGACTTTAGCGCAAGCGGGAAATAAGAATTACATAAAGCCGTTGCAGCGAGTGACTGGTGATATGGCTGACGTGTATGAATCAGATGATAGTACGGTAGGTATTGATACTATTTTGCGTTATGGTGCCGCGGGGAAGTATATATTGAATGATAAAAAGTATGAGGCTTACGTTAATTTGAAAAACGAGTATTTCGATATGCTTGGGGAGCGTTGCCAGTGGCAGGATCGATACGATGCGGTTAGAGAGTTGATGGTTGCTTCTGACGGGCAGATAACAGCAGATGTTGCAAAATCTTGTATCGGGTGGATAGATGAAATCGCAAGTCATACTGATATCCCGTTGAAAACGAGGATGAGATTAGTGTTATCGGCAGCAGAATGTTATTTGAGTTTGGGTGATACACAATTGGCATCTTTATTATTCGAGGAAGCTTTTGGCTTGGCAACAGTATTTATGCATAAGAATATTCAGGGAAGAGTAATGTATAGAATGCAAGAAGTGCTTCGGAGAAATAATAATTGAGAGAAAAATAACAATTGAGTCGATGTACCTGTCCCGGGAAATATTTTCCCGGGACAGGTCTTGTTTGCCGGAGTAGTGGATGTTTTCTCGTTAGAAATGGGAAGAGAACGGGTAGAGAAATAGGTGAGAACGGGCTACTACTCCAGTACAACACTTGACGACCACCCGTTTAACACCGGAGATGTCGAATGTTGGTTGATTATGGTTGAGAACGTGAATGAATTGCCATGCTTTATTTTTCCCTGTTTTTAACCCATGCGTAATGGGAAATTTTCCTAAAGTTTATATAACAACTTTTGAAAAATCATGTGATATGGTGTATTTCCTCGAATGATTTTGTATCTTTGTTCTGAATTTATCGTAGAAAAGTGGTATGAAAGCTTTCATGAAATATTGTGTGCTGCTTATTTTGGCGGTAGTCTATCTGGGACAACGGGTAGATGCCACTCGCTACATGGAAAAGGTAGTGAGCCAAGAGAGGCTTGTTTCCAATGAAAAGGAGGCTTTCGAACGCTTGGCAATGTTGACGGCGATGAACGGGAATGCGCTACCGGTGAACGTGGCGCATGAAGTGTCTAACATACAGCCTCCCTGCCGTCATTTACAAAGAAATAGTTTCTCGATTCAGTTCGAGGAGTATAAAAGGGTATTTACACCTTACTTCAGGTATGTCGAAAATGATTATCTCGACTTTTTCGCGTTAAGACAGGACGGGGGATACTACGTCTTTGCCTTGCGTGAAATCATTGTATGATTCAGGTTTATTTCGTGGGAAGACTTTGCTTGTTCGTGAACGGGTGAAGTGTGTCTTGGTGTGTTGTTATTCAGTGCACGAAAACGGACTGGTCTAAAGAGTAGTCCACAAAATAAACATTATAAATTATACATAGAAATCATAATCATGGAAACAAAATTTGACTATATAGATGACGTAATCTTGAAAGTAGATGAAGGTAAAGTAGAGAAAAAGAAAAAATCACCCGTGAAACCCTTGGGCTTGTTGATCGTGGGAGCCGCTATTCTTTGGGTGGGTGCAAATCATATCAACACGGCACAAAGCGATACGCTTTCTTCTATCATTATTATGCTCGGGTTGGCTGTTGTGGGTTGGGGAATTATGGCATTTATCATTAAAAAAGAAAAGTACGTGTACAAACCGACGGGAAAAGCCATGAAAAAGCACAAAGTGTACGTGGCTGCCAATCAATCTTCACAGTTGTATGATATCATTGAACAGAATAAATTTGATAGTCTTCAGTCATTGAGTCGTTCTGATCAATCCAATTTAAGTTTGGAAGTATTTTGTAGCGAAGATGAACAATACGCTTTATTGCAGGTGATGGAATTTGTTCCTTACAACGATGTGCCGAGAACTGAGGTAAAAGTTTACGAGGGAACTCCTGCCAAACAAATAGCTTACTTCTTAAAATAAACACATAGCGGAATTGCAAATTTGAGCAAAGCGTAGCGAATTAGCTGAAAGAGCGTTCGTTACGCTTTGTTTTTCTATTGGGCAGAGCCAACGAAATGCCACCTCGAAGCCAAACGGTGCAGAAGTTCAGTTACCACCTCGTTACTCCCGTAA